>TARA_R100000664_G_scaffold28442_1_pt1 | contig 11178 bp, 14 predicted proteins | sample TARA_R100000664 | Tara Oceans TARA_R100000664 (sample SAMEA2622705) | marine metagenome | biome: marine biome (ENVO:00000447); feature: deep chlorophyll maximum layer (ENVO:xxxxxxxx); material: "saline water (ENVO:00002010), including plankton (ENVO:xxxxxxxx)" | depth 115 m | reverse complement strand
TCGTTGCCAGCGTGCTTCATATTCCAGAACGGGTCGGTGCGAAGTGGAAAGTCAGTCAAGAAAGTACAAGTCGTAAAATCTTTGCAAAGTGCGTCCTCTTCTTCATAATCTAGTAGCGAAACACCATATTTTTCTGTTGCTGCATCATATGTGATTTTGTGGAAACTATCTCCAAAGCCCATATGTGTTAGAAGTTCCTCTTCCAACTTAATCATATCGTTCACATCTCCGTGTGACTCAAACTCAAACATAGGGAAAATCTTATCGTGTCGGCCATCAACAGGGTTTGGCTCGTTTCTATAAGATGTCGTAACACAAAACACACCGGGAAGTTCAGGGTTCTTCAATAACTCTTCTTCCAACCACATTTGTCCAGTTTGTGGTAGTGGCCAGTTAATACCACTAAAAATATATTGACTAATTGTTGCGGGGTCCTCGCAAGCAGCCAAGATTGATTGTCTTGCCTGTGCTGGTACTTCAACAAAACCTTTCTTCTCTTGAAAAAAAGCTCTCATTTCTTTCACTATCTGGTTATATGCATAAATATCTTTCATCTTCTACTCCTTTAAATGTATAGTAAGGCATATGCCCTTACTTAATAAACCCAACCTAGGAACTTCTAGGTTGGGTGTAAAAGAGTACTGTTAAGATATTTTTAAATACTGTGAGTTGTAGCATCGCCAAGTGGATATATTGTTACTTCTTCCCGACCAGATCTATTATCTGTAACTACACATAAAAAACTTCTCATTCTATTGGCTGCTATGGCAAAAGTTGCACCCCTTCCCCCTACCCCGACAACACCGGTATTGCAAATAATACCACCACTATTGCTAGCATCTAAATTTACATAATGAAATGTAAATCTGTGACCGACAGTACAGTCAGGAATAGCAGCAACAATTTGTGCTGCTGTTGGTGTAGCATCAGTTACCCTGTTGTTGTGGCCGTCTCGTTCCCATATAGCCTCAATAAACTGCCCCACGGTTAAAGTCACAGCGGTTGATGTGCTGGTGTCAGTTCCGACACTCATCTCACCAATCAACGCACCTTCTAGTTTCAAAGCAACTGAAGGCCAAGCACCTCTTTGCTTGATTGTCATAGCAGACTTAGAGGTGCTACTTCTTTCAACATTTAGTCGATCGTATCTTGTTGGCGGTGGGGCATAAAATCTAGCCATCTTAATTATACTCCGTAAGAATCGGTCTCACCTGGTGTGGTATCAATACCAGAACCAGTCAAATGTGGCATACTGCTCGTTCCAATTGTAGTCAACTCAGCAAAAACTTGGTATTTGCTGTTATCGACAGCCGGCCCGTGCAGTGTGTTAGTGGGTGTATCACTAGCAGAGATATATACCTTTTTACATTTAACATTGAAAGTCATACTACCACTAGCACCGGGTATCATAATATAGTGATATCCTAAAATAACCGGTGACGTAGCATCAGCAATTGCTTTTGCTCCTGCTTCACCTGGTTGTGTAATAGCACCAACAGACTGAACCGTGCCGCTGTTAAAGTGAACACGAATATACTCTGTTGCAGCTGCATTAGAATTTATAACTGTAAAACTTTTTGTGACAAAGGGAAATTCAATCATGTGAACTTTACCTTTATCAAGGTTATGAGACCCTGTGATATAAGGAAAGCCAGCTACCTGGTATGAGCCAACGCTCTTTAACCCAGCGCCTTTGTATTGATGTATTGCCATTTTTAAACCTCTTTGTTCTTTTTAGCCAATCTTTTTCTTCTTAGCTTTTCTTTTCGCCTTTTTACAGACGGCTTTTCATAGTAAGCTGTTTTCTCTAAATAGTCTTCAATAATCCTTTCTTTTTTGACCTTCTTCATAAATCGCTTAATTAAACGATTTTGGTCACCTCGGACCTCATCAAGTCTTACTTCAACATTAATCGCTCTTCTAGATCTAGGCATAATTAATTCCCCGCCAAGGTTTTCCATTTACCGTTGGCTATATTCATAATTCCTGAAATATCAACACCGGAGTCATCTGGGCTAACACCAGCAAGTGCTGCACCTTTTTGACTCTCTTCAATGACTGGCTTTGTTCCTTCAAACACATTGACACCGCCGATGGTTGATTTCATTGATTCGTTAAGACGACGAATTTTTTCTTGCCTTTGTTTCTCGGCTTCTTCTGCTCGTCGTTCTAGTTCTTGTTTGCTTGGACCTTTTTGTTTTGTCTCGGCAATAAGATTGCCGTTTAGCCCTTTCGCAACTTCTGCCACAATATTAGAAAGCAAACCCTCTTCAAGGATAACCTCTCTGATTGTTTGCTTAATAAGTGGCTTTAAAACTTTCTTTAATTCGCTTTTGTTCATTTTGCCTCTTTTTCATCTTTCTTTATTGCTTTGCCAATAGCATCACGACGTTTTTTTAAATACTTGTCAGTGCTGTCCTCATCGCCATCATTATCTATATCACCATCTTCTTTGCCAACCGGATCAAGTTCTTCTTCCATTTTTTTGAAAAAAGGGCTGCTTAAAAGATCATCAAGCAGTTTTAATGCTTCGGGGTGATCTGCTTTTAACTGCTTGATTTGTTCAGGAGACATCATACTAACTTTCTCAGCAGCACTTAACTTTCTAGAAAGTTTCTCTCTATCAGTACCTTCACCACCCAACGGTGCGACTGGAACTCCTGCTACTTCTTCAAGTTCTTCTTCCTTGAACAACTCTGATGCTGGTCGGAGTTTAATGTAGTCCTTGATTTTGTGTTCCCCGGCCTCGGGGTCAAGGTCATCGACACGCACTTTGCCGGCATACTTATGACCTTCTGGATATCTCGGGGGATTATAATCTCCCCCAAATTTAACATAATCCGTAATTTCAGTTACGGCTTCAAGTTCTTCTTTGATAATCTGTTTAAGTTGTGATTTGGTGATTTTCATTAGCACGAACCCGCACAGTTAGCACAACAAGTGCAGCAACCACAACAACAACAGCAGTGTGTAGGGTTAAATAAGTTTATAAATCTGTGTATAAATGCTTTCATAGTTTTAAGTTCCTTTATGTTTGTTTGTTTATTTACTCACTACCTTATCAAATATGGTTTTAAAGAGAGAGGCGGCATCTTCCTCCGACAACCCATCAACATATTTAGTAAGACCAACACCACGCACACCCGAACCTCTTTGTGGAAGTTCGGCTAATATAGCATCACGCAGCTGTTTCCAAGTTTTGACCTTTGTTTCACCTTCTTTTTTAATTCTTTTTCCCATCGCGATGAGACCATCTACAGGCGATGCCTCATTCAAAACCTTTGAAAGTTCCTCTTTAATGATTTGTTTAAGATATTGTTTGGTAAGTTTCATTTTAAGATTTCCTTTATGAGTGAGTTGATTTTTTCATCTTTTGAATAGTTTTCATTCAACGAGTTTTCTTGTGTGATACGAAGGCCGGGTGTTTTAACACTTAAAAAAGCACCTGGTGTTGATGGTTCTGACACCATATCAAAACATATTAACTGAAAATCATCTTCAACAATCGTATCTCCATTAACGGTCTTAACAGAACCAAGACCTCTGGACGAAATGCCCAATCTTACATTTGCTTTAATTAGTTGTTTAAGGATCTCACCGGAGGGTGTTCCAACAACTTCAATCTTTCCATATACATCATCGCCCTCAAACCAAGTCTGTGTGACAAGGTGAGATGCGTTTTTAAGGTTAATGACAGAATCATCAGGATGGTCCAACTCACCGAGTGACCTTCTCTCCTTAATAAGTGTTTGATATCTTTCTATTTCTCTTTCAAGAATAGGTTTAGGATATATTCTGCCATTACCATTTTTTCTACCAGCACGCTGGATAACTCCAACGAGAAAAACAGAACCATTGTCCTTTCTTCTTTTTTCAGCCTCGGAGAGAAGATTGAGAGCACAGTTGCCCTCGGGGCATAGTTCAAAATATTCTCGTAAAAGTTTTTGTGTCATTATTTCTTGCCCTTCTTCATTCCGTAATTATGATACTGATTAGCCACCTTACCTACATTTTTTACACCCCAAGTATATGATGAGGCTTTTCCTTGTGCTTTGTTATTATTTTTCATCTTAGTCTCCGTTAAAATGCGGGCACCACCCGCTTGAGCCTGCTGCCGCTACAGCAACGACGAACTTCTGGAAAATTACGTCTTCTCATTTTGACCCCCTTTGGTTAGTTTAATTCCGAAATCGTTTAATATCATTGATAAAAAATAACTCGTTCCTGCTGATATACACCCACAAAGTAGTGGATTTATAAAATTGTATTCAAAGTTAAATAGTTCTGTATAGCCGTTTATTGACCACAAGAACACACCAACCCAAAATCCTGTGCATAGCGGACAATGCAGTAGCTCGCCCAACTTGCCTTTTGTTGGCCTTATGGGATTAAAAATAGAACCATATACAAGGATAAAGGTCATCCCGTAGGCGCATAAAATAAAGTTTAATAAGCCCATCTTACAACCTATAAATTGATGAAAGTCCATATGGTTTCAAGCCAGGACGGATTGAACCTTTTTCAGCTGCATGTCGCTTAGCATCAAACTCAGTTGATTCTTCTTCATCGGGTTCGGTTAGGCGCTTTTCAAACTCATCATAGAATGCTTTCTCATAAGCAAAGTAAGGCTTCTCACCATCAATAAACTTTTCCAGTGCAAACAGAACATGATCAACAACATTATATTTTTCTGTTACCGGCAGCTCGCCTTGCATTGAGTTATAAACAGCACCACCTTGAACGGTGCCATATTTAATCACACCCATTCTGTGAAGGAACTTAAACATTCTATCTTGAGCATCGTAGATGTGAGATCCCATCTCACCCTTTGGAAAAGCAACAACTTTCATTTGTATTGGCATAACAACAATATCAAGGTCACGATGATCAAAAATCATCAAGTTACCTTCCAAGGTTTTCCGCATCTTTAACTTAACCGGATACCCTCTTTTCTTCGGGATGGTAACTTTAATGGGTGCTTCTTCCTGCCCTTGTATCGTTACTTTTACTGTCATCTACTCAACTCCGCTGCCAAGTCTTGAAGTTTCATTATCTTCTCCAAGAGATCATTTGTGATCCACTGTCCTTTAAAGCCGTTGATTGTTTCCACAACCTCGTTTAATCTCTCGTCTTTTTTTGATTTCTCAACAAGGACATCTTTTATTCTTAACAACTCTTCATTAAGAAAAACTTTAAAGTCAAGTCCATTATCAGCGAAGGAATTGATATATTTTGTTAAAAGTGTTTTTTGCTCAACAAGAAGACCTGAACTAAACTTTTCATTAAACTTCTTGGTGTGAAGTTTATAAACTAGTTTGTCTTTTGGAACTTTAACTTCATTTAGTGGTTGCTGTTTGCCTTCGGTCATCAAGCCCAAAATTCTTTCTTCAAAAATAACTTTTTGTTTTGGATTTAGATTTCCGTTAAAGACCTGATAGGCAGTTGCCATAGAAGTATAAGAAGGAACAAAGTTATCAAATGTACTTGGTGAAATTTCTTTGTTAATCTTGTTGATTAGTTTTGTTTGAAGATCAAAGATTTTTTTCTTATCCATCTTTTTATAATGATCAACAGCGGTGTTAAAAACCTTTTGTGCCTGTCTTGGTGTGATATCATCGTGAGGACTTACCACAGTTTTATAAAGATCATATTCTTGCCTTAAAGGCTGGCCGCCCATAAAAAAGGTCTTCATCGTTTCAAGAATGACTTTTTTCTTTTTATCATTCTTGCCAACAATTGCTTTCGTTAGTTCAAGGTTAAGTGCCTCAAACAGGAAATAAGTGTTTCTTTTTTTATTGTGACGCATTTTCATTGTTTTTAATCTCTAATCCTTCAATTAGTTTCTTTATCTCAAAAGTAACCTTCTCAATATTCTGCTCTTCTATATAATTAGGGTTTTTAGTCTCATATAAGCTGTTTGTATTCAACATTTCTTGGTAAGACTGGAAGATATTTCGTGTTGTTCCATACTCTGGAATGGATTTGCTCTTAATTTTCTTTCTTGCTCCACCCTCTTTTTCTCTTCTATCTCGTTTTTCGGGATAGTATTTTTTACCTTTGGCACCTTTTGTAATTCTGTATTGCTTTTTCTTTCCTTTTGGAGAAATTAGTTTATCCTCGGAAACATCAGCACCAGGCTCAGCCAAGAGAGGGCCGGTATCTTCTGCTGGAGTTTCTGCTGGGGTCTCGGGTGTTTCGGCACCGGCTTCTGGTGTTTCTGGTGTACCACCTGCTTCTCCACCTAAGTCACCCAAACCGCCTGGGGCTGCTCCACCACCACCTAAATCAAACCCGCCGCCGCCAAGTTCTGTTTCAGTGGCCTTGATTGATTGTTCAAGGGCCAGTTCAAGCTTCTTATCAAAGAATAGTTCTCGCTGCATTCGCAAAGTTTCTTTCTCAGATACGTTAAAGATGTTCTCAAATACCCACCGCTTACTGAAAAAGCCTTCCGTAGCAGCCGAAGCAATATCAAATTTGGTTCTCCAGTGCTCCAACTCTTGAAGCTCTGCGAGTTTGCTCGGGTTATTAAGGGATAGTTTAAATGATACAAGGTCAGCACCTTTATACCCTAGTGTGAATAGATGAATAATCGCAATCTTTTCAAGTTCAGAAATGATTGACTTTTGAAGTCTCTGGATGGTTCTCGCAAAACGAATGTCTTTTTGAGCGAGTGTTGTTTTGTCTTCTGAGCCTTCATCACTTCTAGAGAGATAAGAAGCAGGCACCTTTAATGCTGCGAACAACTTGTCTCGTAGGTATTTGATATCGTCAATATCGCCGGTATAGTTTCCACCTGGTAGGTTTTCAATCCTTGTGCCCTGTGTGCCACCCCGAACAGGAATAAAATAATCTTCCTCAACACTCATCGGGTTATATCGCAAATCAACACGGCCTGTGTTGACATCGACGATCTGATTTCTTTTCATCTGTGTCATCACTCGCTGCATATACTGCTCAATATCTTGTGGTGGAATATTTCCAACATCAACATAGAACACTTTTCGCTCTGGTGATCTCACAATACGATAAGCCATAACGGCATCTTCCATCAAAGTAAGTTGTCGCCAAATCCTTCTTGCTGGCTCAAGCACAGATGTTCCATAGGGAACATACTTATCATTTCCTAAAATACGAAAATGGGCTACTTGCCAGTTCTCTAATGTTAAACCACCTGAGTTCCACTGAAACTGGACATACTTTGGATTTTCTTTATCTTCGCCTTCAAGTCTTTCAATCTCGTTTTGGGGTAGACCGATAACATGCTTAACTCCAATCTCTTCATCAATATCCAAATACAAAAAGTAATCTCCATACTTACACATTGAGCGAGACCAACCAAACAGGTTGAACTCTAAGTTCATAACCTTAAAAAATAGATTTTCAAGCACACCTTTGATTTCTTCATTGGTCGTATGAATGCGGAGCATATCATTTAACTCATTAGAAGTTGTCATCTCGTCAGCATAAATATCAAGAGCACTTGCTATCTCTGGTGTATACTCCATTTGGTCAAAATCAACATAGCGTTCGCCTCTCTGCTGGTTTGACATATACTCAGCATTTGTCTGCTCGTATACACTATAATCGTTTCTCTTAAAGTTTTGACCAGAAGCAGACTTAAAATCAAAATTAGCCAACTGTCTTCTTTTAAGTCTTCTTGGGTTTTGCTGTCTAAAATTAGCAACAGGGCCGGACAACAATCTGGTTAGCTGTCGGAACAATTTACTAGATGAATTATTTGGATTTCTATTTCTGTTGTTTCTTGCCATTTTTATCCCTTAAGAAGCCAGCTAAATTCTTGATATTGTTCTCTTTGTTTTCTCTGTGCTGTCGCTTTGTATCCTATCATACCTGGTATAGCAGAGTTAAGTGCGGTCGGTGATCTCGTTATTCCTGCTAACATATTTTTTCTATAATCTACATCGGCTTGCATTGTTGAGTACACCGTATCTTTAATCCAACAGGCAATTGCACACGACATAATTAAATCGTCATTATTCTTTTTTGATGCTTGCGGCCTCCCACCCTTCCAAACAAACTGTTGCATTTCTAATATTAATCTGCTTGAATATACTTTAATTAGTTTATTTCTTATAAACTCTTCCATCTTCGCAATTATTAGAGGTCTAGTTTTTTGAGTTGTGGAAAAGCCAGGAACAACACCGTGCTGCCCGTGATAATATTCAACGTGCTCGTGAGTTGATTTTTTAGAATAATAGATGTTAGGATAGCCTCTCGCTTGTAGTTTTTCCAATACAGCAAAGCCAACAGAGTTATTCTCAACAACAAGCATCGCATTTCCATACTGCTGGCCTGTTGATATAAGTTGTTCTGTAAAGATGTCGGGTGTTAGTCTGCCTTTATATTCTGCGACAATCTCGCAAGTATTGATGTTTAAAACTTGGAAAACAGAATAATCTTTTCCATCTCCTCTTGCGACATCAGCAGAGATTAGATATTTTTTACTTGAATCATATTCTTTCCATATCCACAAGTTTCTATCAACACCGGCTCTATGTGTGGGTTCAATCAGTTGATTTCTATAAAAGGCAATATCGCTACTGCTAAACACAGTTTCGCCTGACATATTAAAGTTACACTCTAACTCCTGGGCGATCTGTCTCTTAGACATATTCCTTGTTTCTTTTTCAAACCAAACCTGATCTCTGTCTGGATGGACATCCCAAGGTAGAACTGTTAAATAAAAATCATTGTCTTGTGTTTTTGCTTTCTCGCAAACTTCGTGAAACCAGTTGCCAACACCGTTTGGAGTTGAAAGAGCAATACAACGACCACCAGTTGATAGCGTGGGATACAAACCAGTCCAAAGGTCATCAAGCCCATCAACGTGAGCGGCCTCGTCAATAACCAATAATGATAGGGCTTCTGAACGACCAGCATCACCTGATGTTGAAGATGCTTTGATTTGCGAACCATTCTCTAACTCAAACGATGTTCTATTATCAATAGAGATGCTTGTTATTTGCATCCACTCGGGCAAGTTCTTGATCATATGCTTGACTTTCTTAACCAAGTTTGCTGCTGTGTTGAACTTTGTGGCGATAACAAGAATATTCTTATCACGATGAAACATCATCATCCAAGCAACATAAGCAGCACCGATGGTTGAAATACCCAACTGCCTTGCTTTGAGAATGACATTAAAGCGATGATCGTTAAAATCTTTAACAAGATCCTTCTGGTAGTCATACATCTTGAAAGGGATTAGCCCTTTCATTGGATGTGAAATCCTACAATAGTTATTGATAAAATAAACTGGGTCCTTGCCAGATTTAACAATCTCTCGAATTAAATCATCTTTCGAAAGTTGAACATTCATTTAACCAGCACTATCGCCAGACATTTCCAAAAACTTTTTGAACGAAGCCTCAAGACCGTCTTTGGATCCAGCAGGCAGGTATTTTTTGCCCTTATCTGCCACACCGTCATTTTCATCAACACCTTCAAGACCTTGAATTTTATAGTGCTTCAAAGTTACAGCGAACACTCTAACACGACTTGTTGATTGAACCATCGTATCACAATCGCCCATAGCGGTCAATCCAAGTGTTTTGCCTGTAATCTTTTTATATTCTTTTTGGAGATACTTTTTAACTTGCTCGCACATAGCATCTTGCTCTTGTTCGAACTTTGTCCCATAAACTTCTTTTAATTTAACATCTGTGTGGTAGGTGATTGTAAGAACATCTCCAACAATCTTAATTTTAAACCCGTCAAGTCTTCTAGAATCATAAACAGGATGACCTTCCTCTCTTTTTAGACCAATTTCAAGTGGTTTGCCATCGGCATCATATGCCCCATCATAAGCATTTGCTGCCGCTTGGTGTATCCCTTGGACAATTTCAAAAGTTTTCTGTGACATTATCTTTCTCCCTGTTTGGTCTCCAACCTGAAAGCCATCTTTCTTCTCTTCCTTCTACAAATCGTATAAAGCATTTCTCGCAACATTCATATTTATTCACATAAATATCGTCATTAACTGTTTTTATTCTATTTTGGCAAGTTGGACAATTTAATTTAGTCTCTCTATTAAGTAGTTTTTTGGATATTAAAAACCCATCAACTTCAACCTTCTCGCTTTTGTCGGCCACTTCTCTTTGCTTTTTGCTTAATTCTTCCAGTTGTTCTAGATATTCTTTTTCTTTCTCGGTATCCCACCAAGATTTTGGATTGGCGACAGTTTCTTTTCCCCATCGCTGGCCGATTGCTTTTTCCAATCTTGCTATATCATTTAAACTTTTCAATCGTCTACACCCAATACCTTATCTATATCTGCTGTCGCCACACCAAGAATTTTACCAATATCTGCCGAGGCGACACCAAGAACATTATTACCATAGCCGGTGACTGGTGTTCTTCCTAAACGAAGATTAATCTCACCATTAACACGCACTACCTTCGCATTGGCAGGTAGATGTTGGTGTATTTCTCCATTTACAAAAACTATATTCATATTTTATCCTATTGTGATATTAAAATCACTAAAAGAACTTGTGACATTAGTGCCAGCCGATCCCGAAATTACTAACTCATACATTCTATCATATGTAGTAGTTGGTGCATGAACTGTAAGTTGTTGGAACGTATTGTTTGCCCACGAAGTGCCAGCGGCTATAACTGATGCCGTAACATCAAACCCGTTTCGTGAGTTTCTTTTTTTCTCCAAACTGTCATATAGATAATATGTCTTTGGATCTCTTATTAAAAATTTAGGAGAATAATTAGAATCTGGTGTTTTGGCATAAACACTGGCTGTGATAGCAGAACCAGAAGGAACTGCCACTTCAAAAACAACCTCACCTCTTCCTTGAATATTGATACCAGGAGCAGTTGCATGATAAGTTGCTGGATTATTACTTCCACTAAACACTGTAAATTCATAAGGACCTATATCGCTCTTTGTCGCATCGCCATACGCTGAATTTAGTCTGTTTCTCCCTAACACATCAGTTAAGACCGGCGCTGAGGCAGATGGGAGACCAGGATCACCGGAAGGTCCTCTATTATTGGTAGAGGTGGAGTCCAAGTGCGAACCAAAAGCACCAGTTAAGTTAGAATAAGTCCCTTGGTTCATCAAACCTCTTGCCATAAAGGGTTTAAATGCTTTATATATCATTCGGAAATTTTTCATGCTAAAAGAAATAGCCGCAGCTTCTG
>TARA_R100000664_G_scaffold6194_1_pt1 | contig 11220 bp, 12 predicted proteins | sample TARA_R100000664 | Tara Oceans TARA_R100000664 (sample SAMEA2622705) | marine metagenome | biome: marine biome (ENVO:00000447); feature: deep chlorophyll maximum layer (ENVO:xxxxxxxx); material: "saline water (ENVO:00002010), including plankton (ENVO:xxxxxxxx)" | depth 115 m | reverse complement strand
GAGTACCCCTCTTCGGGCTTTTTTAATAAATATAATTGTGAGGTTTTATAATAATACTCTTAATCAAAAATTTTGGTCAGAAGATAATAAATTTAATCCTGACATTAGGAAAAAGCTTTTATCAATTACTGATGATTTTATTGATAGCTTAGACTTACAAGATGTTGAAATACATGATATAACTTTAACAGGTAGTAATAGTAATTATAACTATAATGAATATTCTGATTTAGATGTACATGTGCTTATCGATTTTAAAGATATTAATGAAGATGAAGATTTAGTTAAAAAGTCTTTAGATGGACCGCGCTTTGTATGGAATCTTAGACATAATGTAAATCTTAGAGATCATGATGTTGAAATGTATATGCAAGACAAAGATGAACCTCATATTGCTTCTGGTTTATATTCTTTGAAAGATGATAAGTGGATAACTGTACCATCTTATGACCCGCCTTCAATAGATACAAAAGATGTATTTAAAAAAGCTAAAGCTATTGAGACAGATATAGATATTTTAAAAGATAAAATATCAAAAGCAGATAGTGAAGAAGCTAGAAAGCTACATGAGAGGGCAAAAAAGTTAAAAGAAAAAATATCTAAAATGCGCAAGCGTGGGCTAGCGCGTGAAGGGGAATTCAGTGTTGAAAATTTAGCTTTTAAAGTGCTTCGTAATACCGAAGCTATTGGTGATCTAATAGATATAATTTCTACATCTTATGATAAAATTTATTCAGAAAAATTTATGACATTTTTTGAATATTTTCAAGGTAACTCAATTATGAATCCTCATATGCGTAGTGGTAAAAATATTAACAGGGTAGGAATAACAAAAAAGAACTTAAACACTTTACCAAAAAAGTATAAACATAAATGTCCACACGTAGATAATATTGTTAATGGGTCAGCTCACCAAATACAACTTATGGGTAGACCTTTATTAGATACTCTAGCAGCATATGAAGTAGATTACAAACCTGGTGTAACTAATAGCTTAGGAAACTCAGGTGTAGAAGTACAAATGTTTGAAGATAACGAAGGTTCACCTTGTGGAATGTTAAGAAAAAAGTAAAATGCCATCAACCCCTCCATGTAATCAAAATAGATTAAACTGCCTCCCAGAGGAAGTTTTAGCAGCGACTGCAATACCTTCATGTGGTCAGCTTGTTAATCCATTTAATTTACAAGCAGAGCAGTTAATTTTTGATCAAGCATATAATGACTTAATTAATAATTTTGGTATACCAGTTGATTATTATATTAATACTTTTAATCTATCTGCAGCTGATTTACTTTATGGAGAAGATTTTGGTAATGAAACCAACAGAAGGCAATATCAAGGACCTCTATCAGGTATGCAAATGTATGTTGAATTATCTGATGATGCAGTAAATCTTTCTAGATTTGGTTTTGATCCAGATGATGAATTTACTGCCTTTGTACATATAAGTAGTTTTCAATCTACAGCTTCAGCCTATTTTGATTATTCAGCTGTAGCACAAGCAATAGAACCAAAAGCAGGTGATGTAATTGATCTTAAAGTGTTAGGTTGCGATCGACCTAATCAAAGAGGTTCTGTTATGTTTCAAGTAACAGAAAGAATGGATCAAGACTTATCTACTTTAAACCCTATACTTGGTCACTACGTTTATAGACTTCGTGGTAAGAGGTTTAACTACTCATTTGAGTCAGGCTTATCTAGTGAGCCTGTTAATGAACAAATTTATGATAGTACAAAGAGTGGTATACTATCTACAACCTTCTTTAGTCAATCAGCATCAGAAGATAAGACGTATCCTAATGTGCATGATCCTTATGATATAAATGAAGTATCAAAAACTCAAGTTACTGATATGGATGTTAACGATACTGATATTTACGGGTCGTATTATTAAGCTTCAACTGCTTTAATAATAGTTTGAACATCATGTAGTTCATCTAAACTATCATACGGGCATTGATGTATTGTTCCTCCGAAATCATAATCGTAAAAATAAGAATCAACCGTACCGTTATCTTTAGCAACCTTTGTAAGGATATTTGTATGAATATCATACCCAAAAACTTTTGGTTGTGTATTAACCCAGCACACCACGGAAGGTAGTTTAAGAGCTGCAGCTGCATGTTGTAAAGAAGAATCAACAAAGATTCGTTTTTCAGCATGAGCAATCATTGCAAATAATGGCTTTTTACCAATCGTTTTGTCAAATCTATGACAGTTATTTAACTTAGGGTGAAATTCATAACATATATGAACAATGTTATATTTTTCTGCTAACCCATCAACCACTTCTTGTGCTTGAGCAGGGTGCATATCTCTTGTCCAAGAGTAAGGATGCTGTTGATGATCAGGGCCAGGTCCTCCAAATGGTTGGAATACTAGTAAAGGTTTTTGATCAACAGCAAACTGACTCATATATGCTCGTGCTTCTTCTATTTCTCTAAAATTAAAATTAAGGACAAGTTCTTCACTATTATATTTTATACCAACCATATCACACCATGTGTCAATTAAGTGTGTCTTTTTTGTAATATGGTTTGTCTGCTTATATGGGTCTTGAGCGAATACTTTTACATCTTTACCTTTGATAACATCTTGATAAAAATATGGTGTATTTCCTATTCTATAAAATCTAGCAATATCTTTATTTTTAACCCATACTTCAGGCCAAGCCGAAACAACAATAATCTTACGCTTTGGATTTGCTTTTTTATACGCATGCGTTACAGCAGTTGCGGCAACATTTTTTCCAATGCCTCCTTCAATGTGAAATACAGTAGTAGCCATACGTTATATATATGACCTTGTAAAAAAAGATCAATACTTATTATGGTCCAACAGAGATCTTTAAGTCAGTTCCGGAACGCCAGACAACACCCGCAACTTTTGGATCACTTGTTGGTATACCACAACCAGAGCAATCAGCACTAAGAAAGAGTCTATTAGTATGAAGCATATGACCAGAAACTGCAACAATATCAGAACCTAATATTGAAGAATGACAAAAACATGCTCGGCTCGCTCCGGATCCACCACCTGGTCGTGGAGATGATGCGGTACCAACGCCACCAATAGTATTACAAAGCCCACCGCCAATAAAACTAAAATTAGTACATATGCAACTTCGCTGACCACCAGCTATAGATGAAAAGCATCCACAGGAGTTTAACTGATTTGCATCTCCACCAATAACAACGCTATTTTTTGCACATGTGGTGTGATTACTACCACCACCTATTATACTCAGACAGCCTCCTTTTAAAATAGCATTACAAAAACCACCAACGAGTGCAGCTTGATCTGTCGTAGTACAGTTAGCAGTACCTCCACCTATAAATGCACAATTTCCTGCTGCAGATAAAGACTGACCACCTACAACTGTAGAGTAACAATTACGCGCTACGTTATTGCAACCTCCTACAATGTTTGAAAAACATCCATGAGCTCTATTATTCCTACCACCAACAACTACACTAGTTGATCCACATGCAGAGTTATTAGTACCGCCGCCTGCAAAAGCACTTGTTCCAACTACATTCGAAAAACCACCAACTACCACTCCATTTTTAGCGTCACCAGTAGTAGTATTTTTACTACCACCTACAATCACTGCTTGCCTACCACATGTAACAACATTTTCTTCCCCTCCGCCTATAAAGCTTGCTCGAGCACCACCTCCTGTTGCAGGTACATTATTTTTATTACCACCAACAATTGTTGAAAAAAGATCTGCTGCTGAAAGAGCAAAACCACCACCGATAAATACACACGACGCTGTAATGTGATTATGTTTACCACCTGCAACAGTTCCAGCATCACCTGTAACTTTATTGCCGTCACCACCCCCTATACTGCCATTAGTGCTTGTCACAGTATTAAAGCCACCTCCTACAATAATGCTACACGTTCCAGAGGAGCTATTACCCTCACCACCACCTACAAAAGATTTACCACCGCATGCACAGTTTCTTAAACCACCAACAACTGTATCATAACAACAAGTACTAGCCCCAATATTGCATTCCCCTCCTCCAACGAATCCAATATTCGCAGCTCTATTATTACTTCCTCCTGCAACAGTAGAAAAGCATCCGCAATCAGAAGCAATATTACTACAACCTCCACCAATAGTAGAATGGCGCCCACAAATGGAATTTGATTGCCCACCAGTAATAACGCTCTTAGCTCCATTAACATTATTACCAACACCACCGCCGATAAAACCGAGTGTAGATCCTACCGAATTAGTATGTCCTCCAACTACAGCACTACCTTCAGAGCCAGCTGTATTACACTGACCCCCTCCAATGAATGAACTTAAGCCAGTCGCACTACTCTTCATACCTCCAACAACAACTGAACCACAGTTACCTGAAGCTGTATTGCATTCACCACCACCAATAAATGAACTTAAACCTGATGCAGTATTTGCACCTCCACTGACAACAGCTGCATATTGTTGACTAGCGCAGTTATCAAAACCACCACCAACAAAAGCATAATCTGATCTTGCGCATGAACTAAGACCACCTACAGCTGTAGAAAAGTCCGCGTTTGCTTGATTATTCTTACCCCCACCTACAAAAGCTTGGTTGCCATTAGCTATATTATAAAAACCACCCGCTACAACATCTTGAGAGCCACTAGAACTATTCTTAAACCCTCCTCCTACTGTAGAACAAACACCACTAGCGCAATTTAGCCTACCGCCTAAAATACTCGCACTGGCGCCAGACGCATCATTAGCTTGACCACCACCGACAGTTGCACAGCCACCAGACCCGGCCTTGTTACTAAATCCACCACCTACAGTCGAGCATGCACCACATGCAAAGTTTGATCGACCTCCTCCAATATTAGTATTAGCTTGAGTAGCTGAGTTCTGTTGACCGCCGACAACAGAACAACCACCTGTTGCGCTGTTACCAGTTCCACCAACAACAGAGGCTAGAGTACCACTACTTACAATACTCTCACCAATAAACAATCTTCCTGTAGCACTTAAGTCTCCTACTGTTGATTGAGTTTTTTGAAAGAAATTATTACCCAGTGGAGAGGCTATAGGTCTATCGATTGGCTGACCTGCTGCTGTTTGGTAAGTTGCACCTGAAAGATAATTTGTAATTGAGCTCAGAGAAGCGCGTCGAGTTTGTGCGTCGTCGACTAATGCTACCTCTTCGGTTCCGGTATATGGTATAACGCCTTCATTGAGCTCAGTAATCTTTTTACCCATATGTATATTTATTTACTTCGGCGCTTTTAGCCTGCAACAAATAGCAATAACTATTGCAAAAATTCCAGAGAATAGTAAATGTTTCTTAAATCCATCAACCGTTGTGCAAAGGCTATTGAAGTCTGTAGCTTTATTTCCACTGACTTGAATAGCCTCTAACGAAAGCTTTAATTCTTCCGCGCAAGTATAGCCTCTTATAACAAAAGTTAAGATTATAGCAGATAGAATATATACTAGATACCTTGGTTTCATTTTTTAAGAATTTTTTCGGGACTATCAGCGAATTTTTTACCAAGTTTAACAATACCTGCTATTACTTCTGGGGAGATAACACCAATAATACCGTAGGTAACAGCTTTATAAAGAGACGAGATTTCTGTTTGCTCTAGTATAAACCATGCTATACCTGCTGAAAGACCAGCAGTAAATATCTTTTTAAGTTGTTGTCCCCAAGTATAATTATTTTCTCCAGATAGTAGACGAGCAAGCATCGCGCCAGCACCGATCAAAGGTACGACCCAGCCTCCTTGGAGGAACTCTTTTAGCAGGGATTTTTCAGGTTCCATTTTATATATTTATATTAAAATCTGCGTAGTTCTAGAGAGTTGTAAATTTATTATTGATTTATAATTATTCCGTATATAATATTAGATAGTGAAGATAAAGTTTGATGAAGCGTCTCATACTTATACGCATAAAGATACAAAAGAAAAGTTTATTTCAGTAACTACTCTACTTGGCAAATACAAACAACCTTTTGATAGAGAAGGTCATTCTAAAAGAGTAGCTGATAGAGAAGGAGTATCGCAGGAGCTTGTTTTAGAAATGTGGGAAAAGGAAAAGGTACGAGCTTGCAACCGCGGTACAGATATTCATAAGATCTTAGAAGATTATATTAGCTTTGGTGATGTTAAAGATAACTATGGGTGGTTATGTAAATCATATGATAAAGCTGCTGAGCGATCTATAGATTCATTTAAAAATGTATTATGTGAGAATCTTTTATATGATGAGGAATATAAGGTGGCTGGTACAGCTGATCTTATCTATGAACATAAAAATGAGTTTACTATAGGTGACTTTAAAACTAATAAACGATTCAGATTTAGTTCTCCATTTAGCGAAAGATTAAAGGATCCAGTAAGTCATTTACATAACTGCGAGTTTAATTTATATGGATTGCAGCTATCTATGTATGCTTATCTCTACGAGAGAATGACTAGTAAGAGATGTAGAAAATGTGTTATCTATTATTTGAAAGATGATAGATTTTTGTCTTATCATGTAAACTATATGAAAGCAGAAGTAGAAGCTATCTTAGCTAGTATGCAACAGAGCGGAGCAGAAGTCCCAGTTAACAATATCGAAAAAATTGCTTAACCATTCTTTTCTTTTAGGACCATACATTAGATAATAACTATGCTCCCATACATCAACACCGAGAATAGGCTTACCTAAATTAAACATTAAAGGATTATCTTGATTAGGTGTTCTTACTAAATCTAATTTATCATTTTTCTCTACCAACCATCCCCAGCCAGAACCAAACTGCCCAGCTGCATTATCAATAAATTCTTTTTTAAACTTTGAAAAAGTACCAAATCGTTTTAGTATTCTATCTTTTATTTCTCCATTAAAGTCACTACCCCCAGGCTTCATCATATTAAAAAACAGCTGATGGTTATAAGCTCCACCGGCATTATCTTTTATATGATCATTATATTTTGATATCTCTTTAACTAATTCAACTAAGGCTGGCTTTCTCTTACTACTCATAGCAGTATTAAGCTTTTTAACATACCCCTTATAATGATCATTATAATGAAAATCGGTAGTTTGTCTATTAACTATGGGTTCTAAAGCATTTAAAGAATAAGGCAAGACTATAGGTTTATATGTACTTACTTCTTCTAAAAGCAAATCTACTTGATTTAAGAACTTCATTGATTATATTTATTAAATAAATAGCGATATGAAACGAAATTCTTTACTCAAAAAGTTTGATAAGCAAACAGCAGACTTATGGGAACAGCTTTACAAGATGAAAGACCTTTTAGAAAGTTCAGATGATTTTGAACTTTCAGACTTAGGAAATCGATTTTTAGATCAAATAGCTGAAATTATTGAAGAAGGTGATATTAAACTTGAAGATATAAGAGATCAAATAATAGGTTGAAAATATTTAATATGCACTATAATTAGATAGGCATGAGAATAGAAACTGAACTTAAGTACGATTTTGATGACGTACTTATCCGTCCTAAGCGATCGACTTTAAAATCAAGAAAAGAAGTTGATTTGCATAGATCATATAAGTTTAAACATGGCGGAACGTATTTTGGCATTCCTATTATGGCTGCTAATATGGATGGGGTAGGAACTTTAGATGTTTCAAAAGAGATAGGAGATTTAGGATTATTTACTTGCTTAAGAAAATCTTTAAGTGAAAAATTTCTCATTAAGGAATTAAAAGCTACCGAAGGTAATAATCTTGCAGTTACTGTAGGTAGAAATAAGGATGACCTACAAAAGCTCAAGAGAATAGTTAAAGAGCTTTCACCTTGTTATAAATTAAAATATATATGCGTTGATGTAGCAAATGGTTATAGTCAGAGTTTTGTTGATTTTATTAAAGAAGTAAGAGATGAAATACCTTATGCCAATATTATAGCAGGTAATGTGGTTACTGGAGAGATGGTTGAAGAGCTTTTACTAGCCGGTGCTGATATTATTAAAGTTGGTATTGGATCTGGAAGTGTATGTACAACGCGAATTAAAACTGGAGTAGGTTATCCTCAATTTAGTAGTATTGCTGAATGCGCTGATGCTGCTCATGGTCTTAACGGTCATATAGTAGCTGATGGGGGTTGTACTTCTCCTGGTGATGTAGCAAAAGCTTTTGGTGCTGGAGCTGATTTTGTTATGCTCGGTTCAATGTTAGCCGGCTGTAAAGAAGGAGGTGGTAAAATAGTTAAAATTGACGGTAAAGAATATGTAGAGTTCTATGGAATGAGTAGTAAAGTCGCTAATGAAAAACATAATGGCGGTCTTAAAGATTATAGGACTTCAGAAGGTAGAAGAGTTCTACTACCCTATAGAGGAGAAATTAAGAACGTAGTACAAGATATTCTAGGAGGTTTAAGAAGTACATGTACTTACGTTGGAGCTAATCAACTTAGACATCTTAGCAAATGCGCAACGTTTATAAGATGTACAAATACTCATAGTAAAATATATGAAGCTAATACTTTAGAAATATAATGAAAAAGATACTTATACTCGGATATGGATACGTTGGGGGATACCTCTACAGCAAATTAAAAAAAGATAATGATGTAGAAATTGTAAGAAGAGAATTTTTAGACTATACTAACGCTAACGATCTAATAAAATATCTTTGTAGTTCTAAATTTGATTATGTTATTAATGCTTTTGGTTTTACTGGTAGACCGAATGTTGATCAAGGTGAACTAGAGCCTGAATTATGTTATGAGTTAAATACTTTTGCTCCTTTAAGAGTTAGTACTATATGTCAGTGCTTAGGTATAAATTATATTCATATTTCTTCAGGGTGTATTTATACAGGATACGACAAGCCTTATGAAGAAGATGATATTCCTAATTTTGGTTTTCATGATGAAGAATCTTCTACCTATTCTAAAAGCAAACACGCGTATGAGCTAGGATGTGATTATGGTCTAATTTTTAGAGTAAGAATGCCATTTTGCGATAAGCTTCATGAAAGATCATATCTAACTAAAATTAAAAAATATGATAACTTAATCAATTTAACTAACTCTAAAACTTATATACCTTCACTAACTCAATTTGTAAGTGAGTTTATTGCTTCAGGGCAGGAAGCAAAAGAAAAAGATATAATTAATTTTGTTCAACCTGAACCACTCCGTACAGATGATATTGTATCGCTAATGAAAACTTATAATCTTGGTAACAGTAACTGGGAATGGGTACAGTTTGAAGAATTAAATTGTAGAGCAAATAGATCTAATTGCGTATTAGATACTTCAAAGATAGGATCAAAGTATGGATTTTATCCAATAAAGGAAGAGGTTGCTATTCGCGGTGCATTGAATAAGATAATAAAGGATGAATAAAGAAATAGTAGGTTTTACTGCAGGCAATTTTGATTTATTACACCCTGGGTATATTAGATGCTTTAGGGAAGCTAAAAGACATTGTGATAGATTTATTGTTTTTTTGCAGAAAGATCCTTCTCTTCATAGAAAGAGTAAATATAAACCTGTTATATCTTTATACAATAGATATGAAGCGTTAATGGCTATTAGATATATTGATGATGTATATACGTATCAAACAGAAGAAGAGCTTTATAGCTTGATTAAGTTTTGGAAACCGGATATTCGTATCTTAGGAGAAGATTATATTGAAAAAGAATCATTTACTGGTGATGATTTACCTCCTAAAGTAATATATACGACACGTTCTCATGGGTGGTCTACTACGCGACTAAAAGATCTTATTACAAAGCAGACAATAAAGCAGAATCCTGACGTTTTAAAGAAATGAATACATATGTTGTAACTGGAGGTTGTGGTTTTATTGGATCATATGTAATCAAAGAGCTTCTCAAAAAAGAAGATATTTTTATATACAATATCGATAAGATGGGTATCGGCTCATCTAAAGAAAATATTGTAGAAGATGATCGCGTCGAAAATCATTTTATGGATATTGCTAATGATGATGCTTGGAGGCTACATATGTCGCATCCTTTAGATTTTATATCTGAAGATATCAATTATGTTATTCATTTAGCTGCTGAGTCGCATGTTGATCGTTCTATTGATAACCCTTTATCGTTTGTTGATTCAAATTTAAAAGGTACAGCTAATATATTAGAGTTAGTAAGAAAACATAGATCTAGAATGGTTCATGTATCAACTGATGAAGTGTATGGTCATTTAGGAAAGGACGACCCTCCATTTACAGAAGAGAGTTCTCTTGCTCCAAGATCACCATACTCAGCAACTAAGGCCGGTTCAGATTTATTAGTACAGTCTTATATTGAAACGTTTAATATTAATGCTTCAATTACTAGATGTTGTAATAATTACGGACCGCGGCAAGATGATGAAAAATTAATTCCTACAGTAATTAGATCTATTATTAAAGGAAATAAAATACCAGTTTACGGTACAGGAGAAAATATACGCGAATGGATTAACGCTGAAGATCATGCTAAATCTATTCTAGAAGTTTTACATACTGATAGCTGTCAAGTACATAACTTACCAGGCAATTTAGTATGCAATAATTTAGAGCTAATTAATAAAATTATTAAAGAAGTAGAGCATCAATTTCCAAACTATAAAAGAAAGAAAGATGAATATATTGAATTTGTACCTGATAGAAAAGGACACGACTTCAAATATCAGCTAGCTACTAAACATAAATTGGATGCTATAAAAAAGCAAAAGAAATTTAGTTTATCATCAACTGTAAAATATTACGTTGAAAAATATCGATCTTAGAGATTATTAATCAACATTAAAAAATTTTAAAAGCATCTCCTCTTCAGTCATTTCTGTTTCTACTATAGTTTCATTTTCTGTTTCTTCTGTATCGCTATAATATTTGTAGATATCCTCTTCTTCCATACTATAGTCGAAGTTAGTTGACGTTGTTACGGTAGTATCAAACTTTGTTTTAATATCACCGATAATGGTATGCTTGAGTTGCTTTACAGGGTCATCTTTTTCCGCTCTCTTTAGAAAATCTGTTACATCGTCTTTTGTAAACTTTCCTTTTAGAGCTTTAAAAGGGTCTGAATATGAACTCCAGATGTGATGAACAAGATACTTTTGCGTAATCATTGCGCAGTCTCTAATAACATAATAGGCTGATTTATTCTGGATCTCAACACCAATATCCGGCTTCTTATGAGCACGTTGCGCGGGACCCAAAAGCTTAGCTTGTTTTTCTGAGCTATTTTCTAATATAATCT
>TARA_R100000664_G_C2759790_1_pt1 | contig 11253 bp, 12 predicted proteins | sample TARA_R100000664 | Tara Oceans TARA_R100000664 (sample SAMEA2622705) | marine metagenome | biome: marine biome (ENVO:00000447); feature: deep chlorophyll maximum layer (ENVO:xxxxxxxx); material: "saline water (ENVO:00002010), including plankton (ENVO:xxxxxxxx)" | depth 115 m | reverse complement strand
GCAGCAACTGTAGGTACAGATGTCGTTGCGCTAAACCCAAAAAAGTCTACCCTTACAAATGTTCAAGGGACATATAATATCTGCCGCGCTGCACGTCACTTAGGTATTCCTGTGTGTTATATGGGTACTACAGTGATTTATGATACCGCAAAGTATCAGGAATCTGACATATACGAGGATAGCGAAACTGCGCCGAAGACACTCTACGGCTGTCAAAAGCTTTGTGGAGAAACGATAGTAAAGTCTCAAGCACCCTCCTGGATGATTATTCGCCCTCTGTTCGCATACGGGGGTATTGGTGACATGAACTCGCTCATAGCAAAATTAATTTTTGCAGCGCACCATGACAAAGAAAAGGTTGACATGTTCCTTGATCAAGACAAGGTGAAAGACTACATGCATGTCTACGACTACGCAGATGCTGTTTTGACAGCAATCAATCTTGGTTTGTGGGATGATGATTGGAACGTCGCAGCAGAAACACCACATCGCACAGGTGACATTTTAAATATTGTAGAAAGTGTGACTTCGTTGCCTGTAAAGGATCATGTGCAGTGGCACCCGGCAACAGACTACTTAGGGAATCACAGGCTAAGCTCTAAAAAGTTTAGAGAAGCTTCAGGATGGACACCCAACGTGCACCTGGCAGAAGGAGTTATGCTTTCCTATCAGAGTATTTTAACTGCAGAAGGATATAATCCTTTAATTCACCTTGAGCAGGCTGAAGAATCACAGATTGATTTGACAGAGTTTTACTGATGACACGTGATCAGTGGCTTCGACAGATTGATTTCTTAATTGATATTTTTGAACAAAAAGGCTATGAAGTGTTGCAATACACAGATGCGCCTGATCATGTTTTGTTAAATTCAGCAGTTTTTATAAATTCCAGAGTTCATCCAGAACGAAGATTTTACACTATGCTTCATGAATTAGGTCATGTAATAATTAATCAAAATCACAAGGAGTTTGAAAAGGGATATCCGCTTTACGCTCGAACTACAGAGTTTTGCTCTGACGGCCGGAAACAACGCCGTGCAGATTATCGAGTTTCAATTGTCGCAGAAGAGATCGACGCGTGGAAGGAGGGTTTGAAGTTCGCCGAAGATAACGAACTTTTTATTAACGAATCAAAGTACAAAAAAGACATGACTGAATCAGTTCTGTCGTATATCAATTGGGCCAGCGATGAGACCTATTAAGGCAAGAAAAACCTTGTACAAAGTTGTGACCTGGCGCCTAATTTCAATTTCAGTCACAATGATTTTGTTGTTTATTATAACAGGTGACTTTAAAAGGTCCACAATTGTGACCTTGGTTTTGCATTTGTTTTTAACATTTTTTCATTTTATTTTTGAAGTACTTTGGGAAAAAATTATGTATAATAAGGACAGAAAAAACTATAGACTAGGAGAATGACATTATGTCTGGTGTACTATCGAGCTAAAAATCTTGCTTTAAAAAACGGCCGAACTTACCACATGGCTGCAATCTTGCGAAGAAACGGTGCCGTTGTTAAAATTGGAGAGAACACCAACAAGACTCATCCAAGATTCAAAAGGCAGTACAAAGATGGTACATGGGCATCACACATGCATGCAGAAATGAATGTGTTGAGGTTTGCAAAGCCGGGAGACGAAATTGAAGTTATGCGATTTTCAAAATGCGATCACAGCTTGACAATGGCAAAACCTTGTGCACTATGTATGGCAGCAATGAGAGATGCAGGCATTAAAAGAGTAAAGTACACAGACTGGTCTGGAAACTGGGTAACACTCAAAGTATATGAAAAATAAAAATAAAGTCAAAGAAGATTATGTCAGACTGATAATTTCAGACTTACACTTAGGGAGCGCGTACTCTAAGGAGAAACAGCTTTATAATTTTTTATCAAATACTTATTTTGATGAAATAATCTTGGCAGGAGACATTATAGAGTTGTTGAGAAATCCTCTCTTTACTGAATACACATATAAAATATTTAATGAAATAAGCAGCAGAGGAAAGCCAATAATTTATATCGTTGGTAATCATGATGACACGTTTGAGAGTTTTATAGGCCACCACATAGGAGATGTTCAGTTTGTAAAAGAATACGAGTTTGAATACGCAGGTAGAAAATATAGAATTCAGCACGGTGATCAGTACAGCGCAGGAATAACTCAATGGCGCTATACAATGCAGTTCATATCTTTTGTTCAAAATTTAATTGAAAGAGTTTTTAACATTGACTTAACAACTTGGTGGGCTAAAAAGCAAATTAAAAAGCGCAAGCTAATAAGAATTTGGGACCTGGTTCAGTGGAACAGCGATGCTGACGTTTTTATCATGGGCCACACCCACAACCCGGAAGTTTTGATTTGGGTTGACAAGAATGAAGAAATTAAGACGTACGTTAACACCGGCGACTGGGTTGATAACTGCACCTATGTCTTGATTAAAGACGGACAAGTTCGGTTGCGAAAGTTTGAGTAGCTAACCCTTCTAAAACGTGTAAAAAATACCACAGTAGTTTATAATAACTAAGCCAAAAACTCTAGGAGCATAATGAGTGTATCAGATATCAAGCCACCCACCCGTTTTGTTGGTCTTCACGGCCATACAGGTTTTTCAGTATTCGACGGATTAGGATATCCGTCGGATCATATTGATTTTGTATTAGAAAACGGAATGGATGCCTGGGGTCTTACTGACCATGGAAACGGTTCTGGTCTAGCGCATGCACACAAACATGCAACAAAGATTCAAAAGTCCGGCCGAAAGTATCGTCAAATTTATGGTTGCGAATTTTATTTTGTTCCGTCACTCAGGCAGTGGAAGGATGACTATGATCAAGCCAAGATTGATCGTGCCTTAGCAAAGCAAAAAGCGCTTAAAGATGACGACGAAGCCGGCCACGTTATTGAAAATGAAGATGAAACTAAGACCATTGACGTAACTAAGGACGAATGGAAACGACGTTATCACCTGGTCATTACTGCCCAAGACCGTGAAGGTTTAGGCAATTTGTTCACTCTAATCAAACGTGCGTACACCGAGGGCTTCTATCGATACCCTCGTATCGACTTTGACCTTCTTAAGCAACATGGTCGAGGCCTTAACGTTTCAACTGCTTGCCTGGGTGGCATTTTCTCTAACAGGATTATGCGTGGCAATGCCATGAATAAGTCTGATGCTGAGATTCAGGCGGAGTTAACGCAGCTTTCAGATCGTTTTGTTGATGCAGTAGGTGAAGAAAACTTCTACTTAGAACTTCAATTTAACAGGCTTAAGCAGCAGCATTTGGTTAATCACCACTTGCTGCGACACGCTGATCAAACAGGTCTTAAGTGCATCGCGACCCCTGATTCACACTATTACTCTCCTGACAAGTGGGAAGCCCGCGAGCTTTACAAAAAGCTAGGCTGGATGGGCAACGATCCATCGCCACTGCCAGAGTTTGAAGACTTGAAGTGCGAGCTTTACCCAAAGAATGCACAACAGATGTGGGATGAATTTACTAGGCATTACGATGAATACAATAACACTTATGCGGGATACGAGCTTACCATTAAGGATTCGATTGAGAGAACTTATGATATCGCTTGGGATAAATGTACTGATTGTTGGATTGATACCAGTGTTAAGCTTCCTGATTTTAATAAACCAGAGCAGTCTGCTTTTCAACAGCTTGCGCAAAAGGTTAAGCAAGCGCTAGTCGCTGAAGGTCTTCATAAGGATGAGGCTTATGTTGAACGTGCCAAAGAAGAGCTATCAGATATTAAGTTCTTAGGATTCGAAAACTATTTCCTCGTCATGAATGAGGTTTTCCACAAGGCCGCTGATCACACGCTTTTCGGTGCAGCACGCGGTTCCGGTGGTGGCTCACTGGTAAATTATTTGCTAGGCATCACACAGGTTGATCCTCTCAAGTACGATCTACTCTGGGAGCGATTCCTTGGAAGGCACAGAACTTCTTGGCCCGATATTGACTCTGACGCAGGTGATCGAGATGCTCTGATTAATGCAGCTCGCGAGCTTTATGGGTTTGAGTCTGTTATTCCTGTTTCTAACTTTAACACACTTAAGCTTAAGTCTCTTGTTAAAGATATATCGAAGTTTTACGGCGTCGACTTTGCTGAAGTGAACAGGATGACCGGTCCACTTCAAGATGAAGTTATGGCTCAAGCTCGAGATGAGAATACTGAGAAGTCTGTTTTTGTTCTCAAGCACGAAGATTGTATGCAATATTCAAAGGGCTATCGGGACTTCATGGAAAAGTATCCGAAGGTAAAGGATCACATTGAAGCACTGTTCATGCAGAATAGGTCCATCGGCCGACACGCAGGCGGCGTTATTATCGGTCCTTCTGAAGATCTTGCCAGATCTATGCCAATCATCGGTGTCCGCGGCGAGCTTCAAACTCCATGGACAGAGGGTATGAACTTTCGGAACTTGGAAGACAATGGCTTTATCAAGTTTGACTTTCTCGGTCTTACGCTTCTCAAGGATGTTGAGAACTGTATTCGTCGTGTACTCACTAAAGAAATGGGCAAAGAACCTACTTTTATTGAGATTCGTGATTGGTTTGATAAGCACCTTAACTGCCGCTATGTAGGCCAGGACGACCCGAAGGTGTGGCAGCATGTATATCATCAGCGCAGGAAAGTAGGTGTCTTCCAGTTTACAGCCGAAGGAGCACGTCGTTTCTGTGAAGATGCTAAGCCGACTGCTATCATTGAACTAGCAGCCTTAACAGCCATTTATCGACCTGGTCCACTCCGCGCTAATGTTCACAAGAAGTATGTCAAGGATAAACACCGTGCTAACGAGATTGAGTATGCACATCCCATTATTAAAGAAATTCTTGGGCCAACGTTCGGTCACGTAACTTTCCAGGAGCAGTTCATGCTTCTAGCGCAGAAGCTCGGTGGATTTACTCCTGCAGAATCTGACAAGCTCAGAAAGACGCTAGTTAAGAAGTCTCTTGACACAATGGGTAAGAAAGGTGATGAAAGAGAAATAGCACGTCAAAAGTTTATCAAGGGCGCTAAAGAAATCAACGGTGTTCCCGAATCTGTGTCACAAGAACTGTGGGAAAGAATTGAGTTCTTTTCAGTGTATGGTTTCAACAAGTCTCATGCTGTTGCTTATGCTATCGGCTCTTACTATGCTGCCTGGCTTCACACGTATTATGAGACTGATTGGTTAGCAACAATATTAGAATCAGAAAACAATAACCCGAAGAACTTGTCAAAAGCAATATCCGAAATCAAGGCGATGGGATATGACATCAGTACACATGATGTTAATGAGTCAGGCTTGTACTGGAACTGGTCTGAGAACAAGTCCGCTTTTATTCCACCCTTAACTTCAATTAAAGGGTTGGGCAAAAATGCAGTTGCTGAAATCATGTTAAATCGTCCGTACACCACGCTTGATCAGATGCTCTACACCGAAGAAGGCAAGTGGTATCATTCAAAGTTGAACAAGACAGGCTTCTCTGCACTTTGTAAGGTTGAGGCTCTTGACGCGCTAGAAGAAATGTGGGGTGGTTCTATTGAAAACCATCGCCAGCTTCACAGCATCATCATCGACAACTATGAAATTCTAAAGAAAAGCTGTTGGGGAATGACAATGCGCAAAGCTAAGAAGGAAAACGCGCCAAAGATCTTGCCAATACTGATGGAAGAAACTGCAGGTACAGCCGACTGGACTCGTGTTGAAAAGTTACAGATGTACCAGGATATGTGTTCAGCAACTCGAGACGACCTCGCCTTTCCAGAAGAGCTTATAGAAAAGATTAAAAGCAGTAACGTAAAGTCAGTTTTAAACTTTGACCCGGGTGAAAAAGGTGTGGGATGGTTCTGCGTTGTTGAATGGATCAAGAAGCTTACAAAGAACAAGAAGACTTTCTACCGTGTCAAAATAACAGACAATGAAAGCAACACAGGCTGGCTTAGGATATGGGGTAATATACCTGAAGAAATGCAACCCTATACAATCTGGTTAACGCAGACAACAAACGACAAGAACTGGGGTGCAAGCACTAGCGCTGCAAAAATACGGCCGCTTGTTGTGTAAATTGTGTCGAAGTATTGTATATTTGAGAGTAGGCCCAGGAGGCACAGTTGAGAATTGAACCAGATGTAAAATTAGACTACAAAGATGTTCTTATTCGACCAAAACGTAGCACGCTTAAAAGTCGAAAAGAAGTTAATCTAGATCGAACATATAAGTTTAGAAACAGTGACAAATCATGGACAGGTGTTCCTATTATGGCTGCAAACATGGATGGTGTTGGGACTTTTGCTATGGCAAAAGAGTTGTCGAATCATTCTATGTTTACTTGTATTACAAAGCAGCATTCTAAAGAAGACTGGGACAAGAATATTGAGGGAATTCCTCATGCTCATATTGCAATTAGTATTGGTACTAATCCGGATCAATGGAAAGAAGCCTATGGCACTATTATTAAGCATGATCTATCTTGGGTATGCATAGATATTGCAAACGGATATTCTGAACACTTTGCTGATTTTGTTAAGACAGTAAGAAAAGATCTTCCTGATATTAATATTATAGCAGGTAATGTTGTCACAGCAGATATGACACAGGAGCTAATTCTTGCCGGCGCAGACATTGTAAAGGTGGGAATTGGTCCTGGATCTGTATGTACAACACGTATTCAAACAGGCGTAGGCTATCCTCAGCTTTCTGCTGTTATTGAATGCGCGGATGCTGCTCATGGTCTTGGCGGACACATCATCGCTGATGGAGGATGTACGTGTCCAGGTGATGTTGCTAAGGCTTTTGCTGCTGGTGCTGACTTTGTAATGTTGGGCGGAATGTTTGCTGGGCATGACGAAGGTGGTGGTGAGATCGTTACAAAATGTTTCAAGACCGGTGAAAGGGCCGTCTATGATGATGGAGAAACGGGCGGAGCAATTTTTCAGGAGAAGAAGTTTGTAAGTTTTTACGGTATGTCTTCTGATACAGCTATGAATAAGCATAGCGGCGGCGTGGCAGATTATCGATCATCGGAAGGCAGAACAGTTGAGGTTCCATACAAGGGAGCTGTTGAAAATACGGTTAAAGATATTCTAGGAGGCCTCCGGTCAACATGCACTTATGTAGGTGCACCAACTCTTAAGCAGCTAAGTCGGTGCACAACATTTGTGAGGTGCACACAACAATTCAATTCAGTCTTTTTATAAATTTACTGGAGAAATATATGAATCATGAAAGATTAAAGAAAGGTGATCTAGTGACTCTAAGTGTCGCAGGTCACAATGGTTTTTTTTATCCCGGACAGAAGAAAGTCTCAATTTTGTATGACGTAGACTGTACTTCTCCCGCCTGGGTGGGTGGAGGTATTGACAAAATACCTGTGATACTTCCGGAAAGTGCAATTACGTTTATTGGAAAGCATGAGAAAAAAGTTGTTGTTTGGAAGCAAAGGAAAAATTAAATGATTTATTTTGAATTAATTTCTATTGTGAGTTTATTCTGTCTAGGTTTGCGATCAATAACAGATGATGGCATGATAGGCTATCCTGTTCGAGCTTATTTTTTATCCAACTATCCAGTCCTCGGGAAGCCATTAGTTCTTTGTTCAACTTGCATGTCAAGTGTATGGGGCACATTAATCTTTTGGGGCGTTTTTATCCACCAAGACTATGATTTGTCCCTATGGTCTTTTTTTACTTGGCTTGGCGTCGTTTTTAGTTCAGCTTTTATAAACTCTCTTCTTTGGGCGTATTATGAGAGCATCAATATGTGTAAATCATAGAAGGTATTGATTTGATGAATCTTGATAATTTAATGAGATCAAAGTATACTAGCTTAGCCTGCGCTTTGCTAAATGCATATTTTGCAGTTAATTCTGCTGTGGCGGGTAAGTGGGTCTGGTTTGCAATCTGTGGTGTCTTTGGTGCCTACTGTTTTAAAAATTTTTTAGTGAAGAAATGACAAAGCGTCCTATAAACTATATCTTTATCGAAGGCCCAGATCTCGCTGGCAAGTCGACACTTTATAACGACATACATTCGTCTTCTGATTACAGATGGAACATCCAGGATCGGTCTGCGCTTTCAATGCTAATTCATGCAAAGCAATATGGAAGAAATACTTTTCAGCATGTTGAGCAGTTGAGATCTGAGATTTTTAATCTTAATAATGTTATAATTATTCTACTTCCAGACTGGTCTGTTATTTCAAGGCGTTTTACTGAAAGAGGAGATGCAATTCAAAATTTGTCTTCTCTAAAAAAGGTTTATGACTTATTTTCTGACGCTTCTGAGGAGCTTAAAGAATACCCTAATGTAATAGTTCTTCGAGATGAAGTTGATCGGCAAACAGTTAGATACTTGACAAATATTTTAAAAAACTATGAAAATGCGACTACGGAATGCATAAAGGACAATGTGCTACAAGCTTGTGTGTCAAGAGATTCCGGCGAATGTGTAGGGTTAAATTTTACTTTATTTGATGACGGAACATTTGATGATATTGATGAAGCAGATCTTTTGTACGATAAGGAGGTTGAGTATTATAATGAAATTTTAGAAAAGGTCAAAGAAAAAATAAAATTGGAGTTTGAGGGTAAAAATGAATACAATTTACCCCAAGATAAAAATTCAAGAAGATTTATTTATACATCTGACACATGTATTTCTTTAGCACACTTTTTACTAAGAGACGAATCTTTAGACTGTAAATACTTTATAAGGTCATCAAATGTTAAAGATACGCTATACTATGATTTAAATTTTTTAAAGTTTCTGTCTTCAAGTGTGTTTAACGCTTTAAAAGCATCAGGAAAATTTTGCAGGATGACTTTTGTAATAAACTCAGGACACGTTCTTGATATAATAAATAATGAGCCTTGAGGAGGTGATATTATGAGAAGAGCTTTAGTAACAGGAGGCTGTGGCTTTATTGGCTCAAATTTGGTTAAGCAGCTTGTAAGCGACGGCTGGGTTGTTGATGCAGTTGATAACCTTTGCAATGGCAGGTTGGACGCGCTTAAGGAGGTTGATAGTCATGTTTTGATCAATTCAAGCTTCTTAAAGCCTCTCGCCGAGAGTAAAAAGCGTGACAACAAAAAAGTTTTAATCATTCAGGATGATTTTGCTTCTGCACACATGTTAAAATATATTTCTGAGAAAAATTATGATGTAGTTTTTCACCAAGCAGCATTACCCAGGGTGAGTTATTCTGTACAAAACCCTACTGAAACAACTGTAACAAACATCAGTGCGACTGTTGCTTTATTTGAAGCATGTGTCAACAGCGTCAGCAGAGTTGTGTTTGCTTCATCATCTTCTATTTATGGGGGTGCTGAGACTATGCCAACTCCAGAGAGTGAACCTGTGAATTCAAAGTCACCTTATGCTTGGCAAAAAGCTGCAATTGAAGATTTCGCAAGGATGTGTTATAAGCTATACCAGCTAGACGTAGTATGTTTACGCTATTTTAATGTTTTCGGACCGGGTCAGTACGGTGACAGTCCCTATTCTACGGCAGTTAGCGCATGGTGTCATGCAACGAAAGAAGGGTCAGACTTGCGTTCCGACGGGGACGGCACCCAAACCCGAGACATGTGCTACGTTGACAATGTAGTCAGCGCAAATATACTTGCTGCAAATTCTCCAAAAACTTTTGCCGGAAAAGCATATAACGTCGCTTGCGGCGAGTTTAATTCCAATAATGAGATACTAGCTTATTTTAAAGACAATTTCAATGTTAGTGTAAGACACGCACCTTGGCGCCCTGGAGACGTAATGCATACGCTTGCAGATATCTCGAGCGCAAAAAAAGATTTTGGATACGAGCCTTTGGTAACTTTTTGGGAAGGTTTAAAAAGAACAGTTGCCTGGTGGGAGCTTGAGTGAGCATTAAAATCCCAAAGCATGTTAAATCTTCTTGGGTCAAAGCTGACCCGGTCACACCCGAATCCAAGCCCTGGGGTTATGAGTATGTCTGGGCCGGATTTTCAGGTATCCATGGAAAAACTCTCTTTATTGAGAAAGGCCACAGAACTAGTTTCAAATATCACAAAATGAAAACTGAAGTTTTATTTTTGCAAAAAGGACAAGCAGAAGTAACATATGGTGATGAGTATTCTTTAGCAGATCCCATAGCTCACCCTTTAAAAACTGCAGTCATGAACCCAGGAAGCTCTTTGATGGTGCAATCAGGCTGCCCATACAGAATACTGGCACTTGATGACTGTGAAATTATAGAAATAGGTGACAATTCTGCTGATCAACCTGTTAGAATTGAAGATGACTACGGAAGAGTCCAAAAGAAATGACAGAAAATCAATCTTCGCTTTTTTGCGCTTGATTGTAAAAATGTGAATATTTGTATAATATTCTTAGGTGAAAAATGAAAGAACTTTTACTTTATACCGGTCCAATGTTTAGTTCAAAGACAACCAGGCTTTTGTCAAGAATTGATAGGTGCAAATACCAAAAAAAGAAAGTTGCATCTTTCAAGCCTCAAATGGATGACAGGTATACTGTTGAGAACAAAATAGTCACTCACAGTGATGCTTATACCAATTGTTATACTGTAGCATCCGGTGATGCTATGCTTGAAACGATCGCAAAACTTGAAGACGTTGATGCAGTTGCTGTTGATGAGCTGTTTATGATTCCCGGTTCTGCAGAAGCCTGTATAGAGCTTTTCAAGCGTGGTTATGATGTTTTTATTTCTTCAATTGAGCTTTCTTATTTAGGCACTCCCTTTGAGGAGGTTTTAAAAATAATGCCCTATTGCACAGAGATCGTTAAGTGCACTGCAGTTTGTGCTGTATGTCAAGCTGATGCAAGATACACGTTTAAAAAAGTTGAATCTTCGTCATCTGAGGACAATATTCAAGTAGGTGGTTCTGAAATTTATGAGCCAAGATGTCAACTTCATTATAGTTATATGAGAATTTAAAACGGAGACAAAATGTCCGAGCCCTCGGCAATCAATTGTGTAATCTATCATGCAGACTGCACTGACGGATTCGGCGCAGCTTATTCTGCATGGAAATTGCTTGGAAACCGCGCCGAGTACTATGCATGCAAGCACGGCACGACACCCCCAGATGTTAAGGATAAAAATGTTGTAGTCTTAGACTTTTCTTTTAATAATGCAACAACAAAAAAGATGATTGAAGAAGCAAATTCTCTTCTTGTGATAGACCATCACAAATCTGCAATGGTGGAACTCCATGATATCTCAAACACTCATTTTGACATGACAAAGTCAGGTGCAATG
>TARA_R100000664_G_scaffold12088_1_pt1 | contig 11272 bp, 18 predicted proteins | sample TARA_R100000664 | Tara Oceans TARA_R100000664 (sample SAMEA2622705) | marine metagenome | biome: marine biome (ENVO:00000447); feature: deep chlorophyll maximum layer (ENVO:xxxxxxxx); material: "saline water (ENVO:00002010), including plankton (ENVO:xxxxxxxx)" | depth 115 m | reverse complement strand
CCAAGGCGCTAGTGAATGCCAACATAGATGAGATAGTGTATGAAGAAGAGTATAGGGACACATCAGGGCTAGATCTGCTCGTCAGTAAAAATAAAAAAATTAGACAGTTTTTGTCATCTGATTCTACTGATTCTCTCAAATGATTGATGTTTACACACACAAAGATATTTAACACGTGAGAGATCAAATGTGAGGTGACAAGTGAGCAAAAACTTAGACGATTTGTACTACAAAATACTTTTGAAGTGTGAGTCTTCACCAGAAAATGCAAATGTAATTCTTGAGAGCGGTAGCATAAGAGGTCTAATTGTAGAAAAACTAGACAAAGAAGACATCGCAGCTGTTACCAAAAGCTTGTCAAAGACAAAAAAATCTATTGACGCAATTTCAAATTATGCAAACAAGCTTCAGCTCCAGAACGAACTAAAGCCCATGTATGACTACTTGGATGCACTTTCTGCAGCCCTCGAAAAGACAGAAAAAGAGCTCGCCGGAGTTCGTTTTGAATCCGGCGTCTTGTCAAGTTTTTTTGGTAAAAACGTTAGCCTACCTCAAATAACTAGTGCAGCAGTAAAACTGGCAACAAAAGCAGTTGACTTTGGAAGGGGTTTTCAAGAAGCACTGGAGTCAATAAGAACAGGACTAGTTCCGCTTCTAAAAGACGCAGACAAAACAGCAACTTTATCAGATGCATTGGCTAGCGACCCGGATCTTGATGTTGAAAAAATTTCACGAGGAATAAAAGATACTCTGAAAAAAGAGATGGGTGGCACTCTATTCAAAAAAGTAGGAAGCTTTTTCACAAAGGCGCTGACCGGGAAAGAATATGATATTATGAAGTCAACACCCGGACTCGATGTGGACATGGCAGACATGGCTGAAAAAATAGGGACCGAGCTTGTTAACGCAAAAATTGAAAATTTGCTAGGAAATGCCCCTCCCCCGCCTCCGCCTGCTGACAATATTACAGACTTAGCTGACGAAATGCAAGACGCAGCAGAGCACCAGCAACAAGAAACCGGAGAAGAGACACCTGAAGGGGGAGAAGGAGGTCCACCCGAGGATCCAGAAACCGTCGACGACAACTTAGAAGACGCTGTGAGAGATGCTAAGGAAAATTCTGAATCGCCTCTTGATGGAGCTCTTGACGCAATTGATGGCTGGGTAGACTCCCTTAGTAGTAGCTCTCAAAAAACTATAAAAGGCGCAGGACGCTTAGGCAACCTAAAAGACGCCATAAGAACGAAATTAGACGATTCAGCCAGTGCAGTTGAAAGTGCAGTCGAATCTGCAATATCTGACTGGGTAGCAGAAAACGAAGAGACACTTGTTAAAAGTAAAAGATTTGCAAAGAAAAATTTTGACTCACTCAAGTCATTGGTACCGCAGCTGGCGGCATTCATGCTAAAGCAGACAAATGAGTCTTCTTATGTCATGACTGAGGAAAGCGTTCGAAAATTTGTTGTTTTGTACATGAACAAAGTCTATAAAAACACAAACCATCTCAATGAGTCTAAATCTGTAAAGAGGTGGCAAAAAATTGCAGGAATATTATGAGTGATACTAGCGTTAAAGACAAAAGAGGAAATATTGTTATTTCTCCAGGACTCAAGGTTCGACACAAAGATTCACAATTTGAGTACACAGTAGATCAAGTTTTAGAAGAACCCGGAGGCGAAATAACAATTATGCTGGCTTTTCCGGAAGAGCCTAGATTTGATCCGGCAGGCGAAGAGACAATAATGTCTGATGTCAAGCAGAATAAAGTTTTGTATGAAGCTGAGCCTATACAAAATCTTTCTGATTTGTTTTTTGTCCCCGGTGACAAAGACGAAAGAGACGACGATCTATTAGCAGTTTCAGCAGAAGAATTTGAAGAGGAGTATGAGGTCAAATGAATCCTAAAAATCTAAAAAATCAAGTAATTAGAGCAATTGACGAAGTGCTCCCTGCAAAGAAGGTGCTCAAAGAAGCATATGTTGTTGAGCCGAAAAAATTTGCGCTAAACACAGAAAAACTGAGTGCCAAAGTAAAAAAGGCACGCATTGATCATTTTGAAGATACAGTCAAAACTTTAAACAAGATAAGCGCTGAGCTTGAGGGTGCAGATCCTGAAAACGCCAATAAGGTGGGCAGCGCTTTTAGAAATCAAAAAGTTGCAGAAGCATTTGCAATAAATGACGCCTTCCTTCAGGGTCAATTTTTAGACAATATTAGTGATGTAAACAGCACAATCACAATGGATATGCTTTGCTACATGCGCCTTGCACGAGACTTTGGAACATTTGATGATTGGCAAAAAGATTTTATGGGATGTGCTAAAAGTTCACGCGACGGATACGCAGTAACTGCATACTGCATGTACCTTAAAAGATATATTAATTTTGTGGTGGATTCTGCTGATACTGGGGTGCCTTTTTCTGCGTTGCCCGTAATAGTTTTAGACGTGTCAGAGGGTGTGTACTATAGAGACTATGTTTCAAATATTGATGGGTACATCAAGAACATGATGAGAGAGCTCAATTGGGATGTAATTGAAAGCAGATTCAAAAAATGCGAAAAAATTGCTAAGGTGGTGAAATGAGCAAAACAACGAAAAGATACAGTCTAAAAGAAACATCATATCGCTTTTTGTTTGAGCAAGACGAAGAGGGCGAAGATGCAGCTGACGAAGTCTTTGGTGATGATGAAGAAGCTGATGCTGAAGACACAGAAGGCGAAGGCGCGGGTGAAGCTGCGGGCGATGACGCAGAAAAAGATGTGAGTGTTTCTCCCGAAGAGGAATATGAATTATCAGACTCTATAGACCAAGAGCTAGACGTATTACTAGTTGATTTTGAGCAAGAAGCAAGAAAGTCAGCTGCTGTTAATGATGAAACTTCTCTTGAAGAGGCTGTTTACAAGAAGCTGTTTGAGTCTGCTGCTGAAGACATTGACTTGAGAAACTTTGCCTCAAATGTTGCCCGCCTTGTCAAAAACTATCAAAATCTAATAGACTGGCAGTCTGTCATATTAAACAAAGCTGAGTCATTTGTCAATAATCACTATGGTGAGGACACCGCTAAGGTTTTGCTTGACATTCTCCAGGATGAGTACGACATTGCAAAAAAAGAAGAAAAATTCGAAGAGCCGGAAACTCCAATCGCCATCGGCGCAAGAGGCGAAGGCGGCGGCTAGAGTAAAAGCATTATTAGCGGCGAATCGAAAAAAATCAGTCCACATCGCTCTTTTTTCAAAGACGCACATTGATTTCAAGAAGGCAGTTGTTGAAAAAGGTCTTTCTATGCAAGAAGTCTTTGAGTACTTGGCAGTGCAATTTTCTGAAGGACATCCAGCCTTGACCAAACTGATTGACCAGTATTGTCATGAAAAGAAAGAAAAGCTAGTTCAAAGCCTAGAAGAAAAATATACTGAAAATCTATATGATGCAATTGGCTATGATAACCCCTTAGAGAGGTAAAAAATGTCTATAGTGCTAAAAAAAGTATGGGACAAAATTAAGAAATACTGGCAAGTTTTTCTAGGCTTGTTTGTAGGTTTGTTTGTGGCTCTAAAGATGTGGCTTCAATTGAGGGCACAAAAGAGAGTCTTGCAAAATGAGATTGAAACTTCTAAGAAGATACGTGATGTTGAAAAAGATTTTGCTTCGAAGGTCGTCAGCGTTGAAAAAAATGCTACCGACAAACATTTGTCAAGGGTCAAAGAGATAAAAGCAAAAGAAGAAAAAGACACAGAAGAGACTAAAAAGGATTTCGACGATAGAGTGAAGAGTAATCGCGATGGGTCAAACGAAGATCTTGCAAATAAGATTGGTGACTCTCTCGGGGTCAACGTTGTACTACCGGAGGATGACGATGCGTAAACTAGTATCGATGCTGACACTTTTATTTTTTACTTCTTTTTGCATTTTAGCCCCTGTACCCGCCCTTGCTGATGAAACAAAGATTTCTTTTGAGGCAATCTCCCCGCTGAGCAAGGGCGACAGGGCTCCATTCGAAGGAATTCTTTTTAGCAAAGATCTCGCTGCTAAGATCGAAGCTGAGCGAAAGACGATGATAACTCTTAAGCTGGCTGAGATAAGACAGAGTGCCGCCGTCAGTCTTGTGAGAAGTGAACTTCAGCTCAAGCTCGATATTGCAAATGGAAAGTTTTTGGCCCTCGAAGAAAAGCACAAAAAGATTGTGGACATCAATAGAGAGCAGATTGAATTTCTGCGTAAGCAATATCTACCAACACCTTGGTACGAACACCCGGCTTTTCTTGTGACAGTGGGGATTATTGCTGGGGTCGGACTAACAATTGGTGCGGCGCACATTGTCAAAACGGTCAAATAGGGATATTTATTGTCATGGAAAAATCGAACAAAAGAATTCATGAATCTAGCGCCGGGGGTCACATAGACGTCGCGTACGGAATTTATGATCGACCAGGCCCAGACAATGATTCTGATTTTACTTTTGACATTGAGCCGATAGTCCCGAAAGAGCAAATGTCTGTTCAAATTTCTAAAGACAGACCTCCAGTCGATGATCCGGATTATCTGCCGGGAAACAGCGGTGCACTAGAGTTGGCTGTTGCCGCTCTTTCAGCATCTATCCCAACAGACCAGATACAAAAGTTTTATAGGCATGTGCGCGATAAAGCAGAAGAGCTAATAGATGGTGAACTTATGAAAAATACAGTAGGAGCAGGAGACGATATGATGGAGTCAAAAATTAGAAAAATGATAGCAGAAGTTATCGAAGATGAGGATTTTAGTCAAAAAGATCTTGAGCAAATGCAAAAAGATTTTGATGATGAATTTGGGTCTGTTGACGACAGTCCTGCTCCGGAGCCCGTGCAAGATGAAGCTTCGCTTGAAAAAATAGCGAGCGAAACAGGATTTTCAGGCCCTTCAGGCGCAAAAAACTTTCTATATCGTCTCTTGGCTAGAATGGCAAGGTTTGTTGACGTACCTAAAGATGAAATTGATGCCCTGGTAGACTTCGCCGCAGGTGAGTATATTGATGTGATGCAGCAGGCAGACCTAATAGACGAAGAAGATGCAGAATTTATGGAACAGAATAAGTCTATGGTGTCTGATCTTCCTTCTTTCAAATATTTTATAGGAACAGCAATTGCAGGGCCTGCTCTAAAAGAGCTTGAAAGATCAGGTAAAAAGAAAGTGACGGTATTTTTGGATAAGCTAAATCTTACTGACAGTGCAAAAAACACAGTCCTGAACCAGCTAATGGGTCAAGTGCCGAGAAATGATGAGCTAATATCCAAAAAGATAGACTTGGAAGTTGCAGCAGGAAAGATGACGCAAAGTCAGGGAGATGATGCTAAACAAAAATTAGGGTCCGGATTTGAAGCTATGAAAAAGCTTGCGATGACAGGAGATGATTTTGTTGAAGTGGCACTTCAAAAATATTCAAAAATGCCCAAGTCTAAACTGGTAGACATAATCAGAAAGGCAGGGGACGACCAATTTGTTGCTGAGAGGATGTAGGTCACATGAATGTGTCGGATTTAATGCGTGAATATTTTAGCAGTGAGAAAAGGACGGTACTGTCTGAATCTCCTGGAAAGCATTACCTTCCTGTTTCACCTGAAAAAACTGACTGGACTTTGACTGAAAATCCTGAGACTATGCAAAGAGTCTACACCTTCAAAAACGCTACAACCTTAATCTATTTTTTAGAAGACATCGTGCAAATGCAGGAAGAGATGCATCACCATGCAAAAATTCTAGTAGATCATTTGCAAGTTCTTGTCCAGATAAGCACAAAAAAATTAGAAAGAGTGACAGAGCTAGATATAGAGTGGACACGCAAGGCAGACGAAATCTATGAAGACGTTAGACAAGAAGAGTGAGGGTCAACTATACTATAGTTCTGCACTAGAGGGTAGGCTTGATCTAACACTTCACCCTGAGAGCTTTGTTGAAAAGGGTGAAGAAGATTCACTTTCTGTCGGTGATCTAATTTTGCACGCGGATGAGTGTGACAAGTACTACCAGCTTTCTGGGTGGGGGGATTCATCTGTTGAAATTCTAGTACCTCACGATCATTTAAAAGATTTTTTTCAAAATAGCATAAAATTGGCATTTACGGTTTACGACGCGACAAGAAAAATTACGAAAACACACGCCAGCAAAAAAGACGGCGTCTGGTTTGTAACATTGTTTTATGAGGATATTTAGTGTCATGGAACAGAACAATTACTTTGATAAATTTATGAAAGATCTTGCAGAAAGAGAAGAAAAAGCGCTTGCTGCAAAGCAGCAAATAGCTAATGCCCAAGAAATGTGGGAAAAAAGACAGCAGCTTGATCAAAACTATAGAGAGCACCCAGCTCACAGAATTAGGTACAGTAAATGAATCTTTTTGAAGAGCTTGAAAGCATAATAGCCAAGGCTGTCAACGAAACAGTTGTAAAAGACGAAAGATCAAAGCAGAAAAAGCAGTCTGCTATAGTTGACAAGCTAAATCTCCGAGCAGGAGAGGTCAAGACTGAAGAGGTCGAAGAAGCTGAAGAGGCTGAAGAAGAAGTAAAGCTCACGGGCACCGCAGAAAAAGACCAAGCTGAAAAGAAAAAATCTGATGAAAAGAAAAAAGGAACCGCAGCCTCTAAGAAACTAAAAGACCCTACACAAAAACAGCTTTCAAAGCCCACCTTTAAAGAAATTGCCAGCAACATAAACCTGCTTCGAGGTGGCAAATCAATCAAAGATCCAGAAGTTAGAGAAAATCTAAAAGACTACTTATCAAAGCTCACTGCTGATGAAAAAAGACAGGTCTTGGTGTATCTCAACAGCCTAGCACAAGTAATGGCAGGGGTCAAAACCGGAGCCGAAGCAGCGGCCGATCCAGCACAGGCAGAAAAAAGAGCAGATACTCAAAAGACAAAAAAAGCTCCCAAGACAAGCAAAAAATCAAATGTAATAGTTGTGGGCGGTGAATAAATGTCAGATTTTATGAGCAACCTTGAGCTTTTGATGCTCTGTGAAGCTTCTAGAAGTAACAAACACATGTGCATGGACGGTTCATTTGTAGACTGTTTCTCTCTAGAGTGTGCGGACGACATACGCCACAGAATAAGTGACGCAATTCACTCTAGAGATTCATGTAAGACACAGACTGATGCTCGCTCTTACTATAACGGAATTTTGAGGGTTATGAGAAGACAGCTTCGAGAAGTTGAAAAAGAAATTCAAAAAAGACAGCTGTCTGAGTCTGCCACCCGAACCAAAAGAAGAAAGCTGTCAAAAGACCAGTCAAACAGAATGCTCAAGCTGTCAGGCCTCATATAGTAAGGAATTTTTTAATGTCAAAAGTTCATGAACAGATTCGATATCTCGAGGCAAAGAGAAAATATGAGAAGCTTCTTCGAGAAAAAAGAGAGCTAAAAGAATACGCACAGTCGGGTCTATTTGCAGTTATTGGAGATGCTCTAGGTGACATTTTCAAAAGCTTGAAGCTTACTGCAATGGATATTTCTAATGAGCTTAGATTTCTTGGTGAGAAATTCTTGTACAGGAACAACCCAGCAAAACTAAAAGAAGCGGGGGACAACTACAACAGAAAAAGAGATAAAATTCTGAAGGAATGGGAACCTATTGTCAAGAAAAACATGGATGCCATCAAGAACGCTGACCCTTTTCTAACCATAACGTTAGCACCTTCAACTTTTTTGATCTCAAAATCTTTGCAAGCTGGTGTCGCCGCCGGAAAAACTGCTGCTGAAATCATAGCTGCAGAAGATTGGGAATCTATGCGTGCTAATATCAATAAGTTTCAGACTGGCACAGAAGAAAACCCTAACGCCGGTGTAGAGATGGGAATTGGTGCCATACACGATCAGATGGCACAACAGAACAACTTACTAATGCAATTGAACAACTTGTTTATGGGAAGAGATCGATCCGACCCAGGCGCTGCTAGAGTCGCCCGAGGAGATTTGGAAGAGACTAGTCTAGTAGAACAGGAAAAAAAGCAAGACAAGAAAATTACTGACCCAGAAGAGTGGCTAGAGACCTTCTTTAAGATGACTGGAATAGACGAGCAATTTACAGATGCCGCTGCTGATGATCTTGCCGCCAAAACAGAGTTAATGAGTGAAATGATTGATTCAATAGCAGCAACAACTGCAATCAAAAAATTAGTTTCAACTTCTAACCTTGAAGAGTTTAAGGCAGTAATTTCTGACATCGTATCTTCCAAAAAAGTATCTTCTGACGCTGTTAGCGGATTTTCAAAGACAGTGCCTCAAATTGAAGACCAGGCTAAAAAAATCGCCCAGTCTGAAGATTTCAGGAATGAGGTCGCCGAATCTAAAAATGTCGCCCCAGAAGAAATTGATCCAGAAGAGCTTTACAAGACAGCTTTAGGTGCTGTTTTCAAAAAATCAAAATCAAGCTTTGATGAGGAACATACAGAGTCTATCGTCAAATACACAGACGTCATTGAAAAAAATCACGAGCTGGTCAATGTTGACGACCAGGTCATGAAACTTATTGAAAAAAGAAAAGGCGATTTATATTCAGCCGAAGACTATCTCAAAGTTTACGATCAGTACTCAAAAGCATACAAAGACTTCAAACAGCTACAATAGAAATAGCAAAAAGAGGTTTTCATGACAGCAAATTGGGTTCCAGAGATTTATTATGAAGAAGCCGATGAAACCGGCTTGACCAGCCACATTCCTTTCATTACAGTTCCCGATTCAGAAGATATGCCCAAAATTCTTTATATTTTTGAATCTAGAGAGACTGGAGAGTTTGAGCCTGGGCCAGACGGAGAAGATCTCCCTGTAACGCAGTTAGATTTGCACCAGTATGCCGACATGATTGTTTTGAAAGAAAAACTAGACGAAGACACTTATGACGTCGTCAGGGCAGCATTGGGCTTACAGACAGTTTCTGAAGCCTCAGCCGCCGGCAAAAAAATTACTGACAGAATTAGAAAAGCAGTCTCAAATTAATGTAAATTTCTTTTTTATGTGATATAATGTTCTTGTTGCAAAGCAAGGAGGTCACATGAGTTATATTGATAAAAGTCATGTACGTGATGCGCTGAAAGATATGTGCACATTTCATACAGACTTACAAAATTTGCACAAAAAGCACGGTTTGGGTTTTCTTAACAATACAGGCCGACGAAACATCTTGATGTCTTCTGCGCAAGAAGAGTTTTTTGCAAAGTCACTTTCATCTTCTTTTTCTGGTGTCGTCAATGACGGAAAAACAGGAGAGCCTGACATTGTTGTAGGCCAACTTGAAAAAGAGATAGAGTGTAAAATAACGACCCCAACCCCCTCAGGGGGCATAAATCTTCAGACAGACTATGCAACCTTGCTTAAAAAAGGCAGCCTAGACTATCTTTACGTCATTGCTGATAAGCATTTCGAAAATTTTGTTGTTTTACACTACGAGGGCCTTACACATGATGACTTTGCAACACCTTCTGCTTCTTCTAGGGGCAAGGCAAAGCTGGTAAAACACCACGCTGAAAAGAAATGTAATGTCCTCTGGGGGCATGTAAAAAGCAAGAATGCGATTGAGCTCAAGAAGCTTCGAAGCAAACTGAAAAATTGCAGTCCAAATGCTGTAAAAGGCCGACAAAAAATACTAAAATCAATTGACTACTGGGAGACGCAGCCCACAAACTACAAATATGAATTTGAAGGTGTGTAAAATGTACTCAATTGGACAAGTTCTATACGTTATTTCAAATACTTCGCACACAATCGAGCCAGTGCGTGTCCACTCTAAGCAGACTAATGAAGACATGGCAGGAAAGACAGTCACACACGTGTGCCTAACAACTGACGGGGAAAATTACAAGCTTGAAGAAAATTCTGAATATATCGGCGGCATCTTTGACACAATTGAAGAAGCAGAAAAGCACTTGATGAGTTTGGCAGCAGAAATGGTCAAAAAACTTGCTGTTGTTGCCGGCGAAAAAGCGAAGGTATTTGAAGCTAGCCCTAAAGTTAGTGATAAAGATACACAAGAGGATGCTAACACTACTGAAGAGACAAAAGATGAGAAGCACACAGAGCTTGTAACTTTGCCAGACGGGACAAAGGCGAAGCTGAACTTTCCTGTGGTGTCATAATGAAAAAAGTTCTTCTGATTGATTCACATAATCTGATGCATCGTGCTCGCTTTGGTTTTGGCGAAGGCGATCACAAAATATACTTTAACTTTTTTAGAATGCTTATGGGAGAACTTAAACGCCATGATCCAGACATCACGTACATTGTAGATGAAGGCGCTCCAGTTCAGTCAAAAATTCTACTAGAAGACTATAAGGGCAATAGGCAAAAATTAGACGATCCTCAGTTTCACAGAGAAAAGAAAGAAATATTTGAAACAATAAAAAGCAAGTCTGGATTAGTTTACATCAAGCACCCAGATTTTGAGTGTGATGATGTAATTGGATTTTTGTCCAGTGTTATTCACAAAAATGATGATGTTACAATTGTGTCGACTGATAGCGACTTTATACAGCTTATTGACAACAACACAAGATTGTGGCATCCCAAAAAGAAACACTACGTAGAGCCGTGGTATTGTGACTACGTAACGTGGAAGGCACTCAAGGGAGACTCGACAGATAATGTGTCAGGCGTGTCGGGCGTGGGTAAAAAGAGAGCAGACTTTCTTGCACAAAACAAAAAAGATCTTGAGAGTTTTCTTTCTGCTAACCCTGATCGTCAAAATCAATTCAATGTTTCATACCAGGTGATAAAACTAAAAGATGTGGACCTAGAAGGTCTAGTAATCAGGCAGTCAGACTTTTTTGAAAATATGATGTTCGAAGAGTTTTCATTACGTAAATGCAAGTCTATTATTGGAAATGCGTGGCCTAAGTGGGTCCATCAGTTCAAAAAGACCGGAGGAAAACATGATCTTTAATGAAAAGCAAATATTGAGTGCACAGCAAATGAACGCACTTCGAGAAAGTAATCAGATCAGTCGTGATGAGTATGCATACGTTGCAGGAGATTTGCTGGTTGCAGAAAATGTAAAAACATCAGAAAAAAGAGTTTTAGGGCAAGCAGCAGATATGTTGACTGAAGGTCAAAAAAGAGTGCTAAAAGGATGAGTGCTGGCATACTATTAGGCGATGAGGCACGTAATAAGTTACTTACGGGCATTCAAAAGATGTCTGACGCTGTCAGAATTACACTGGGTCCCATGGGTAAAACCGTTGCGATATGCAAAAATGGAGAAGTGCCCCACTTGACAAAAGATGGGGTTACAGTTGCCAATTCAATTTATCTT
>TARA_R100000664_G_scaffold18660_1_pt1 | contig 11313 bp, 11 predicted proteins | sample TARA_R100000664 | Tara Oceans TARA_R100000664 (sample SAMEA2622705) | marine metagenome | biome: marine biome (ENVO:00000447); feature: deep chlorophyll maximum layer (ENVO:xxxxxxxx); material: "saline water (ENVO:00002010), including plankton (ENVO:xxxxxxxx)" | depth 115 m | reverse complement strand
TTGTTAGGAACTTTTAGCTCAACACAGTCACGCATAATTTCTATTACTTTCTCGCACTCAGCTTGATCTGTTATAGATATGTTTAGCTCATCGTGAACCTGTGTATGGGCTATGAGGCCTTCTTTATGTAGATCGAGCATAGCTTTCTTAGTCATATCTGCCGCTGAGCCTTGTATCAAACGATTCATAGCTTTATAGGTATAAGCCCTTTTGAGCTTTCCTCCATACGCCTCCATCGCCTCGTCCAGCGGTAGAGGTAACTCCCTACGGTCAAAGGGCTCGTATAAATTAAACCTACACTTACGGCCGAGTATAGTTTTGATATAGCCTCTGTTAGAACCCATCCTTGCGGTAGAGTCTCGTAGGCCACGGATGAACGGCACACGCTGATGATACTGATCAAACAAGACTTCAGCTTCTTCTGGGCTAATGTCTAGTTGAGTAGTCAACTTATCTTTACCCATACCGTAGCTCAAGCCAAGGTTAATAATCTTAGCTTCTTTACGGCTGATGTTAGCCATATCGGCTACAATCTGGTGGAAGTCAGCGTCATCATTAGTGTACTCAAACGCAGCTTCCTCTGCACCCTCTTGCTGAGTAATGACAGAATAATGCACAGTAAGTCTGGGCTCTTGTTGAGAGTAGTCAAAACAGCCCCAGTGACAACCTTCCTCAGGTAAAAATAAACTTCTAATCAAGTTACCTATCTCTGGATCTCTAGCCGGAACCTGTTGTAAGTTAGGGTTAGAGCAGCTAAATCTACCAGTGACTGTGCCTCCTACATCAGAACGCAGTGGGTGCAGCTCCCCATGTATCCTGCCATCTACTAAATGTTCTAGTATCATTTTATCTATGAATGTAGTCCTAGCTTTATTGAGCTTTCTTGCTTGTGCTATAGCTTTAGGTAACTTGTGGTCGTGCTCTTCTAGCCAGTTTGCTGTAAAGCTGGGTGCGTTAGTCTTAGGTGTTTTAGGATAATCTATTCCAGCCCTATCAAAAACTTGAGACAGAGACTGAGCTGCCCAGAGGTCCGGCTCTACTCCATACCAGCGTTTAACTTCTTGAATTATCTTAGATTCTTTTTTAGCTAAATATTTTTTAACTTCTTGAGCTTTATCTGTATCTATGCGTACACCTTTCCTACGCATGTCAATCAAGTTAGGTATGAGGGAACTTTCTAGTTCATATATCTCTGAGACATCGTCAGTCTGTATGCCATCTTTTAGTATCTGCCATAACTCGTAAGTCATAGCTGCATCTTGCTCAGCGTACTTACCTACATACTCAGGGGCAAGTTTATACATCTCTGACTTAGGATCAATCCCAAAGGCGTGGGCTGCTTCAGTCAGCATAGTCTCATCTTTAATAGTCCCTAAGTAATACTTACCTAGATTATTAAGAGAGTAACTTCTTTTATTTTCATCTAGCAGAGGAGCAGCCACCATGGTATCATGTATCTTGCCATTGATTGTATAGCCAGATGCTTTCAACCAACCTACATCATACTGTGCGTTATGGAATATTTTATCGTTAGGTGCATCAAGCTGTTTCTGTAGCCATCGTCTTACTACCGCTTGATCTAAATTAGCCCCAGACTTATGTGCGATAGGGAAGTAGCCAGACCATCCATCAGTCGCCACCGCGATACCAATAATATATCCTCTATCTTTAAACGCCCAGCCTGGACCATGAGACAGGAGCCACGGATCACAGGTCTCTAGGTCAATGGCAACCTCTTTCTGGTTTCTCAAGTCAGGAAAAGAATTAGGTATTGACCACTCCGCGCTAGGTGGAAAAAGAATCATCTGTGACATCTATCGCATAACCTCTCTACACATATTCTGTTTACCAAAGTAACACCACTTACACTTAAACATAGAAGGTGTCGCTGGGAACTCAGTAGCCGTAGTCATAGCCAGTGCTCTATTATTCAGACGCTCACGTTTTACTTTTATGCTTTCCGGTGTGTAGATATACCTATCTATCTTACCATGGTCTAAGTACCACATCTCTGTAGTAATCTTTTCTAGCTCCGGATACCTACTCAAAGAAACAGCACCATACAGCTCACACTGCTCTCTATGTGATTCTTGATTACCTTCATACCTTCCTGTTTTAAAATCTATGACCCTAGCTTCTTTAGATATGCCTTCTTCATAGACAAAGGCATCTACTTTAGCCCTGCCCCATGTATCATCTTCGAACCAGCCTGTCTTCTCCCAGTTTTGATCTATAGCCCAGTCACTCTCACACAAAACATGGCCATACATATAGAGTTCTCTTAGCATCTCAAAGGCATCTTCAAAGTCTTTGAGCTGAGCAGGCACTTCTTCGTAATTACCTCTGATATAGTCTTCACACAGTTTATGTATTTCTTTACCACGATCCATAGCCTTGCTTCCAGGCTCTTTGATTCTTTTAACAAACTTAAACTCTGCTTGTTTAGGGCACTTTTCAAAACATGTCAACCTACTGTAAGACCATTGAGGTATCATGGGTAATCATCCTTATTTAACTCTTCTTTCCAACCACTCCTTACAGGCTTTTTTCCAGTCAGATGCTTGGCAATTTTGTATTTTATCCAGAGCCTCTTCTGTTTTACCCAGTTTATGAAGAGCCCATGTGTCCTGCATAGGTACAGCCACATCATTAAAAAACTTCTCTTCAAATGGGCTAAACGTGTCAAACGGCTTCCTCTCTAAAAACCTGTGTAAGTCTTTGTCCCACACCTCCCTAGAAACACTGACCATGGGGTATGGGCTTACTTCTCCTAGTTTATACGGATTTACCTCCATGAGGTCTAATATTGCCAAAACATTTGTGGGCTCAAAACCATCTAAACCTTTGATTAATTTACTATAAATCTCCTCATACGCATGGTAATCGTTACTGAACTGATAATACTTACCGACACGATAACCCGCATGCGCGGCAATATATTCATGAAGCATAGACATATGTACGGCGTTAGCACCATACGCTCCCCAGATTATGTCATTAGAGCGGTTAGTTACAGTCATGTTAAGTTTACCAGCACTGACGTTAAAATAGATGGCAGTATTACACGGCACATCTACTCCCACCCTATCTAAATCTTCTACTGCGTCCCACATCTGTAAAACGCAACGCCTATCAGTAGGATCTTCTGCTAATCTTTTTATAATTACTTTGAGCTGGTCTGGGTCTTTCCTTTCAAAGAACCAGTCACGCCATCGCCAGCCGTAAGCTCCGTGTAGCGTCTTTCCGTCATCACTGTATCGAGCCATGCCTTTGTTATACTGCTTAACAAACTCTAGGTCGTTACGACCAGCTAACATCCACAACCCCTCCATAAAATGAAAGAAAGGGTTAGCGTCCCGCTCAGTCCAGAACATAACTCTCTCTTCTGGGTTATCGTAAACGGTACAAACAGGGGACTTAGCTTTATACACTGTGCCGTTACGGCTGTCTTGTTTATAGTGCTCACCGTATAATAAGTCTAGACCTTTAGGCAGCGCGTCTTGTACGTTTCTTGTTTTAATTATTCTCATGAAAGGCTTCTACTCCTGCTTTATATGCTTTTTTCCAGCTAACCTGAACGTCCCGTCTAGGTAAACCGTTCCACGCCGTCTTAGTTTGCTTCTCCGTAACTTTTACAAACTCAGGGTGCAGCTCATGTAACCTGTCTGCCCCAGCGTTATGTACATCAATAGTCCTCCACTCACTACAGCCTCCGGGAGCGTTAGATGATTTTTGACCTTGAGCGTAAAAGTAACTGATTTTACAAGGCTTACCTTTCCGCAGTAATTGAAGAGCTATATCAAAGTCCTCCATGACTTCTGTCCTGCCCCACTCTATATCGTCAGGAAACTTATCAAGGTTGTACCCGAGGACTCTCATATACCGAGTGTTAAGGGCAGTCAAACCTTCTACACGGTTATTACCCTCTCTAGCACTAATACCCACGTGAGCAAAACCTTGACTAAAAAACTCATCAATCAAACCAAACAGAGCTAGATACTCATCTGGCCTGAGATACCGTAGATGCCAATCTGTAGGGCTTTTACGGACATAGAACCGTAAGTCATCATCAAGCATGACTATCCTAGGGTCTTGAGTATTATCAACTATGTACTTACGTTTAGCACTAATACCCTTGACTGAAGAAGGAACCACAAGCTTTTTAACATGCTCGTACTTACCGTACAGATGCTCCTCATCTTCATCTATAGCTAGTATGACTGTGCCGTGGTTGATGAAGTCCTCTGAGAAAAAGTCTATGGTTACTTGATTATCTGGCCTACCTCTTGTGGGTATGTATATCTTCATTATGTTTTTCCTGTACTACCAAAACCACCCTCACACCGCTGAGTCGGTGCGCTAAAATCTAACACAGCTTCCCACTGTACCTGTATTACAGGTAACATAACCATCTGGGCTATGCGTTGACCAAACTCTACATGATAAGGCTCATCGCCGTTATTAGTGAGGGGGATAAGTAACTCGCCTTGATAGTCTGAGTCAATGATCCCCAGCGTATTAGTCAAGTGTATTTTCTTAATACCTAGACTTGACCGAGGCACCAGTAGACCACAGATATTCATGTCCCCTATATAGATAGCGATACCTGTATGAAACTTATGAGACTGTCCAGGTTTTAGTATGAAGCCTTCACTAGAACGTAAGTCTAGACCAGCTGCTCCTAGGGTGGCGTAGTCCGGCAGTATTTCCTGCTCTGGGTCCATGCGATCAGGTAAAGTGCTATCAAGCAGCTTCACCTCTACTTTAGCAAAAGATTTAATCATTACTTATAAACTCTCCTTTTCTATCGAGCGTAGTGAAAGACTCTACTAACAATAAATATGCTCGCAGGTCTCGTATGTCGTCTAATATCCCAGTATCACTAGGGTCGTTAGATATGGTTCTAAAAATATCGTACCCACTTTTAGTTACCTGATTCTCTATCCTATCCCATTTACGAGCTAGCATCATAAAGGCACCGATACCACCTCTATCTCTCCAGCTATCGCCGTAACTCTCTTGAGCTTTTTTGAGGGTGTCTACATCTTTATCAGCTAGGGACTGTATGTGTAAAAAATCTGAGGGCATCAAACTACTCCTTTGTTAGGGTTATATTTAGACCTCGGCCTGCCTTCACCGAGACGGACTCTTTCATACTTATCAAACTCACAGAGGTTATGCTCTATATCTCTCATCTCTAAACCGCCAGCGTCTTCAATCAAGTAAGATATGTACTCTAAGTAATCCTGACTGCCTGAGTCCATGCTGGTTCTAACAACACGGTATGACATATCCTGTAACTCTTTCATCTCATCTGTTAGTTGAGAAGACTTTACGTTCTCCTCCAGTGGTCTGTTATGTATTCTATTTAGTCCACGTTTAGCACCAGGGCCAGCGTTAGCCCAGCTATGTATATCTTTAGCTTGCTGGAGGTATGATGTATGTCTTAAGTCAGTTACTACTTCATAAGCCATAAAACCACTAAAACCAGAATAAGGCAAGTAGTTTTGCCACGTCTCTCTGAGTGACTCCTGTACTATCTCAGGATGGTTATTGTAGAGGGGTGTGAGTATTTTATCAACCGTCTGCTCAATCTTAGTACCGCCTAGCGTACCAGTTAGCATGTAAGCACCTGTGTATACTTTTTGATTTTTATCTTTTCTATCTTGCATAATAGCTTTGACTCGCTCAGGATCCCACTCCTCAGGGAACCCTATGGCTTCTAACGTAGGTGGCCAGTTTATTTGACGAGCCACCGCCATAGCAAAAGCTAAGTTAGGGTGGTTATGGTACGGCTCTCTCCAGTTTTTTCTAATCCATTCTGTTACCGTATCGTCCTCGCGGTATACGTTACAGAAACTGTATGTCTGTAGTATCTCATCATCAGTCCAAGGCCACGGATCCCCTTGCGTTTTTCTAAGGTATATCCTGTACCGCTCGTTTATGTAATCAAAAAAGGCTCTTATGCCACCAAGCTCTGACCGTACCACTCAGGCACCTCCCGTTTAGTCCATTTAGCGAATGTTTTTTCCCCTATGTAATAAGCGCGATAGGCAGATATAGGGTCGTTAGGAACCTTATATTGATCGGGCATACATTGAGGATGTTGTTGTAGCCCTTTACTTTCTATGATTGGGGGGCGTAACCCTTTTATAACGTCAGCTGACTTATGGTTTACAGACCTACCGTAACGCCAGCAAAACTCTTCATTAAGGTACAGAGCTAACTCTTTTAACCATATCCAGTTATCAAGGCTTTCCCCAGACCATAGAGTGCATGGGTGTTTGGGGTGTACTGGTAGATATGGAGCGGACTGATCATTATACCACAACGTAGTACAAAGCATCTGCGCAGACTCTAGTATCATCTTACTAACGTGCTTATCGCAGTGCATTTTAGCACAGTTTTGAGGCGTATCAGACAGTTTAAATATATTCATATGTATTTAGTTTACTTTACTTGTAAAGTAAAAGTATACGAATGATCCTATAGTCCCGTTCTAAAAGTAAGATTTACTCGCTCACCAGACGACTGTTCCAGAGGAGGGACAGCGTGTGTTGAACGCATCTGTGAATGACCGTCAAAGATAAATGCGTCGCCATCTTCTAATAAAAATCTTCGTATCTGCACTGGCTTTAGTTCTTGAACGCATGTCTTACTTGTATCTGATCTACTTTTTATATCTTGATCGTACTCATACCACTCAAATAATCTAGTAGAGCCGAAAGAAATAGACACAACAATATCATCTAATGTCGGCACAGTATCTGAGTGATGAGGTATGGACACAGAACCATTCTGGTAAAGACCACAGAGACAGAACGTAAAGTTTACCTTCTTATCTGTACAGCCATAAACTAGAGCTTCTGCTGCTGATTTAATTACAGACATTGGCGTGGTCCAGTCTTGCGGTTGGTATTTTTTACCAGCATACATAAAAACAGAAGAGCCAAAACCTTTTGTATATCTACCTATGACATCTTTACCATCAAACCTTCTAATAGTCGGTGGATCCCAATCACGTATCTGTGGGTCGTAGTCTTTGAAAAAATGTTTTTTATACACCATCATACGAATAAAAACTCCTTACGTGTTTTACCACGGACGATGTGTAGATTTTGCTTTGTCCTAGTAACCCCTACATAAAAAGCACGACACTCATTATCAGGGTTTTTATACAGATCATCCCAGGTTTTAGTTGCCATGTCTGTTAATAATACCACGTTATCGGACTCACCGCCCTTTGAGGCATGTATAGAGTTGAGCCTTATTTTAGAAGACATGAGTTTTTCTCCCTGTCGTAGACAAGAGATAACATACTCCCTTTGAGTGTTACCTATCAAGTCAAAACAGTCATGCCACGGTGTATCCATCAATAAACCATAATCTCTTTTTAGTTGTCCTATACTCAAAAACGAGTCATCTCTCACAGCTTTGAGAGTTTTAAAACCTCTCTGTACTCCTCTGCCCACCTTCATATAACCGTATATCTTACGGATTCTACCAGCCTCTAATGTCTCTCCTTTACGCAGAGCTTCCCAGTCCCTGATAGCTGTTATCAAGTTCTCTGACACTGAGGATCTATTACCCCTCTGGTATATTCTACCTTTTAGTTTAAGGTGTTCTTCTACAGCGTTCAATAGATAATTATTCCTAGCTAAAAATAACCAGTTACCACTATCTATATCCACATGCTCAAAGCTGGTGTGGTAGTTTACTGAACCCTCCTCTTCTCTAGGCTCCCAGACTTTTTCCTTACGGCTACCTATACGTTTGACCACGCTAAGGGCTACATCGTGAACTTTCCTAGGCACTCTATATGATTGTTGAAGATATGTGTTTATACCCTTGAGATCAATAAAGTGCTCTACGTCTGCACCAGCCCAGCGATAAATAGCTTGGTCATCATCACCAGCTATATAAACATGCTCTACGTTTTTAGCCAGCTTCTCTACACACAGCCACTGTAAGGCAGATAAATCTTGTGCCTCATCAACTATCAGAACATCTAAAGAGGGCGAACCAGAAGAAGCTAAAAACATCTCAAGCATATCGGTGTAGTCTATAAGAAAGTTCAAGTCTTTGTATTTCCTATAGTTTTTTACAAACCAATCAAAGTGTAACCAAGACATGTCCGGAGAGGCGTTAGCGTTCCACTGCTCCCTAAAACTTACGCACCGATTACGAGCCATGTTTTCTAAAAACAACATGGTATCGCCTTTACTACTGAGAGACATAAGGTTCTCACCATCCCAAGCCGAACTAATCCTTTCACCAATACTCTTACTGAAGTCTCTGAGATTAGCCCTGTCAACTACATCAGTCCTACTTAAAGATAACCAATGATAACACAAGGAGTGAAGAGTTCTAAAGTAAGCTAGTTCCTCAGTCTCATAACCAAACTTTTCTACAGCACGGGACAGTGCCTCATTAGCAGCTTTCTTAGTAAACGCAACATAACCCAGCTTCTCAGGGCGTGTGCCTGCATTAAAAAACTGTTCTACTTTATTGAGCAGATATGTAGTCTTACCTGTCCCAGGTGGACCAAGAACCAAGTTCCACATTATATGCCCTTATCCTCAAAGTCTTGGGTATCTAGTCCTCTGCTATCGTCGTACTCAAACTCATCGATATACCAGACGTTTGTGCCGCGACCCTTAATATTCCAGAACTTATGCTTTGCGTTTAAGTCACGGAGTTTAGAAGCTACACGGTTAGTCTCCATGTCGGTGAACCTGTGTTTGACTAAATATTCTTTTAGGTCTTTGATCCTAAAATAAGTTTTACCTTCTTCAGTGTAAGGTTTACCCAGTAAAATTTCCTCTCTAGTATTTGCTTGAGCCATGTCAGTACAGAAAGACTCAAGTAACTCCATGAACTGGCCCTCAATAGTGACGTCTTCACTAACCTCTATTATTTCCATGCCGTTATCCATCAAACTTTGTATCAAAGTCTGCCACGACCTATCGTTCATGCGAGGGGGCATAATATTCAGTACCTCCATTGATGCACGCTGAAATTTAAGCTGATTCTGGAGCTGTTCTGTAGTTAACTCAAGGCGTTTATCGTTAATAGATAAGAACCAGAGCGGTGGTTTTGTGTCTAATTTAGATAAGCTAGAAAATGTAGGAGCAGAGTTACTCCCCCCAATACCAAATTTACAACCACGACACTTAGCCACATTACAATAAGATCTGATAGGTTCATCGCTACACTTATAATTATATTCTTTCTTTTTAAGTGTACTTATAAGAGTTATGACTTCCTGAGCCGGTAGAGGAGGGTGAACATACTTACGATTATACTCCTCTATTTCTGCATCCCAGTTCTCAGGGTCTGACTTTTTAAGGTACACCCCCACATTAAACAGACCATTATTTCTTGTACCTTCAGGGAACCCTTGTTGTAGTAAAACTTGTAGACACGGTGGTCCCTCCACCATATCATCTATGACAGGAACCTCTAGTTCTATTAAGTCTGTGTGACTTATAGAACGACTCTCTACAAACGGAACAAACTCTTCTAGTTTTAATGCGTTACCTTTGGTATCAAAACCATAACGCATTGAATCATCTCCCTCAAAGTAAGGCATATTGAGCCACGAGCCAATATCCCCCCTCTCCACCAACACCTCTCTCTGCTTAGGGAATATCTCTACTCCCCCATACCCTAGACCGGCAGAAATTTCTCTAAGTTTATCTTGCATGTCTCCTGCAGGAACAGTCTCCTTCAAGAAACAAAACACATGAGCACCGCCACTCTTACTTCTACACACTACGAGAGGCAGTTTAAATTCTTCTATCTTTTGAACCAGCTTTACTAAATCTAGAGAGTACACATCAATATCAATGGCACCCCACTTTACTAGATTATCTTCGTCGATAGGAATAACACCTAGACCCTCTTTACCTGTCAGGTGGTCCTCCCAGTGTTGAATACTGGCTCCGGCAGTTTTGATTGTTTTAGCTTTACCTTGTGTCTTTTTTCCTAGAGAACCATTTTCTACCGTGAAACTTCCATGAGCTCGATCCGAGCCATGAAAAATATCATGTAGTTTTTCGGCTATCTCCAATGAAATACTCCATAAGTGGGTGGGGTTTTACCCCCACCCATACCCTACTGGTTAAAGACCCTCCTCCGTGTCAGCACTAAAGCTGTTTTCAAAGCTGATGCTTTTACTAAACTCTTTAGCTGCCTCATACAGGATTAAGTCCTTCTCGGTTAGCTGGGATAAAAGGGATATGCTCCAGCCGAACCAATTACCCTTGTCGTTTGACTCAGGTACAGTTTTCAGTAGATACTTATGGCTATAGGGCGGTGGGGTGTATACGCCACCCTTTATGCCAGGCACTTTGAGACTCGCCATGACAGAGTTCCAAGCCCTCGACTTTTTGAGTTGAGTGCCGGACATCGGTATCATAACTGTGCTCGTAGCACCGTCATCATCAACTACTATACCGTAGTGAGTAGCACTGGTTTGAATGTAGTTACCATTATCTAATACATCTTGACCGATGGCGTTTTTAGTAGTAGACTTGAGTATCTCAGCATCTGCGTACTGATTTACTAATCCTCCACCACTTTCCCTCGGTTGCCACTCCAAAAACATGCGTTTATAAGTAGCCGGTATAACCACACAACCATTCTCCACACTGTACACAGCTCTCGTAACTGTGTTGAAGATATCTCCAGCCACAGCTCCTTCTACATACTTACCGTCCGCTCGGTTGACCTCGGGACTGAGAGCTTGTAATATTTTGAGTCTAGGTACAGTTAGGTCTTCCGCTGTTACGTGCTCAAAGCCAGAACCAGCGTCCTCCTCAAAGAAACTAGGTACAGTAACTTCTGTAGATTTTTTCTCTGTTACTTCGCCTTTTTCACTTTTTTCATTACTCATTTTTTTACCTTTATTTTATGACCTATAAACACATTAAAGGTATCGAGGGGCAGGTCTACACCCCTCTCCACCTGCTCCTTGACTGTAGCTTTTAAAGTCATGGGTTCTACCCACTTCTTTTGAACGAGGTCGTGTCCTTCCCCTTCAAGCTGAGCCATGAGTTTGGTAGCTCGGGCATCTTCTGTTCTACTGAAGTTTGCCGTCACTGTATTTTTGATGATATCGCCTAAGTTATTATCGACCAACCACTTATATGCGGCATCTTTATTATCATCCGTGATCTTTGCGCTGTAGTATGTACTGACGGACAAGGTGGTGCCGTTAGCTAACTTAATCTCACTGAGACCAGACTCCTGTAGCGCATCAGGTAGAAGTCCTTCACTGAGCTTTTTCCTTTCGTTTTTAAGCTCACTCAG
>TARA_R100000664_G_scaffold27686_1_pt1 | contig 11356 bp, 22 predicted proteins | sample TARA_R100000664 | Tara Oceans TARA_R100000664 (sample SAMEA2622705) | marine metagenome | biome: marine biome (ENVO:00000447); feature: deep chlorophyll maximum layer (ENVO:xxxxxxxx); material: "saline water (ENVO:00002010), including plankton (ENVO:xxxxxxxx)" | depth 115 m | reverse complement strand
AAGCCCGGGTCTTTCGTAGGAAAATAAAAGCATTCGACCGCCAAGAAAGTATTGTAGCTGGCTTTGCTGTTCCGGCTCTGGAAAGTTTTGGCATGGTGGCCGAGGGTATGGCTACTGCTCTTGCTCCTATCATGTATGAGGATGTATCGCTTACCGAGTCCTTGTTGCGTCAAAAGGATATTGTTATCAATCGAGCAAGTTTCAGACCTCTACTAAAAATAGGATTGCAATGGTATAATAAGAAGGGGTTTGGGTCCAGGGAAGGTCAGTTTGTCCCCAATCCCTATGTTGCTGGTGTACCAGATCGGTTTTGGCCAGAGTACAGAAAAATATTTAACATTGTTCCGGCTCTCCCAGATGAGCGAAGAACAGGCAAAGCCTCTCGATTTGGTGAGCAATGGCGATTCGCTACTGTCAATGATGAGAGCTTCCATATGATGATGCAGCAGGTGTTGTTTGTTGCTGGCATGCAAAGACGATTGGAAGATGTCTTAAAGACTTCAGCCATTGTTACAAAGCCCGGTCAAACCATACCATATCCATATGGGGAAGAGCATTCTTTGTTGGAAGCGATTATATATGAATCGGGTAGCGTGACCTTTTTGACCTACCGCCCACCAGAGCAAAGGTTGGGGTTGATGCGTGCATTAGGACGACGCGAAATAGAAACAAGGCGGTGATATGGCGGTACGAAGAAGACTTCTTAGAGGAACACCCAACACCACCATTACCAATTCTTATGGAGCAACCGGATATGCTCTTGTAAAACAAGGAGCTTCCGGTCAGGGGAAAATAATATCTGGGGTATTATCTGGGCTTTTTGTTTTTGTCTCCAGTATATCCGGTTGCTCCTCTCTCTCTGTGGTTGTGACCGACGACGAAGAAGGAGACAGACCGATAGTCCCAGAAACTTCCGCAGTCATCCAGACCGGTATGACAACGGCTACAAAAGGGGGTATTGTGATTCAGATTGACATCCAGGTATATGATAGCCAGGAGCCGATTTGGGTTTGGATTAAAACAAACGCTGGCTCTGTGTATGTGGACGATATTGTAATGACCTACGGAACATAATTATGCCAATAGCAAAAGCATTTGGACCGAAGCCACAAAAGCAGGCAGACCTAACCTTGGAAATAGATGGCGTTAAAACTACCTTTACGCTACCTGAAGCCATAGACACCACAACTTTACAGGTATACAACAATGGGCTGAAGCAGAGATATGGTGATACGATAACATCGATAAGTGTTTCTTCATTCACTCTTTCTTATGCTCCAACTGTTGGAGAAACTTTAACTATTATCTATGTGCCTTTATAGGGCAAAGGATTTTATCTGTGGCTATACAAATACGCTCAAATCAAATTGCAGCATCAAACATTATCACTTCATTGATTGCTAATTCAGCAGTCACCAATGCCAAGCTTGCCAACTCTTCTGTTTCCCTTGGTGGAGTAAGTGTTGCTCTTGGTGCTTCCGATGCAACACCAGCATTTGACCTATCAGATGCAACATCTTACCCTACCTCTTCATTGGTTGGAACGATTACCAATGCTCAGTTGGCTGGGTCTATTGCTAATGCCAAGCTGGCCAACTCTTCTGTCTCTCTGGGTGGTGTGAGTATTGCTCTTGGTGCTACCGATGCCACTCCTGCTTTTGATTTGCAAGATGCTACAGGGTATCCTACCTCTTCCTTGACTGGTACGATTACCAATGCTCAATTGGCTGGGTCAATTGCCAATGCAAAGTTGGCCAACTCTTCCGTGGCGTTTGGTGGTGTCACTCTTTCTCTTGGTGGTTCGGATGCCACGCCAGCATTTGACCTTACAGATGCCACAAACTATCCTACCAGTTCATTGAGTGGAACCATTACCAATGCTCAATTGGCAGGTTCAATTGCTTTTGATAAACTTGCTGATTCTGCTAATATTGCTCGACTTGACCAATCAGAAACCGTCGGTGCTGTCTGGGGATTTGGCTCCAATCTTCCAACCGCTTCGGCCAATCCGTCTGCAGATAATCAGCTTGCACGTAAGGCATATGTCGATAGTGTGGCTCAAGGACTCGACATCAAGGACAGTGTAAAGGCTGCGACGACCGCCAATATTACATTGTCTGGTACCCAGACCATTGATGGGGTTGGCATCCTTGCTGACGATAGAGTTCTCGTGAAAAACCAGAGTACTGGTAGTCAAAACGGTATTTACATTTGCGCTGCTGGTGCTTGGTCTCGTGCTTCTGACTTTGCCAATGGAGCAGATGAAGCTGGAGCATTCACCTTTATCGAGCAGGGTTCTACTCAGGCAGATACTGGTTGGGTTTGTACAAACAACAAAGGTTCTGGTGTTGTAGGCACCAATGCTCTTGTCTTCTCCCAGTTTTCTGGTGCCGGTACCTATACTGCTGGTGATGGGATGGATCTTAGTGGATCTGTTTTCAGTGTAGATCTTGCGGCCAACAAAGGTTTGGAGATTCTAAGCACTGAGTTAGCTATTAAGGTGAATGCCGGGACCGCAATGCAGGTGGATAGCAATGGTGTGGGTATCAACCTTGGTCAAGGTGTTGAGGTTAACTCTTCTGCTCTTCGTGTCAAGCTTGATGGTTCTTCCTTGGCTCGTTCTTCTAATGGTGTCAAGGTTGCTGACAATGGTGTTGGTCTTCAGCAGGCTGGCTTTCGGTTCTATCGTGAGACTCTCGATGGTGACGGGTCAGGAACCACATTTGACTTGGCACGAGCTCTTAATTCAAACTTCACGGATGCTGTTATGGTTTTCCGCAATGGTATTTTTATGAAATTGTCAGGATCACCGGCAGATGTCGATGAGTTTAGCGTGTCCGCTACTGGTGGTGGTGGTGGTGTGGGACGTTTGACAATCGGTGCAGCTCCTTCTGCCGATGATAAGCTGTACATTATATATCCTGCATAGGGTATAGGGCTTTGTGCACCCAAACGCATGTATCCTTCCACAGGGGAGAGGGAGTATCCTTGCTCTCTCTCCCCACCTTGGAGAATGTGTATGAGTATTGACCAGATTATAGAGCTTCTACTTAACCATGGTTCCCTTGGATTGTTTGCAGCCTATTTAATCTACGAAAGCCACCGATTGCGCAAGCAACAAGAGTCTTCGGTAGCGAGTTACACCCAGAGTATTGAGGCTATACGAAATGATAGTGCTACCAATGAGCATGAGCTTAGAACCCGATACGATGCAGTGATTAAGTCTCTCCAGGATGAGAAGGAGAGCAGCCAAAAACGATTTGGCGATAAGGTTAAGGATATAGGCTCTCGGCTCCATGACCTCGAAAGAAAAACCGATGGAATCTTAGTGCAATTGGACTCGATAAATGCTACGCTGAGTGAGTTCAAGATGCGAGAGATAGCACGAGAGGCAAAAAAAAATGCTTAAGCGAGCCGGTAAAGGAAAATATTTTGCGGCCAGTTCCAAAGGTCGACGCCTATCGAAGCGGCCAAAGTCAAAACGTGCAGCAATGAAGCAGTTGGCTGCTGTCCATGCCAGTCAAGCCCGAAGAAAGAGACGTCGTAAATGATACCAGATACAGAACCCAAATCACCAAAGCAACAGTTGAGACGACCCGATATAGAAAGTGGTGGCTCCTGGTCGGTTGAGATTTGGGAAGAACATTTTGCAAAAAAGGGAGAAGCCATGCGCAAAAAAACTACAACTCGTAAAAAGAAACAGGGTTACAATGCTCGAAAAGATGAGAGCTTAGCGCGTCGTCGCGGTTCAAAAAAGAAGGTCGGCCAGTCTTACAAGACGCGTCGAAAGGAATCTGCTGGTGGTGAAAAAGCTCGCAAGCGTCGCAAGTTTGCAAGCGTAAAGAGTATGGACCGCAAGCGTAAAACATTGCGGAGAAAGAAATAATGAAAGCCAAACCTGCATTCTGGTTGCAAGCTGTGAAGCTTGCTCGCAAGGCCATTCTCTATAGTCGTGGTGGGTATTCTAAGTCTGAGCGTAAGGAGCTTGCGGAAGATTTGCTGATGTTGGCTGCTGATCTTCTTGATGAGCTGGCCGATGACATAGGTGATGCTGATGGCAAGGCTTAAGAATGTCTCTCGTGTGGTGGTACATCATTCAGCATCGGACCGAGACACCACCACTCCTGAGACAATATATCGTTGGCATCGGGATAGGGGATGGAGAGATATTGGTTACCATTTTATAATCACTGGGGATGGTGCTCTTCATTTTGGACGACCAGAGAACCAGACAGGAGCTCACACTAAAGGGCATAATCAAACTGCTCTTGGTGTGTGTGTCACTGGGAACTTTGAGAAGAGCCAACCTACACCCAAGCAATGGGAGATGCTTACTCTCTTCTTGCAGCGTTGTATTGATAAGTATGGGCTGCACCGAAGAGACATACATTGGCATCAAGAGTTTGGTAACACTGCATGTCCTGGAAAAAACCTAATCTCTAAGCTCCAAGAGTGGAGAGCAGGCTAAACATGCTCGATTGCTTCAAGCATTAGCTGACTGCTTAACTCTCTCTTCTCTTTGCTGGTGGCTTTTTTTCCCAGTATCATCCATGCCAGAGCATCACATACAAACCTGAGATTCCTTAGGCTTGGTAGGTGTTTCCCTGTTGTGTATGCTTCTATGGTGTTGTCGTGTAGTCCTGATTCTCTCGCGAGTTTTGCCACCGATAGACCACACAACAGCATCTTAGCATGCAACCAATTATTGAACTTCGCTGGTTCCTTCCTCATAGACTTTTCTCACTGGGTTGTTTTGTAATCGATTGATAAACTCCGCATAGATTCTCCAGGAGTCGATTGCATCCTTCATGGCTGTATGACTTTCGGCTACTGACCATCCGTTGTGTTCTCGTATGGTATCCATCGATAATGATTCGAGACCCCATACCATTCGGGCCAAAGCTCTGGTGTCTATCTGTGGTGGTGCATACCATCTTAGATTATGTTCGGTGAAGAGGGTTCTTAGGAAACGTACATCGAAACTTACATTATGTCCAACAAGAACTATATCCTTTTTGTTTAGCATATCGTATATCTCTTGGACTGCACTGGGTGTCATCTCTGTACCAAGGATGTCCCACTTCTCTTTGTCATACCGATTGATCTTAAGTGCTACGGGATCAGCTTGTTTGGGTCTCCTCATGTGGTATTTTTTGTGAAGTAAGCATTGCATGTCTTGTTGTGAATTGATGACAAGCATTGCTATCTCTATGATTTCATGGTGGGGTTGTTGGTTCCTCCAGGGATGTAAGCCTGTAGTTTCTGTGTCGATGATGATTACTTTGTTGTGCATGGTCCTTCCAAAAAAAAACACTGAGCAGTTGCCCAGTGTTCAAAGCATAGACTATTATGTAATGATGATCAAATCATCGGTCAGTTTCTGGGAGTTCTTCAAGGGAACAAATCCCAATCCCTAAATAGTCTCTGAGTGCTCGCGCCTTTGCTCTTGTACTGGCCATTCTAATGATACAGTTTGCCATTGCTCGACCTACATTCTTTGGGTTTGCATCTCCAAAGTCAGTGCATGTGCACCTGTCTCCCGTGACAATAGCCTTGACTATTGCGCTGTTGGCTTCAGCATCATAGGCTACCAGCTCTGTCTTGATGGATTGTAGACCATGTTGATGGGCTACCCAGAGCAATCCTTTGTAGGTTACAAACTCTTTACCCTTGAGATTTATTATGGCTCCAGTTTGTTTCATTCTTTTTATGTCGATTGTTTTCTTCGTCATTATACCGCCTCCTTTTTATCTTGAAGATTAAGCCATCTTGCCGCTAGTGCTGCTTGATGTTTGCATGCTGTCTTCGTATATTTCGCATTGTCACAACTGCATATGTGGTGACGTTCTGTGATACGAGTATGTATATCATACCCGTCTGAGTTCTTACTTTTCACAATGGCTGTCAGCATATAGGGTTCTCCCGTGCTGGTTAGGCTTGCCTTGCATGCGATGAACTCTACGGCTTTCGCTCTTTCCATGATAGTCTCTTGGTGCTGGTCGTCCTTTGCTCTACTCATGTATGAGAGTAGGACATGTGTGCACGTTGCTTTGATTGTCTCTTCTTTTGGTATGGTCTCCAGGTCTTCTGACTCACTGAGCATCTCATCGATTGTCTCTTGTGTCTCTCCCATAGAGAAAGCTTCTTCTTCGTAGAGCTCCATCATGTATAGTTCGTATTGGTATGTGTCTAATGAGTTTGTGTATTGTAAATCAAACATGTATCCCTCCAAGGTACATAGAATTATTGCATATTACTCTTCGTTTGTCAAGGTTTTAGTTAATATTTCAGAGATAATTGTCGAGCTACTTTTTCCTGTTCGCTTCATCTCTTGCGCTACCTTTGCGGCTACGTCTACTGGTATACCGATCACTATCCTTACTCGGTTTCCATATGCAGCCATGCCTGGCGTAGCGTCGCATAGCTCTTTGATTTGCTCTTTGGTTTCGATGGGTGGTGCTTCGATGCGAGTCCATTTTTTTGTCTTGTTCATGTGTCCTTCCTTTGTTACTTCGTTGTTGTTTGTACTAATTCTGCAAAATCTACGCCTTCATCATCGCTAATAAATTCCCAGTGATCAGGGTCATTATCTAAATTTGGAATATCTATAATGTTTCTCTCTATTCTTGATAGTCTTTTTCCATAGGATTTTCTTAGCAGGGTAACAGCATCATCCAGAAGGATGGACTCTTCTTCTTTCGTCATGCTTTTAGCTTCATAGATTTTAATTTTATATGTCATTGGTTTCTCTTTTTTTGTAAAAATTTCTTTGAGTTTTATTGGAAACTTGTTATTGCTAACGCAGTGGGAGTCACCCCTTTTTGTTTTTAATAGTGGTTGAAATAAAAAATCCCATAATATAATTAATTATATATATATATATATATATTATAAACTATGAGATTCTCTTGGTCTTCACTGTGGTTACTCCATGTTTCGTGATGCTTCCACCAAAGCTCTATCGATTTGACTACGACTAATCGAGCCTGGTGTTTTCATCATTTCAACATTTTCAACGGGACGCGAAGCGGACCGATGAATCATATGGATTTGTTGACCTTTGATTGGGGCTGGAAACCATACCTGAAGAGTATCCCCTACTTCTTTAAGGACATACCCTAAGAAGGGGAGTTTGTGTGGTTGTATTCTGCATATCACAGCGAAGAGATATTCTTTTTCTTCTTGTTCTTCTTCTTTGCTCTCTTCTTTTTGAGCTGGTTCTGTGAAGGGCTCCACACTTTCTGTCTCTTCGCTTGACTCTGGTTGATCTCGTAGTCCTTTGTAGTATTCGATGAAGGACCATAGGATATAGTTGCGACTAGCTACGTAGCGAATCAATCCTTCATCCTCGAACCATTCATTCTCAATAGCTGTTTTTATGTTGGCGTAACACTTATCGCATTGTTCTCTTGTGTTATCTTTCCAATTGATCCAATCCAATAATCTATAGTATCGGGTAGATAATTTTTCGATGTTCAAGATGTGGTCATTGGCTCCAAGATAAAACAAACTTGTTTGCATGAGCTTGTACTCTTCTGACTGTGCTCCATGTTCATCTTTGATCTCTTCCATTGTCTGAGATTCCCAAGACTTTTCAAGTGTGAGCTTAGTAGTCTCTACCCATTCGGGTTTAACTTTCCCTCTCTCGAAATATTCTCGCGCTTCTTTGAAGCCTGGAGTATTGGAGAAGTAAGGATTGGCTCGCCCATTTTTGCTGGTTTGCTCTCCCCATTTTTGCAGCTTGATTAAATAGTTTGAACTGTTCCAGTTCTTAGCGTGTTTTATCCAGGCGAATATGTGTATAGCTTCAATGCTCCAGTTGAGCCTATCAAATTTCCTGATGACCTTTTCGATCTCGTGTCTTTTTGCTTTGATTCCAAATGCTCTTAGAGCTTGTAGTAAATTTTTCATTTTGTTTCCATACATTGGTGAGTAGTGAAGGCATCAAGAGCGATACCTTTGTTATTGATGAGAACTATTTGTTCTTTGGGTGGCCAGTTCACAGTCTTGTATCCGTATGTCATTCGAATTTTTGTTATGAGTTGACCACAATAGCAGCGTGTAATCTTAAACTCTTGGTCTTTAATCATAATATAATCGCCCACAATAGGAGGCTTTGAAAGAATAGAACGAGGGCAAAGACTTCTATCATCTTTTTTTTAATCATCTTTTTCCTCGCAACCTTTCATCCCTACCCCGTCAACGGGGCAAACCGTTCTGGGTGGTATGGCAGGATAATCTTTTTTTCCTGATGACCTTCTTATTCTTTTACCGAATCCGTATCGTTTAGGTTCTTGCATGTTCTTCTCTTGGTTATTGGTTATTGGTTTCATCTTCTTTCTCGTTTAGTAGTGGGTACCAAGTAGGGTATTCTTTTGATACAAAATAGAACAATCCTTTTCCATTTCCATATTCTGAATGGTCACAGTTTATTTCTTTTGATGAATACCAATTGTTTCCAGGAAAAGGTAGTTCTTTAATCGCATCGATATTCTCTATCCATATGCGAGTCACTCCATCAAGACCGCATATCGGTTCTGTGATGTCTATCCAGTTTTCATCTAACCAGCTTTCTAATTGGTCGTACCAATTGGAGTGATGTTCATCCATCCATTCAGAATAATTCTCTTCTATTTTTTGAATGAGCTGAAAGGTGTTTATCTTTTTCCCTTCGATTATCCATAGCCCTTCCTCTGTATACTCTGCCATCTCATGGAAGATTACTTCTTTCAGTCCGTTTGAGAGAGTTATAATCCTTGTTTCTTTGTTTGTTCTTTCTCCTTCGAATAGGAAAAGGTTCTCTAACTCTCCCCCTCTCATGTGTATTTCCATTCTGTTTCCATAGCCGATTGTCATCCACTCGGAAAAGAATAATTGTAATTGGTTTTCATCTAGGATTTGTTGTTTGGTTTTCATGTTCTTTCTCTGTGTTATTGGTTGGTTGGTTGGTTGGTTATATGGAAATAAATTTCACTATGTGACGGTCTCCTGCTTGACTTTCACAACAATCGCATGTGTAGTTTGAAAAACCATATGGTTCTTCTGAACTTAAGACCGCGTGTCCTTGAGCTTCTTCTAGGTTCTTATTCATGGTGTCTAAGATTTTTGCTGCTTCTTCTTCTTGATAGTAGTAATCTAAGGACGTTGCGTCTCCATTTGCTATGTAGTTTGCGCAGGTGTCACATACTTTCCATTCTTCATTTGTTGTATTGGTTTTCATGTTCTTTCTCTTGTTGGTTGTTATTGGTTAAGTACCGACTATCCGAAAGGATAGTCGTCAAGATGCTAAGCTTCTACCATGCCCACTCTTCGTCTTCTTCTTCTTCTTCTTCTTCGTTTAGCCAAGAGGGAATTTTCATTACATGATCAAGAGCTTCTTGCATTATTCTTTCTCCAATGATGTATACAAACATGTTGCATACTTGTTCGGAGTCACCTAGATCGGTGGTACATGTACCGAAGTTGTCTTGCTCGTACTCTTTTACTATTTGGATACATTCGAAAGCATCGGAGCCCATCCATTTTGTACAGTTATAGTATCCAACAATGTAGTATGACTCGTTGAATATTCTGTGATGAAGGTCGTGAAGGTCTTCATTCATGAATCGAATAGGGTCATAGCTTGCTTCATAGGTGAGGCATTCGATCGCGTGTTCTTTGATTTCGTTAATTTTGTTTTGAATGGTCATTGTATTTTTCCTTATTGTTAAATATTATTTATAGCTATTATTCTTCTTCTTCTTCTCCATAAGCACTTTCAATTCTTGTTGAGCACTCATCGCAATATAGATCAGTGACTTCATAGTTTATGTGGGCTGTGACTTCTTCTTCTTCATCCGTTGCACAGCATGAACATAAGACTTGGTTGGCGTTGGTGAGATATAGGAGGGGATAGGATCCGATTGAGGTGTATGCTTTAAGTTCTTTCATTTGATTCTCTTGTTATTGGTTAAATGTTCTTCGCTTTACTTGTACTTTATTATATCATTATTTAATATTACTGTCAACTATTATTCAACATTATTTGATATTATTTTGTCCATCTATTTGCAAGAGCTACCATATGCTTACATGGCTTTCTTTTATTATATTTTGAGTCGTCACAATTGCATCGGCTCTTATGTGATCCGATCGTTGTTATAATAGTTTTGCCTTCTCTGTTTTTTGTTGTACCCTTTCCGATAAGCAAGGAGGGTTTTCCATTCCAGCCTACCTTTGCTTTACATGCTATGAACTTGACTGCTTTTACTCGTTTCAACATGGCATTCCATGAGCTTGGGTTTTTTGCTCGTTGTTTGTATGCTGCTTTTATCTTTTCACAGTTGTCTTTGATTTCCTTGTCGTTTTGTTTTAGCCATGCTGCTTCTTCTATGTCTTCAATGAAACATTCATATTGGTAGTCGTCCATCATGTCAGAGTATTGTAAGTCGTACATTCTTCTTCCTTAGGTTTTGAGTTTTATTTGTTCTCAACTCTCTTTAGTATTATAGTATTATTTAATAATACTGTCAACTATTATTTTATATTTTTTAACAGTTCTCCAGGTGCTGAGCTCTGTTGTGCCGACAGCTCGGGCATCGTAGCAATGTTATTTTATTTATTTTTTTTATCATCTGGGCATGATACAATAACAAAGGAGGAATTAATTTAATGGACCTAAAACCACATCATCGTAAAGCAGCTAGGATGCTAGCAAGTGAACGGTATACGCGCAAAGAGGTAGCAGAGGAGTGTGGGGTTACTCTGATGTCTATCAGTAGATGGTTAAAAGATCTCGACTTTCAGGAGAAGCTGCACTTTCACAGGAAGAAGTACGCGAAGGATAGCAGCGCTACATATATCCAAGGGAGGATTGACGGGTTGATTCTTCAGGCTATTGATTCATTGGATAAGGTGTTGAGAGATGGGGAGAGTGAGACGGCTATGGTACGCGCTGCATGCTATGTTCTTGAACGTTACCATCAGCCTGTGAGTAGTGAAGGGGCTCGCTCTGTTGACGAGTTGAGAAGCGCCTTAAGGGTCGTCAGTGAGTAAGGATAGGGTCTTTATCCCTGCGTCTATTCCTCTTGATATGGAAGATGATGTAGTGGGCTTGCTCTCTGATCCTGCTAAGTTTTTTCGTCTCCTGCAGATACCAGATAAGCAGTCTCAAGTCCTTACACCCTTCAACATGAACGAAGAACAAGCCCTTCTATTGGACCAGCTTCATAAGCACAAGCGGGTTATCGTTCTAAAACCTCGACAAATAGGGATATCTACGTTGCTCAGAGCTTATGCTTTCTGGAGAGCTTACACTACCATAGCTCGAGAGTCTTGGGCCGTTATCTCTTTTCATGATAGGTCTGCCAAGCATCTC
>TARA_R100000664_G_scaffold29724_1_pt1 | contig 11368 bp, 3 predicted proteins | sample TARA_R100000664 | Tara Oceans TARA_R100000664 (sample SAMEA2622705) | marine metagenome | biome: marine biome (ENVO:00000447); feature: deep chlorophyll maximum layer (ENVO:xxxxxxxx); material: "saline water (ENVO:00002010), including plankton (ENVO:xxxxxxxx)" | depth 115 m | reverse complement strand
CCAGTTGACCCAGATATAAAAGTCAGATCATTGTTGGGCGCTGATGTTTGATATAAGGTCGAAGAAAAATAATCCGGGTGATTAAAGTTAATATATTTTTTGTTAACTGATGTTCCTTTTGTTTTATCAGTAAAATAGTGAGTTCCGCCGTCAGTATAAATATTTAATTTAACTATTTCGTCGTCAATTCCGAAACATCTAATAAAATTACGAATAGATTTTTCCGTACCTTTAGATTTATAGATAGCCTCAAGATTGTTATAAATATTAATATATATGAGGTTTTTGATTTTAGTTATATCATCCTCATATTGAATAGCGTTCTTATCTATATTTGCAAATAACTCTAGAACATCTGCATTAATTAAAACATCATTGGTTAAGAACCCCTTACTTTCCAAAAGTTCTCTTGCAAAAGGAGGTGGAGTATATTGAGATTCAACATATGTTTTATTTTGTAAATTTGATAACGCCGATATCTGTGAGTACAATGTATCAAAATAACTAGATAAAATCTGTGATACCTTTTTTAGATTCTGCTCTCCTTCGGCATCATCCATTGTTATCCAGCTTGGCAGTGAATAGTAAAAAGAATTGGCAGTTTCATTATCATGAACGGACCCAGAGGTTCTCATTTCTGAGAGTAAAGTTTGGACTTCAGGGTGGGAGGAATATATAATCGGATTAGCACTCTCGGTAATTCCTAAGTCTGACAGTACAAACGCTGACCCTGTGTGTCTTGCTCCACTTGCATATCCCTGCCAATATCCATTGGCAATTCTACCGGAGTAATCCAAAACAGTTTGATCTGTCGATCCTGTTCCGGTAATACCCTCATTAAATTTAAAATAAACTCCTAGATCGGTTGTATCATCATCTGTATTGGCTCCGCCTCCAACTTGCTCAAACCAGTTGGTCTCTATTTCTCTCGAAGTTCTTCGCGACTTCCAGAAACGAAACTCATCCAAAGAAGCAGAAAGTTTACCAAAACCCGGAGATAAATATGTCATACCCGAGGTTGTCTTTGATTGTAGTGCTCCTAAATATCCAGTGAGAAGACCGCTAAACTCAGTAGGAGCCGTCGCAGATCCCAAAGATGATCTGGTAAGGTTTTCTGCACCATCCTTATAAAATCTTACATCTAGGCCGCCGGCACTGGCCGAAACTACACTGATTGAGTAGTGGTGCCAATTTGCTAAAGAAGATAGAGTGACATCAGTAGAACTAACAGTTTGTCTATAAAACCCATTAGTTCCACCTTGGTAAGTCAATTCAATGCAGCCGGCAGATGCAGCAGCATTACAATTTATTTCCAACAAGAATCTTGCATAATTAGCGGTACCCGGAGTTTCACCATTCCAAATGTCCAATATGACTTCTCTCTCGGTGTTTGCTTTAACAACTGACGGCTTTTTGAGCCAAAATTCAACTGTTGAGCCACTAGCAGGAGTAATCCTCCAATTTTGAGTCCTATTGAGAGCCAAGTCATACTTTCCTGATTTATCGAAGGTATTTCTCAGTAGTTTACCTTCCATGCCAGAGGAGGCAGTGTGAATACCTCCCCAAACTCTAATGTATTCAGGTACAGTAGTCGCACCATAACCGGTCGAGCCAGAGTATCCGGGATAAGCGGCTGTTCTTCCTAACTCAACAAATCCGGTTGTTTTAGGGTACTTTGTGCTATACATCCAACGATCCAAATAAGACGAAGATAAATGAAAGTCTACTATTTCCGCTTTGGATCCATCATATGGATAATCATTATATATTCGAGAAATTGAATTCTCATAATACATTTCAGCAAGCCCATACTTAACAAAATTAGAAGCAGAGGCAAAATCAATTGGCGGAATATATGTTTCCCGATCTATTACTTCTTGATTTATAAATGTAGTAGACTCTACATCTGCACTAGCACTCTGGTAATTTTTAAATCCTGTACCGAATAAACTTTTAAGACTCATGCTTTACAACCTTGATTTTGTATACATATGGCTGTTCTTCATAAGATTTAGTATCCGGGTCATAGATTGAAAAATTAATACCATAAGAATAGTTTGGCTCCAATATTGAAGTATCCAGATCAAAATAGTTTCCGGAAACGTCATATGAAAGCATCGTTGCTTTAGTGGAACCTGTTCCGTACGGCACAACCACTTTGTCGTCAACAACTCGATAAATTTGATAAGAAGCACTCTCGAATATTAAACTATTCGGAACTGTTGTAGCAGTGGTGTAAACATTTGGAGACCAATTTTTTAAACGAGAATATAGTCTAATCCTGTGTGTTTGGTCTGCTGCATAAAAAGAATTTCTATTTGAAACTGTCAATACATATTTATCAGTGTCCGCATAAGAATAAGCACTCAAAGATTTAGTCGATAATGATCCCGTATGTAATTGATAAGAATCATTAAACCAAACATCATAAAGAGTGCTAGCAGTTGTCTCTATGCATATAGAGCACGAATATATACCCGTAGAGACCTTTCCAGCAGTATATTGGGTGGATACCCCAGATGATGTTGGGCAAAGTCTTAAAGCGGCACCTCCAGGCTCTGTATAAAGGCTCATGCTCAACTCGTTATTCGTAGTACTCTCAACAGATGGAATATTGGCCAAACGTCCCCTAGAATAGTTATATAAATAAAGCGTGTTTAAGTTATCATTTGCCGGAGCCAAAGAAGAAGAAGTATAAAATTGCCCCCTATCATCGTTAACTGTCGAGTCCCACTGGGCTTCGATACAGGGTTTTTCAAAAAACTGACTTGTTCCTCTTCCGAAGAATCGCTTGGTGTAATAAGATTTCTGTAAATCTTCTAGGCCGGGCGACAGACGAATACCAACTCCATAATTTGTACGCTTTCCTCCAATCCAATCATTCACCAGAGACGTTATATCAACGGACAGATTTTCCAACCCCGTCTCAAATGAAGCCGAAAAAATAACACCATTCATACTTTTTGCAGTAGCATCATTAATTGCTCCTGCTGTGGACCATGCAACTGATCCGCTTCTTTTTTGCCAGTTCGAACCAAGAACATCGTATGTTTTGTCTTCATAAGGAAGATCCATGTCCAAGCCAATACCTTCTTCCCATTCTTGAGATAACGATGATATATCTAACGTGAAAGGTCTTGGGACTGTTTTGGTGCTCGTAGCGTTATACATCTTAAGATAATAGGTTGAACCAGATGGAATCACATTATTGTTTCTATCTTCTATTATTTTATCCACATCAAATTGAATTATAATTCTAGTTTTTTCTTTTTTTGCAGTGCCCTCATCACAGTCAACGCATGCACCATAAATTGTAAACACCTCTAGAATATCTGAGGCTCCCATATTTGATCCGGTTGCGCGAATCGCGGTGGTTCCGGGAGTGGCCGTGGTGTAAGCATTTGTTATAGTGTTGTCTTTGGTCGCTTTATATTTTTTAATCATCTAATTAAAGTTCCTTGAATATCTAGTCTTGGATATTTTAGTTCCATAATGACATTACGTGGGGTCTTGAGATAACTACCATCAAGCGATAATATTTCTCCAAAATCTATATTAGTTGGAGCATAAGTACTTCCAATCTTTTGATTAATGTTAACCTTTTTAACATCAGCCACTCCTTCTACTTTTCCTAAAATACTGTAAAGTCTAGTAATATAGACCGGCTCACCAATATACAATTGATTGGAAAAATAATCTATCAGCGCATTGTTGCATCTTCCTATGATATCAAACTTTGCAAACCTCTCGTCAACTACGACCTTGTAGTTTACACCAAAATTCGCTATATAAGCATCATATATATCTATAACATCGTTTAATCCTTTATATTGCATTATCCAATTTTGTAAATTTTTCTTAATCCTACTGTTTGTTGTGGTTAATTTTCCCTCATCATCTTCAGATATAACATATATAGCCATTCTTCGATTTGTGGCACTTGGATCATTTACGACATTGACCCTCTTGATCATGCCGAATTTTTTAGGCATATTATACATCATTCCTTCGTAATCTTGTTTAGTTACTGCTCTGTTTTGCATAGAGTAATAAGTTTTTGCCCTCACCTTCAACTCTTCGGTAGTTATATCTGAGGAGTCTCCGGTTATGGGTTCTTCATTCGTTACCTCCAAGGAAGCCACTACATTACTGACACTGAGTGATGCTAGACTCTGGATATTGTCAAACCCAAAATTAACATCTCCAATAGTAAGTACAGTATTGACACCAGCGTTAATATTCTGTTCAAAATTCGACTTGACAACGATTGTCAATACTGTCTCTGCTGGTGCTATTCCTAGTTTGGTCGTTCCTAAAAGCTTGGTGGGATCAAAAGACATTTTGGTTATGGATCTCTTTCCATGCATTTTAATCGCAACTTGGGAAGGATCGGCTAGTCCATCTGTTTCTTTTGATTCCGAACCAAAACCAAATTGTAAATAAGTACCGGTGTCATCCTGTTCCATTACAAATCTTCTTGCTGCTATAAATGGCTTTAATATACTACGTACACCATCAGAAGCGGCGGTTGGGTTGGTGGTTTCCTCAAAAACGACTTCTTGTGCTAAATTCTCTACCTCATAATATTTATTTCCATCTGAATCTACGACTGAGATGATGTCTGTTATATTTGAAGCGCCAATATTAATTTTTCGAAACTTTTTAAATTCCGAATCACTGAGATCCACGGTTATTCTCTGGTAAACCCCTGAGGATATTTGCCCATGGGCTTTAACAGCGAAAAAAGTGGTGGCACCAGTTGTTGAGTCGAAACGAGCGGCTACAATTTCGCTATCGGGATCATCAAATCGAACATCCTCGTCCAAAACATATGTACCTCCTGTGGTCGAAGTAAAAGTCGAACCCTGCTTGATAGTAGGCAGGTAGTTGAGATCAGGAGCGGTACCATCACTATTCGCTGGTACCAAGACAAACATTGATAAAGTACCATAAGAACTGGGAGTTCCGGCGTATTTATATCCCAACGCTCTTGCATGATTTCGAACATTATTGTACTCGATCGCTGTTGTTAAGAAACTTTCATTAGCTTGATAATCTAAATAATAGGAAAGTACGTCCCCTACATATGCCACAGAATCAATTAGTAAAGAATTTATCGTTGATTGAGAAAAATCCTTCCATTGATCTGAGTAATATCTTTTGGCATGACTTAACAAATCGGCCTTTATAGAATCAAAATCTCGGCTAGTGTATTTTATAGGGGTGCTTTTTAATTTCGACATGTTTTAATACCTCTCTGAAAACTAAATAGTTTATATGAGGAAAGTTAAAGACTAATCGTCATTTCTAATACCTCGTTCAGAACCTGATTAGACACACTGTAATTAATTCTAATAGTAAGTGCATTTGAATCGATATTATCATACTTTATATCAATATCGTTAAGAATAACATATGGCATGTATTGACTAACTTGTTCCTCGATTTCTGCTGAGATAGAATCTGCTACTTCTTCTGATGCTTGTTCGAATAAATAAAGGCGCAAACCTACGCCAAAATTCATATCCATCACATATTCTCCGGGTGCAGTTAACAAAAGCATACGAAAATTCTGATCAATCGCTGCTGTGGCTTCACTATCACTAAATGATTCAAAGCCCATGGATCCTATGTTTAAAGGTAATACTAGTGATAAACTCATTTTTTCTTCCTGTCAAACAATTTTTGAAACTCATTCTTGCAATCTTTTCCATCGGCGTCAAACGGGTTGATATCAACAATCCTATAGCGCTGGAACCAATTAACTGATGAGTCTATATTCAAATAGGCTCCCGGTAAGATATTTTTTAGAAAATCTCCATAATCTTTTCTACTTCTTCCTTTTCTCTCTTGTTTTTCATCATCATCCGTTCTATAAGTTGAATTGAACATCTTTCGAAGACTTTTCTTTGATCGATCAAAGACCTTTGCTCTCCACATGCTGTTTACCGCCCAACCTTTGGAGTCTTCTCCTATTTCTGTTTCGGATTGTCCAATGGAAGGAAAAAATCCATTTAATGAATATATTCCCATTAAAGATACGTATGTCTTGGCCGGGAAACAGAAGTCGAATAATACTTTAAAATCCTCTTCCAAGACTAGTTTGTCAATATAACATTTCAGATTCTCACCAAAATTAGGGCCGTCTAGGTCTAATTCTGATATTTTTTTATCTACGATATTTTCTTCATATATAACCATGGGTATTGCTCGAGCAGTAGACGGGAAATCGATCTCGAGATCTTCTGCTAATTCTCTTGCGCTTGGGATGTGTTGGCCAATGATAGGGATGTCGCCAACTTTTTCATCAATTTTATCTAAAGCCTTGTAAAAACTATCTTTAAACTCCACCTTAAGGGGTGTTGGTGGAAACTGATATGTTCTTTCAAAATCTTTCCCGGGAGGGATTGCATAATCAAAATCAGCCGGAGGAGAATAAACTAAACGAACACCAAATTTGATACCAATAGAACCTTGGAGTTGATTTGCCATCACATATGCATCACCATAATAATCAGAAACATATTTTTCTGGGTCCAAATCTGTTCTGTTTCTTAAAATTTCTTGAAACTCTTGTATATTATAAACTTGACTTTTACCGTTTTTATCTGTTACTCTCAAGTATTTTTCTAAATAAAATATCCCGCTTCTTCCGATAGAAATAGAATCTTTAATTTTATCTCCTATAAAGTCTTTTATAGACTGTATAACGTCACTGGCTGCTTGCTCTAGCAGTTGCGGGTTAAAGCCTATATCAACTCCTTGAATGGACTCTGTGGCGGCCGCTCCCAAGCCATCTAGTAAGAAGGTACCTAGATTTTTGTAATCCGTGGGAACAGTGAAATTATGGGCCCCCACGGTCAATACCATTGAAGATAGTGGGTTCTCTGTTTCAACATTTCGAACAACACTAGGGATATCCCCATATATCGCAGGGTTCGATGTATCAACTTCAAACACTGGTTGTTCCATATCCATCTCTCCAGATCTCAAAGATGAATCGAACATGATTCCGTTTCGTGATAGTAAATATTTGCTGATGTTTTGAATATGAGGCCTAGGTCTTTGGTTAATTATTAATTTTTCAATAACAGATTTCATTTCTTTATCTACAAGCGCCCTAAGAATTGTTTTCGCGGCTGCTTGTGATTCATAAATTGATGCTATCTTAGATATTAAATTAATTTTAAATGGAGACAGAATGCCCATTTTGAAAAATGTCTCTTGCATTTCTGCACCTGAGAAAGTTTCTCCAATTTCTTGTTTCCAGTCTTTGCCATAGGCAAGGACAGCGGCGCCTAAAAGCATGCTATTAATAGGATTTGGTGTGGAGGTCAAGGATTCAATAGAAACTTCTCCAGTGATACTATCGGTGACTTGCATTTGATACTCTTGAATAGATTTTACTGCCTCTGCCAAATTTCCCCTTAAAAATGGATTGGGGACAAAATTTTGTTGAACTGCGTCTATGACCTTAAATGCATTTGTTAATTCCTCTGTTTCCTCTATTAGTTCATCATTTATTTGCCTTTGTACAACTTGTACTCCCTGTTCTAAGAATAACAAGTAATATGTATAACGCTCGACAATATTAAACCAAGAATCCTGTATAGAGAGTCCCTGTTCCAATTCCGACATCATGGCATCTAAAAAAGTATTATCAATGTTTAAATCACTCATTTCGACACTTCCAAACACCGGGAACGTCTTTAATACAAACTCTGTTACATATATCCTAATAGTCGAAATTACGACACCTTCCATGATTCCATGAGTGGCACTTGATGATATTTTGTCATAAGGATATTCAGTCCTACAGTAATTCGGTAAAGATAATCGTTCATCCATTGGAATATCATTTTCTAATTTCTTTGCGCGCTTAGAGATACCTGCCACATCAAGAAAACCAGTGTCTTTGTTTTCACATTGACTAACTTCTGATACAAAAGTACGAATCATTCCAAGCCAACCATTGTAGGTTGCTGGTTCAATATAAATCTTAGGCCTCTTGTAGGTTCCACCATGGATTGCTGGATCTAAAAAGTGCACTCTAGGGTTTTCTGTGGCGCTTTTACCTAACACTCCCTCATCGTTGTCATGAGTATATTCCCATGTATCTTCGTTCGCAGGGTCAGCGTCTGGGTTGACATATAACAAATCCATAAATGTTATGGCTTCTTGTACGTTGTATCCAAACTTAAAGCCAGTCGGGTCTTCTCCAGTGGGAGTATTTAACACTGATTTGACTACAAAATTAACTACATTACTATTAATTTCTTGGAAAGCAGAACTAATTGCTCTAGTGGTTTTTATTTTATCCAGTATCTTACTTTCTAAAAAAGATTTAAACACCATCGTTTGCATGGAATATTGTTCTGCATACTCGGCATATTTAAAATTATCATACTTTGATATAATTGAAGTGTCTGGGAAAACGTTTACAGAATCTATCACAACTGTTTTGCCTTTAAATTTATTCTCTAGGCCTAGTTTCTTCGCTTCTTTTCTGCTTAAACTATCATGATAAGTCTGAAATGTGCCGATGGTAATTCTTGGTGGGTTTGTGTGATTGACAAAGTATTTAAGATCAAATTCATATTCAACATCACCATCTCCATTTCCATTATCTTCAAAATGTAAAACAATCTCTGCATGTTGCTCTTCATCATCACTAGTTGTTGTTGGTAAGCGCTCACCTCCCGGTGATGCAAAAGAATCCAATAAAATTTTTGCACTATTAGCCGGCTTACTTTTATAAAACACTTTTTCTTCTAGCAACTTGTCCTTCATCCATATACCAACAGTATCGGGGAAAAATCCTCGCTGTCGTGATTTTTCCATCATCCACTTAATCCAAATGGGGCCGTTCTCTTTACGGAAATCCCAATCTATCTCTGAATTAGAGTAGTTCGGAAAAAATATGGGCGTATTAACCCTCATCTCATGTCCTTTGAGTCGAGCATTGTTCGTATCCCTTAAAATATTATTCAATACGGATTGTGGGCGACTTATTAAATCCATATAAAAATCTTTTTCTAAGAATTCAAAAAACCCTTTCATCAAATCTTCAGTAATAGCCGCTTGTTCTTCATCTTCATAGGTAATAATATTAGAGGACTGGTCTACACAATCTCCTTGGGGCTTGAGCATTTTTCCTAATGCATCACCCAAAAGACCCTCAGGGTTTTTTGCCATTAAATTTGCTAGATTCCCTAGATCTTCCTCTGCTCTGTTGTTTGCATTATCGACCATTCTTTGAGCCACATCGCAATCAATCCCAGAATCACACAGAAGATTTTTTCGATCTTCGTTCCATTGATCCCAATCTTCTTGAGTTAAGCAAATGGAGCTATATATTGGACCATCTTCCGGATCACGAAGGCGGTCTCTCAATGCGTCCCTTAATTCTGGTGATATATATGCTTTTGTACCGTCAATCAGTCGACCAACATCGCTCGGTGTTCCCATATAGTCGGCGAACTCTGGGCAAAATGCATTTACCAGATCTGCTATTTTTCTTAAAGTGGCTTCATCGTTTTGTCCCGGATTGGCAGTAAACAACTCCAAGTAGTCCTTCTTTGACATTGTTGAGTTTAAAACTTCATACAAACAATCAAATGAATCATCGCTGACATTTGGATCCACACCTGATGCTTTAAATAAATTATTTTTTGTATTTCTTAGATCCTCGTCATCTGCCTCCGGACAAAATGCGTCTCTCATGGCATCATCTAGTGAATTAGGAGAAAACAAATTTCCGATTCCTTTACCAATTGCATTAATGCTCTTGCATATACCTTCGTCCAGAGTTTGGAATAATTTTACTATTATTTGAGACATCACTCCGATAATAGCATCTTCAAACTTTTTACGGAAAAGACCCTGCATTCTGTACAATAATTTGTTTTGATTATTAAAGCCTACAATCATTGCTTCATAACTTGGCTTGAATTGTCCTTTGACCTTTGTGGGTTCTGGGAATTTAATCCCAGAACGGAAACCCCCGCAAGTTTGTAAACTTAAAGTGCTTAGAAAACTCTTAACAGGAGGATCAAAAAATCCTTGGTATGAGCATCTAGCAGCAGAGATTAGGTCACCAACAATTTCGGACCCCGGGAATCTATCCAAAATATTTAAAATTTCTGTAACATTATACATGTCCATCAAGTATTGTATATAAGTATTTATTATCAATTCTTGAGCATTTCCCAATGCTTTTCCATAAGTACCCGGATGATTATTATCCGGGTCTCTTCCTGTGGCTATTCTGTCTCCACTGCGGAGATTTGCATAGGCATTAGCTAGTTCTTCCTCTGAAAGTTCTCCGACTCGTTCTCTGAGTGTTGCTTCTGCATCGTTCTCCGCTTTGATTCTGGCGTTTTTTGCATTTATTTTTGCCACTTCTGCATCGTATTTATCTCTTGCCGCTTTCTCAACATTGTCGAATTCTTCTCGTAGTTTTTCGTTCATTTCAAACAATATTAAACTGGCTTCGTCTACTGTTACAATTGATACCCCCAGTGTGGTTGTAGTATAATCATACCACTCTCGCCAACTTTCATTTGAAGGGTTCCAAGAACGGATTCTTTTCTCCTCCGTAGTGAGACTGGAGCCTGCTCCTAATACTTGCAGTTCACCAACTGTATATGGATTTGATGTGTCTGGGTTTATATGATTTGCGTCCGGTACGTAATGATACAGCCTCACATATTCATACCACTGGTCTCTAACTTCAATGGCTTGGGTCTCCAAGATAGCGCCGGTCTCGCGATAAAAACCCTCTTTCGCGGTTTCCTCGATATACTGTCTCCAACCGGCCTCAATTGTTTCTTTATCAGAGTAATCATTTAAATTTGGATCAGGAAGTGTGAAGTCATACTCTGGAATTGCAATAGGTTCTTCTGGTTCTGGATATTCGGAGGACCAATCATATCTGACTGATCGTTTTGTGCCATCATCATTAACATGTTCTGTTCCTTTAGCTAATTCAACACAAATTAGGTGTTGTCTTTCTAACGTCAATTTTCTATTTTGTAAATTCTTTTGAAACTCCGGGTCATCCCAAGCACTTTTCAGTGCTTCATAATTATCAGCATCCGGAGATGGAGGTTGCGGTAGTGTTTGGAGTAGTTGGTAATAAGTCTCATCGCAAATTGATAAATTATCATTTTTGTCCCTTAAGACAACACCGCTTCTATTTTTAAGATTCGCGATATAAGCGTTCGTGTTATAAATGTTGCCCGGATCGTAGCCTTCTTCCCAAGGTAGCGGTAGGTCTCCAAACTCTTTCTCTAATTTTGCTCTAACTTCTAATTGTATTTGTGGGGGCAATGCTTCTACAAAGAAACCAAATACATCGATATCCATG
>TARA_R100000664_G_scaffold12137_1_pt1 | contig 11375 bp, 15 predicted proteins | sample TARA_R100000664 | Tara Oceans TARA_R100000664 (sample SAMEA2622705) | marine metagenome | biome: marine biome (ENVO:00000447); feature: deep chlorophyll maximum layer (ENVO:xxxxxxxx); material: "saline water (ENVO:00002010), including plankton (ENVO:xxxxxxxx)" | depth 115 m | reverse complement strand
AGTGGTAAACTAAAACGGCTCATTATCAATATGCCGCCACGTCATACAAAATCTGAATTTGCTTCGCATTTATTCCCCGCGTACCTTTTGGGAAAGAATCCGAAACTAAAAATCATCGAAGCAACACACACCGCCGACTTAGCAATTAACTTTGGTCGTAAAGTTAGGGATTTGATCGACGGAGAAGAGTATCACGAACTTTTTCCTGAAACAGAACTAAAAGCGGACAGTCGTTCGGCGGGTAAGTGGCTAACAAACAAAGGTGGGGAATACTATGCAGCAGGTATTGGGGGTGCACTTGCTGGTAGGGGAGCGGATTTGTTTATTATCGACGACCCGCATTCAGAACAAGATGCGATGTCCGATAAAGCGATGGAAGAAGCATATGAGTGGTTTATGGCGGGTCCGCGACAAAGGCTACAACCAGGAGGTGCAATCGTAATTGTGATGACACGATGGTCTAAAAAAGATTTGACAGGCAGATTAATTAAGAAAATGGCACAAGATCAGGGCGCAGATCAGTGGGAAGTGATTGAATTTCCTGCAATATTGCCTAGCGGAAAGCCTCTTTGGAAAGAATTTTGGAAATTAGAAGAACTTGAAAGCATAAAAGCCTCCGTTAGTCCTTCAAAATGGGCGGCGCAGTACATGCAAAGACCAACAGGTGAGGGAATATCAATTATTCCAAAAGAGTGGTTTATGGTTTGGGAAGAAGAAAAACCTCCAAAGTGCGACTACATCATTCAATCATACGATACGGCTTTTCTAAAAAGCGAACGTGCCGACTTTACTGCAATTACAACGTGGGGAGTTTGGTACCCTGAAGGAAAAATTGGAGAGGAACTATATACAGGCAACGAAGCACATCTGATTTTAATTGATTGCATAAAAGAACGGTTCGACTTTCCTGAACTAAAGGCAGAAGCCCTAAGATTATACGAATTTTGGCAACCCGATACGGTAATTATTGAGGCAAAAGCCAGCGGCATACCGCTGGTTCAAGAATTACGGCGCGTAGGTATTCCCGTAAATACCTTTTCTCCAGGAAAAGGACAAGATAAAATAGCCAGACTAAATTCAGTGTCCCCAATATTTCAAGATGGACGTGTTTGGGTACCTGATAATCGTTGGGGCGAAGAACTGATGGAAGAAGTCAGTGATTTTCCTGGAGGCGAACACGACGATTTAGTAGATGCAACAACTTTAGCACTAGCAAGGTTTAGAGAAGGTGGATTTTTACAACTAACAACTGATTATTATGAGCCTGAAGAATATTATCCAACGGAAAGAGTTTATTATTAATAAAATAAAGGTATGATTTACAGACATGGCTATTGAACAACAACCTTTATCCGTACTTTCTCCAATGGAGGAAGAAATTGAACTCGAGATTATAGATCAGCCTGAAGAAGAAACGGAAGTTTTTATTCAGCCTGATGGAACTGTTGTTATGGGAAGCGATATGCCCGATCCAGCAACAACAAAGTTCGGAGAAAACATTGCGGAGTCTTTAGACGAGCGCGAATTATTTACAATCGCGAATGAATTAGTCGCTTCTTTCGAAGAAGATTTAGATTCTCGTAACGATTGGTTTCAAACATATACAGAAGGGCTTGATTTATTAGGTATAAATGCTGAATCAAGATCACAACCGTTCATTGGCGCTTCAGGAGTACACCATCCGATACTGGCGGAAGCCGTAACTCAGTTTCAAGCGCAAGCATACAAAGAATTATTGCCAGCAGGCGGTCCTGTTGACACAGAAGTTTTAGGTGTAACGGATGACGCGAAGTTAGAAAAAGCAAATCGTGTCAAAAACTTCATGAATTACCAAATTACTTATAAAATGGAAGAATACGATCCAGAAACGGATCAGCTTTTGTTTTATTTACCGCTTTCAGGTTCCGCATTTAAGAAAATTTATTACGATCCTGCGGTTGGACGCGCTGTAGCACGTTTTGTTAAATCAGAAGATTTAGTTGTTCCGTATTATGCGGTTGATTTACTAACTTCGCCACGAATAACTCACGTTATTCACATGACTGAGAACGAATTGCGTAAATTACAGCTTTCTGGGTTCTATCGAGACGTTGATTTGATGTCTCCTTCAGGTTCGATTGAAGATACAGAGGTCGATGCGAAGCTGGATGAGCTTCAAGGACTAACTCGTACTGCATCGGATGAAGAATATACGCTTTTAGAGATGCACGTTGACTTAGATATCGCGGGTTACGAAGATACAGACGATAACGGCGAAGAAACAGGTATTGGACTGCCATATATTGTAACAATTTGCAAAGATAACAATGAGATACTCTCAATTCGTCCAAATTACGACGAAAATGACCCGATGCGCAAGAAAATTGAGCATTTTACGCATTATAAATTCCTTCCAGGACTTGGATTCTACGGATTTGGCTTAATTCACATGATGGGCGGACTAACTAAGTCTGTTACTGCGATTTTACGTCAATTAATTGACGCAGGCACACTTTCTAACCTTCCAGCGGGTTTTAAATCACGAGGATTGAACATTCAACGTCATGATGATCCGTTACAGCCTGGAGAATGGCGAGATGTAGACGCTCCTGGAGGAAAACTTGCAGATTCGTTTTTACCGCTTCCATATAAGGAGCCAAGCAATACATTAACTGCATTATTAGGTTCTTTAGTTGATTCGGGTAAAAGATTTGCCGCAACAATAGAAGATCCGACAGGTGATGGTAATTCTCAAGCTCCAGTTGGCACAACGGTAGCACTTTTAGAAAAAGGACAGCGGGTAATGTCCGCAATTCATAAAAGATTGCATTACGCGCAACGTTGCGAGTTTAAAATTCTAAAAAGAGTGTTTGGTGAATTTTTACCGCCTGAATATCCGTATCAAGTACAAGGGGCTTCCGAAAACGTATTTAAAGAAGATTTTGACAACAGCGTAGACGTTATTCCTGTAAGTGATCCTAATATTTTCAGTATGACGCAAAGAATTACTTTAGCGCAAACACAACTACAAATGGCGCAATCTGCACCTGAACTACACGATTTACGCGAGGCATATCGTAAGATGTACCTTGCTTTAAACATTAAAGACATCGATTCAGTTCTTCCTCCAGAAGAGGAAGTACCGCCGAGAGATCCGATTAGTGAACAAACTGCAGCACTAACAGGGGATCCGATAAAAGCCTATGATTTCCAAAATCAAGAAGCATATATCGCATCTCACTCTGCATTTTTACAAAATCCGATGGTTCAACAGAATCCAGTTGCTGGTCAGGCAATTAGTGCAAATATACAAGAACGACAAGCAATGCTATACAGATTACAGGTTGAACAGGCACTTGGTCAACCGTTACCGCCGTTAGACGAACCAATGCCGCCAGAAATGATGAACGAAATTGCTATGGCAGCTGTTGCGGCGACACAACAAGTTACGGGTCAAGCCCAAGCTATGATGCAGGCACAAATGATGGCGCAACAAGATCCGCAACGACAAATGTTCGAGCAACAGTTGCAATTAGAGCGTGATCAGTTAATGCAAAAAGAACAAGAAGATATGCGTGATAAAGAAGTCGAAATGGCTAAAGCCGAACTTGACGCACAAGTTAAACGTGAGAAAATCGAAGCAGATGCTAGAAAAGAAGATACAAAAGCGGCGATTGATTTACAAGAACTTGAGCAGAAAACAAAAAGAGACGCGGAAAAGAATTATACTGAATTAGTTAAAACCGTTCGAGATACTCGAACTACAAATGGAGAAAAGTAATGCGTGATTATTACGATAATGACAAGTACCCTTCGCCTTCGCCTAAGAAAACAAAGCCTGCGCCAAGTTTTCCTAGCGTAGAAGATATGACTAAAATAGAGTCTGTAGAAGCGGGGGAGTGTCTTGATGAGCCTGAAAAAGCTAAAGTAAAAGCAGCTTACGGGCAGACTAAAGGTCTTCTTTGGTATCGTTCTATTAAGTAATTAATGGACTATATCGTTGCAACGGAGCATTTGCTTCGTAAAATCCGAGAGAGGAAAGAAGCTCTCTCGCAAACGTTGGCTGGCGGTGGTGTTGAGAATTTTGAACAATACCAACGTGTAGTTGGCGAAATCGCAGGTTTGACTTTCGTTGAACAGGAAATTCAAACCCTACATTCTAATATGGAGGATGCATATGACTAAAACTGTTCCAGACCGAGTAGCTAATTTTGGCAGCACTGATATCGACGAGATCCCTATTGATCCAGTTGAAGAAATTACAGTTGACAATTTAGACTCTCATGCAGACAAGTTACCCAAACCAACGGGATATCGTGTCTTAATATTACCTTTTACTTTACCCGAGAAAACCAAAGGTGGAATTTATCTAGCTAAGCAAACTTTAGACAAGGAAAGACTTGCTACAGTTGTTGGCTATGTAGTTGCTATGGGCTCTGATGCTTATAGTGATCCTCACAAGTTCCCTGAAGGTCCTTGGTGTCAAGTAGGTGATTGGGTTATCTTTGGCAGATATGCTGGAGCTCGTTTTCAAATTGAAGGTGGCGATATGCGACTTTTAAATGACGACGAGATCTTAGCAACTATCCAAGACCCCGAAGCAATATTATCATAAACTAACCACATGGAGAAGACCATGCAACAAGAAGCAGAAAACCAAGACATTGAATTAGAACTTCCTGGAGAGGAAGAAAATGTCGCTGTTGAGGAGGCAACTCCCGAACAGGAATCTAAAAAGGACGAGTTAGATCAAATCAGTGATTCAGTTCAAAAACGAATTGATAAGCTGACTTATAAAATGAGAGAGGCAGAAAGACAGCGAGATGAAGCTGTTAATTATGCTCAAAGCATGACTCAAAACAATACTACTTTGAAAGAAAAATTAAAGAATTCCGATTCTTCCCTTTTCAAAGAGTACGATAATAGGGTACAATCGGATATTGAAAAATCGAAAATACTTTTAAAAGAGGCACAAGATGCAGGTGATGCGAACGCGATTGCAGACGCTACTGAAAAACTTTCAAGAGCTAGCGCTGAAGCTGAAAACCTTAGACGTTTGGCAGCTCAGCAGCAAATTAGGGAACAAAAACGAGCTCAAGAAGTTCCTGTTGAATCTTATCAGCCCTCTTTACAGCCTGAACAACCTCAAGTTGACCCTAAAGCAGAGGCTTGGGCTAAAAAGAACGAATGGTTCGGAGACGATCAAGCGATGACTTTTGCAGCTTTCGGAGTTCATAAAGAATTAGTAGAGCAAGGAGTTGATCCAACATCTGATGAATATTACCAAATGGTTGACAATAAGATGAGAGATAATTTCCCCCATAAATTTTCACAAGAGCAGTCTGCCCCCGTGCAACAGGTTGCTGCCTCTAGCAGAGGTGCTAGTGGGAAGAAAAATGCGCGCAAAGTAAAGTTGACACCGAGTCAAGTAGCAATAGCGAAAAAACTCAACGTGCCACTAGAAGAATATGCTAAGCATATCGAAGGAGTATAAAATGACAGAAGAAATAAAAAATTCAGAAGTCGCAACAGATCGAAACTCACGGTCTGCAGAGACACGAGACTCTCAAACTCGCAGAAAACCTTGGCAACCCCCGTCTATGTTAGACGCACCCGAAGCTCCTCCTGGATATAAATTTAGGTGGATTCGTGAAGCCACTCGAGGCGAAGATGATAAATCTAATATGTCTAAACGTATTAGAGAGGGATATGAACCTGTGAGAGCAGAAGATTATCCTGATTTTGAAGCGCCGACTATCGAAAATGGTTCTCACAAAGGAGTCATTGGGGTTGGAGGATTAATACTCGCTAAAGTTCCAATAGAAACTGCAGCAGAGCGTAATGCTTATTTTCAAAAACAAGCAAAAGACGCAATGCAAGGAGTGGATCAGAACTATATGCGAGAGAGTGACCCTAGAATGCCTATTAAGGATAGTGATATCCAACGGACTTCTAAGGTTGAATTTGGTAGTAGGAAAACTTCCGACGAATCGTAACTTGTATTAATAATAGGAGATTATTATGGCTAATACAGATAAACCTGATGGTTTTACACCCGCATACCACATGTATGGTGGTGTCATTCGTCCTGCAGAGATGAGAATCGCTAGTGGTTACGGAACAGCTATTTATAGCGGTGACGTAGTTACTCTTTCTAGTGGTTATGTTCAACAAGCAGGCGCGACAGACACTCCTATAGGGGTATTTTACGGTGTATTTTACACCGCGTCTGATGGCACACCTACGTTTTCTAAAGTATGGACAGCAAGTACAGCCACACAAGGTAGTGCAGATGCTGAGGCTTTGGTTTATAACGATCCTGGTATCGTTTACGAAGCTCAATTTACAGCTGGAACTCCAGCAGTAAGTTTTATCGGCAATAAGTATACTCTTTCAACAACCGCAGGTTCTTCAACCAACGGTAGGTCGAAAGAGGGAGTTACTGCAACTACTTCAAGTGGTGTTGCTTTATGTGTCGGTTTCGCGGACACTCCTAGTAATTCTATAGGAGCATATGCACGTGGACTCTTCACATTCCCAACTAATACATTCGCAGTCTAATTAGGAGAATAACATGGCTATAAACAGAGCACAACTCGTAAAAGAACTTGTCCCTGGACTTCATGCTCTCTTTGGATTAGAGTACGAAAGGTATAATAACGAACACGAAGACATCTTCGACACTGAAAGTTCTGAAAGAGCTTTTGAGGAAGAAGTAATGTTGACGGGTTTCGGGGAAGCACCTGTTAAAGGTGAAGGCGCTGCTGTCATCTATGATACTGCACAGGAATCGTGGACTGCTCGTTATTCGCATGAAACAATCGCACTAGCGTTCGCGCTAACAGAAGAAGCAATCGAAGATAACCTCTACGATACACTTTCTTCTCGTTACACAAGAGCACTAGCACGTTCGATGCAACAAACAAAGCAAGTTAAAGCGGCTAACGTTCTTAACAATGCTTTTAGTTCATCTTATGTTGGCGGTGATGGAAAAGAGCTTTGCGCTACAGACCATCCAACCGTTGCGAACGTGGATCTTGCGAATGAGCTGTCTACAGCTGCAGACCTTAACGAAACTTCTCTTGAACAGTCTTTGATTGATATCGCAGGCTTTAAAGATGAGAGGAATCTCAAGGTCAACGCACAGGCTAGGAAACTTATTATTCCGCCTGCTTTGCAATTCGTAGCCGATAGGCTTATGGAAACTCCAGGAAGAGTTGGTACTTCAGATAATGACATCAATGCAATTCGCAACATGGGAATGATTGCGGAAGGCTACGTTGTTAATCATTATCTAACAGATACTGATGCTTTCTTTATCAAAACTGACGTTCCTAACGGACTTAAACATTTCGTTAGAACTGCCGTATCTACCAGCATGGAAGGAGACTTCGAAACTGGTAACGTAAGATACAAGGCTAGAGAGCGTTACAGCTTTGGTTGGAGTGACTGGAGAGGCATTTTTGGCTCACCAGGAGCGTAGTTCCATTTACGTGAACTTGAAAGGGAGCTTCGGCTCCCTTTCTTTTTTGTCTTTTCTATTATAGAATGATAAAGATCTAGGGGTAAACTTGTCCTACAGACTGACCTAGCAGACAAGCCAAGACGGTAGGACTTATTTTTTCTTAGGAGGAAATTATGGCACAATCAACCTTTTCAGGTCCAGTAAAATCATTAGCTGGTTTTATATCAGCGGGTAATGCTAATGTAGTTAGCCTTACTGCTGACACTTCACTTACGGTAGCTTCTCATGCAGGCAAAGTATTAACGTGTAATGACGCAGACGGTAAATTTACTTTACCTTCTATCGTTGCAACAGCCCCTGGACGAGATGACGATCCAAATCAAACTAACAATCTGGGAGCTACTTTTATATTTATCGTAGAAACTGCTGCAACAGATATGGACATACTAACTGACGGAACAGATAAGTTTGTTGGTGGTGTTTATAGTGGTAAAGATGATGCTTCAGGTAAAGTATTTATCTCAGGAGCATCTAACGATGTAATCACTATGAATGGTTCTACAAAAGGCGGATTAGCAGGTAGTATCGTTAAAGTAACTGCTATGGCTTCTGCGAAATACGCGGTAGAGGGAATTATACTTGGTTCAGGAACTATAGTAACTCCATTCGCTGACGCTTAATATTAGGAGAACACTATGAGTTCAGATGTAAAAGCATCAGTTCCTTTAACAAGTTCAGGACGACTCCAAGGATATATTGGAGCATCAGGAGCAGGAACTGCTACAAATTTAGGTTCATTACGAATACAATCTATACAGGCTCAGTCTAGTGATGCAGATGCAACTATCATTATTTATGATGGTACAAGTGCTAGTAGCACAAGAATAATAGCTCAGTTTAAATTTGGTTCAGCAGCGAACGAGTCTTTCGATCACTACATACCAGGAAACGGCTGTTATTTTGGAAGCGGTGCTTATGTGGCTTTGACTAACTGCGACTTTTTTGTTGCTTATTATCAATAAGGTATAGTTAAGCTATGGCAACTTCTGGCACTCGCGCATTTAATTTAGATGTAGCGACAGCGATAGAAGAAGCATACGAACTTGCGGGTTTAGAAGCCCGCACTTCGTATGACGCGGTTACAGCTCGTCGTTCTTTAAATATCATGTTTGCTGATTGGTCAAACAGAGGCATTCAAATGTGGGAGGTTTCTAAAGTAGAACTAACCCTTACTGAGGGCGATAATGATTATTCTATTAATGATTACGACATCGATATTTTAGATGCCTATATTCAAAGAACGGTCAATGATGTTGTTACTGATTATTCTTTAGATCGTATAGATAGAAATGAATATGTTGGTATTCCAAATAAAGCAACAAAATCAAGACCAACCGAGTTTTGGTTAGAGCGTTTGAAAACTCCAGTTATTCATTTATACCCAACACCAGAGAACTCAACGGACAAACTCATTTACTATGTTTGGCAAAGAATTCAAGATTCGACAGCTTCTGTTAATGATGTTGATATTCCAAGTCGTTTTATGCCTTGTTTAGCTTCTGGACTGGCTTATTACTTATGTTTGAAGAAAAATGTCCAAAAAATACCGATTATAAAACAACAGTATGAGCAAGATTTGGCTAATGCTTTAAAATATGATGAAGATCGTTCGTCGATTAGACTTGTTCCGAAACATGAGTATATATAATGAGTTATGCCAGTGGTAAATATGCGCAGTTCATATGTGATACTTGTGGATGGGCTTTTCCTTATAAAACAGCAAAAACAACATGGGAAGGAAATAGAGTTTGTGGAGAGTGTTATGAACCTAAACATCCGCAACTAGATCCTCCTCCAATAACAGCCGATGCAGAATCTTTGTGGAAACCACGTCCAGAAGTTCCGATGCCGCAAAGTCAATTAGGGGCAGTAACGACAGAAGACCCTTCTTCTGCGGTTATTGATTCTAGAGGAACGAATGCAATGTCCTTTACAGATGATCGTATAGGAAGTAAATTTGATGGAGAAGAAGGAACAGGTGAACTCGGCGATATAACAGTGAGTACAACATAATGGCAGGATTTACATACGGCACTTTAAAAACAGCAATTCAGGATTACCTAGATAATTCTGAAACGACATTTACTAATAACTTAGATAATTTTATCCAAACAGCAGAAGAAAGAATTTTAAAAGCAGTTCAGCTTCCTGTTTTTCGTAAAAATGTAACGGGAAGTGTTACCGCTTCTGATACTTATTTAGCGGCTCCTGATGATTTTTTAGCCCCATACAGTTTAGCGGTAATTGATGGCAGTAATAATTACAGTTATTTATTACTAAAACACGTTTCCTGGATTCGAGATTACACTCCCGCCGTAGCCACAACTGGCGAACCCCTTTACTATGCTATTTTTGATAATGATAGTTTTATAGTAGCACCAACACCTAATTCTAATTATAGTGTAGAGCTTCATTATTATTACCGACCTAACTCATTAACAACAGTTAGTTCTAGTAGTCAAACATGGTTATCAGAAAACGCACCAAATGCAATGTTGTATGGTTCACTAGTAGAGGGTGCGGTATTTATGAAATCTGATCCACAGACGATTGCTTTATATGATAGTAAATTTCAAGAAGCGTTAGGAATGTTAAAACTTTTGGGGGAGTTTAAAGATGTTAGAGATGAAGCTAGAAACGACCAAATAAAAATTTTAGCACAAACTCCTGATGTCTAAAGAACTTACGGGTAAAAAGATCGCTATTGTTGCGATGGGTAAAAGTCAAATAGACTATCATTTATCTATAAGCCACAGTCAACAATACGATGAAGTTTGGGCGATAGGCTCAATGTGTGCTGTTGTAAAAGCCGATAGAGCGTTTATTATGGATCCAGCAACTCGGTTTTTTGAAACTTTTGATGCGGGACCACAAACCCAAGTTATGCGCAGAACTTTGCCTAAATTAGATATTCCTATTTATTCTTGCGTGGAAGATACCCGTGTTCCTGGAATAGTTCTATATCCTTTAGATAAAGTTATAAAAGAAACGGGTTGTTCTTATTTTAATAATTCAATTTCTTACGCTATTGCTTTTGCACTTTATAAAAAAGTTGGTTCTATAAATATTTTCGGGGCTGATTTTACTTATAAAACAAACGTTCATTTTGGAGAAATGGGACGAGCTTGTTGCGAATTTTGGTTATCTAAATGCATAACTAAGGGAATTGATGTTGCAGTTGCCCCAAGTTCTTCATTGTTAGATACGAATGTTCCTATACAAGAAAAATTATACGGGTATCATAGACTTGAAGATCCTCCTGTTGTTTATATAAACAAAGGAAAATTAACTATTGGAAAAACTTCTGAAGTTGTAGAAGATGCACCACTTATAGGAGTTTCAGGAAGAAAAGATATAGGACCACCAGAACCAGAGAAATATTAATGCAAACAGATAAATTTGAAATTTCGATAGGAAATCTTGGAGTTACGACAACAGATCGTCGAGGACATACGGTAGAAGAAGTTGCTGAGATGGCAACTAACAAATTAGTTTCAGTTGCAGATACTGCACCTGGACCAATAAAAGCACAGGCACACGCTTTTAAAAATTTGTGTCAACATATTATTACTTATTATATGCAAGAGGCGATTAAAAACCATATGTGTACTATAGGTAATCAACTAGAACAGCAAGGTCATAAAGATCTTGCGGAAATTATAAGGAGACTATAATGGCTATAACTCAGGCAATGTGTACTTCTTTCAAAAGTGAGCTTCTGCAAGCAGTACATAACTTCAAAGCGACTGGAGGTAATACCTTTAAACTTGCTTTGTACACTAGCTCCGCGACCATGAGTGCGGCTACTACAGCCTATAGCACAGGTCAAGAAGCATCAGGAACGAACTATACTGCGGGTGGAGCAGCTTTA
>TARA_R100000664_G_C2759810_1_pt1 | contig 11462 bp, 10 predicted proteins | sample TARA_R100000664 | Tara Oceans TARA_R100000664 (sample SAMEA2622705) | marine metagenome | biome: marine biome (ENVO:00000447); feature: deep chlorophyll maximum layer (ENVO:xxxxxxxx); material: "saline water (ENVO:00002010), including plankton (ENVO:xxxxxxxx)" | depth 115 m | reverse complement strand
ATCTTGCAACTGCTGAACATCGGAAAATACCACACTATACTCATTCAACTCTTTGCAATCACGCAACTCGCGTAACGATTTAAATGCAAAGAAAGAGTACGGTTCATTACGGTTACTTCCAATATCATTTTCCAAAACTACGTAAGTTTTGATAGCAGCCATGTTGCCCTCCTTTCTATGGGGTTACTTTATTATTCTACTACATATAGGGAATCAAGCAAGTATTAAATACTCTTACGCCCCCCTAAAAGTTCTCTCTTAGGAGGGCGCAAGGCGAAAGGTAAGGTTTTCCTTACCCTCACATTAGGCGGCAAACTCCAATGCCTTTGCCATTGCTTTACGCTTAGTCTGCGCGGCAGAACCAAACCATGCTGAGTTAAGGGCATGGTCACGGGTCTTAGCACGTTTCTGGTGATCCATAACATATGTCACACCATTGAGTGCGCCCCACCAAGTGCCTTTAGCAGATTGAAGGTCATGTCCTGGAGATGTTTCAATAGCCTCTAGCACAGACTGTGAAGTCTTAGTAAACTCCTCATGCAATGGTGGTAGGTCAGTCTCCTTAGACTTACCACGCTCAATAAGTAGTTTAGGTTGAAACAACTCAGCAATGTACTGATCTATCTCTTCCTTGGTTGCGCGTTTACTGGCAAGAAACTCTGACTGCTCTTTAAACTTAGTCATTTGCTCACCACTAATACCGAGTGCAGTCTCAGCAGCTTGCATAATTTCCTCGTCAAACATTTGTAGATGCAGCACACGGAACTTACCTGTGATGCCCTCTTGGCTGAGTGCAAGGGTAATCGTATTGTTACACACAACACGGATAGGGGTGAACATAACAGTCATTGCTGTGCCTACTTTATGACTGTTTGACATAAGCAAGTAACCCTCTATATCATCACCACCAGCTAACTTGAAGCCTTTCTTGATTTTAGCCAAGCCCCAAACACGCTGACCATCACTTAGGCTACCGGCGGTATCCATCTCCATATGCCCTGCTTCAGTAAACTTTTTAAAGAAGGACATTGTTTCACGGTTTTGGAAAGGTACAAACCCTTCACCACAGGAGGATAACACGCGGTTATCTGTATCACGAACTACTACGTAATGGTTATCAGCACGAAGCATTTGTGCCTCACCGCGTGGGTCATTTAAATCCCATGTATTAGGTTTATCTGCGTAATACACAGGACGTTTACTAACAGGCCAATCAAGACCGGCTGCTTTAAGCATCTCCTCAGGTGAAAGGGTATGCTCAACTTTTTTACCTAGGCCATGCCAAGGGACTTGCCCTGCATACGCCATCGTTTCTACCATATGTGCCATAATAAAGCTCCTTTCTAAAGCTAGGCAGTATCAACTGTGGGCAACACATCAAAGTCGGACAAGGTAATGTCCAACCAACAAGTGTCACCCTCAGAGTTTAGTGCAATGTGGCAACGCATCTCCACATCATTATGTAGGAAAGTTTCAATAATCGGAAACTTTAGCCCATCTGTTAACAGCTCAATAAACTTACGCTTGACCGTGCGGTTAGCATTACGCTTTATAGCTCGGTTGTTTAAGCGTTGGAACTGCTCTTTTGTTAAGTATTTTACTTCCATATTGTTAGCCCCTTCTATGGCTAGTTGCTGTATGGGTATATTTAAAAGGTATAGGTTTTGGACCGCAACCACTAATAAGTCACCGTGATTATTATGCTGGTATTTGATAACCCCTACTGTACATCGGATGTATCAAATGTAAGTGTTGTAGCGCACGAGTAAGACCTACATAAAATACACGAGCTTCATCTAAATGTTCATTCTCAAACTTGCGCCACATAGAATATGATCGGCGCATTGTATCTGTCAATAACATAACATTATCTGCCTGTGCGCCTTTTGCCGAATGTATTGTAGATATCCTTATCCTTGGCTCTTGGGTTAATGATTCACCTTTACGCAGACAAGCCTTAATATATCTTTTATCATTTTCTGCTATCTTACCTAGCCCCTCATCCCATGGAAGGGAATGAAGTAAACCGTGGAAATCTAGTAAGTCTTGCATAGAATATCTTTGGTCTGATTGCCCTTTACTAAAAGTTTTATGACCATACTCTACTTGACTACCCAGCAACATCTGACTGTATATTGTTCTTACTTGATCGGCATTTACAGTCGCGCCTGAACGTAATCCCTCCCAAAGTCTAACAGACTCAAGAACTTTACCGTCGATTGATTTACTGCCATTGTAAATATATAAATGCCCTCGGCGACGCACCTCTTCTTCTATTTGTTTCGCGCCTCTTGTGGTGCGGCTTAATAAAAGCCACTCGCCTTTGGTCATATCAACCTGTTCGGAGTGACGATGCCAATGGATAGCACCTTCCTCATCCCTAGGATTGAACTCTTTGGATCTTCTATTGACAACGCGCTGGATAACTTTTTGACTCAGTGCGTGATGGCAGGATGGAATCCTGTAACTTTGATCGAGTACAGTAACCGTACCTTCGAGTCCTATAAAGTAGTCTACATCTGCTCCCGCATAACGAAAGATGGCTTGGTCATCGTCTCCAGCTATGAACATCTCTTTAGAGTTGCTTTGTAGTAGATGCACCATCTGCCATTGGAGCGGAGATAAATCTTGTGCTTCATCAATAAACACGACCTCTAATCGGGGGGCTAACTCTCTATAACAAAACTGCTCAAGCATGTCTGTATAATCAAAAAGCTGATAACGTTCTTTCCATGCTTTTAAACCTCTATCTACATAATCAACCCTAGCCCAATCTGTTTTAAGTGGCACAGTAGAAGCATTATAGACTTGGCGTAGAGGTTGTTTTTGTATCCTAGATATATTTATAATTTCTAAAAATTTATCCCCATAACCAAAATCTTTGTATGGTCCTTGATCTAAAGGCTGGTTACTTCCAAAAAACCCACCTATCTTTAACCAATCACCAATTTCAGAAAACTTTTCAGCAGTCATTATTTGATTGTTTTTTATACCCATCTGCATAAAAGCAAGACTATGTAGTGTGCGGAAAAAAGGTAAATCTCTTCTTGTTAATCTAAACTTTTGACAAGCCCTTTCTATAGCTTCTCCAGCAGCCCTTCTAGTAAAACCAAAGTAACCTATACGGTCGGGAGCAACACCTTTTTGTAAATACTCTTCTACCTTTTTAAGTAAGTAAGTCGTTTTACCTGTTCCAGGAGGTCCTAGTATTATATTCATTATAATATATCTTCCTGACTGGGTAGCTCTGGTAGCGTCAATGGTTCATCACTATCAGCAAAATACTCTTGAGGTAATGACCAAACATGAATACCTTTATTTTTCACACGCCAGAACATTTTTTCTGCTTCCATCCCTTGAAGGCGAAGTGTAATTTTATTAGAGGTATAATGGTTAAAGTCATTTACAGTCAGATGCTTTTTTATATCTTTTACTTGAAAATAAACCTTACCATCAGCCCAAACAGCCACGCCTTGTAATATATCTTCTCGCTCTGTGCCTTTTGCTCTATCAATGCAAAACTGAGCAAGTAAGTCCTCAAACTCACCTTTAATTGTAGCGTCAGGTGGCACTTCTACAATGGTTAAGTTATCTAACAATAGCTGTATTCTAGTCTGCCATGCTCTTTGGCTAACAGCTATCGGCAGCTTATTTATTTGTGCCACACAATCTTTTTGAAAACGTGTCTGGCTTACTAAACCATCTGTACTTAATTCTAACCTATTACCGTCTACATCTAATAACCAGATAGGTGGGTCACCGTCTATTTTAGTAAGACTCGACATTTGGTTTTGCACTCCGGCTGGCCCCACGCCGAACTTACGAGTAATACAAATATCTTTATTACAAAAAGGTTTTATAGGTTGATCTTCACATTTGTAGTAATAATCTTTTCGTTGTAATTGTTTTATCACAGCCCCCACTTCTGTATGGCTCAGAGGTGGTGATAAATAATCTACATTATATCTTTGTATTAATACTTCCCAATTATCAGAATCAAACATCCTTGCATACACACCTAAATTAAAGAGGGCATTGTTACGTGATCCTTCGCCAAAACCCTGTTGGCAGAGTTCATTTAAACAAGGTGGACCATCTTTTAATTTAGCTTCAGGTTCGGATATTCTATATTTAGAAAAGTTTTCTGGAGTAATTAAGTACTTCGTGGCCTGTTTGACAAACTCTTCCGGCGACATTAACTCGCCTTTGAAATTATAAACAGACCTTGTGCTCAAATCCCCTTTAAAGTATGGCATATTCAAACCATTACCTGTATCCCCACGGTCAACCAAAATGGTTGACTGTTTAGGGAATATTTCACCTTCAGCATGGCCTAATGAAGCAGCTAACTCTGTCAGTTTAGATTGTACAAACTCAGCTTTTAGAGCATCTTTAAAGAAAAAGTAAACATGAGCTCCACCACTTTTACTGCGCCCTACCCAGCCAACTATCTTAGCTTCTTTTAATTTTTTAACGAGGGCTTTATGATCAACATCGTATGTATCAATATCAATCGCACCCCATTTACAAAGGTTATCATCTCTTATTGGGATAATACCTAAACCTTGTTTACCTTCAAGATGCTGTTGCCAAAGTTCAGCGGTGGGTTGTTCTTTAATAATTTTATAAACACCTAAGCGTTTACCATCACTGCGTTGCTCATCTGGGCTAAACACACCATGAGCACGTTTGTTACCATCAAATAATTTTAAAAAGTTTTCAGCTAATCTCATTGCTTTCTCCAATGAAAAAGGTGGGAGGATAGAGTCAGTTGATGCCTAAACCCTACCCTCCCGAGCAACTTTGGGGCGATCAACCCCCTCAGTTGAACTTAAAACGGCACTTCATCAAGGCTATCTTCTTTAGCCTCTGGCTCTGTGCTTTGTTCTTTTACTTCTACCTCACCTGCCTTGACAGATTTGGCAAAAGCTACAGCCATCTCAAAGATGTTTTTATCTGAGTCGTCACCCAAGTTTATTGGACCGACTTTATTAATGTCCCAGCCAAACCAGTTACCTTTATCATTAGATTCAGCAACAGTGGTCATTTGGTATTTATGGGACATCATAGGTAAAGTGTATGGTCCGTTTTTACCTTGTGCCGTGAGCGACTGCATTTGTGTAACCCATTTACGAGCTTTTTTAAGCTGCGTACTAGACATAGTAATCAAGCATCGCTGTGGGCCATCACTATCAATGAGTATTACAAAGAACTGTGCAGTGTTCGTTAGAATATTACCGTTCGGCAATATATCCTCACCACGTTCATTCTTAGTAGTAGTATTGACAATGTTATCATCGGGTGAGTAAGAACCAAAGTATCCCCCACCTTTTTCCCTAGGAGCCCACTCAACATACCTACGGTTATAATAACAAGGTATGACAGTTACACCCTGTTCACCATCGTACACTTTATTAGCAACGGTGTTGAACATCATACCTGCTTCAGCACCCTCTACATATGCACCATCCCTTTTATTAACTTGAGGACTTAGCTGAGCTAATATCCGCAAGAAGGGTATAGCCATATCTTGCGAGGTTGTTTCTTCAAAACCAAGACCGCCTATATCCTCAAAGTCAGGTAAAGCGATCGCTGTTTCCTCTTTCTTAGTTACTTGTGTTGCCATAATTACCTCCTAGTGATTTTGGCTTTCTGCCCCACGAATACACCTAACAGGTCATACGGCAAATTCTCACCTTTTTCTACCTGTTCCTTTACAAAAGACTTGAGTGTCATGGGTTCTACCCAAGTTTTTGTCTGAGTTTGCATACCTCGCTGTCCAAGCTCGGCAAGCAAATCTTTGGCAAGGTTATCCTCGCCACGACCAAAGGCCGCTGTGACATGGTTTTTTATTAATGACCCATGTCCTGCCTCAGTTAGCCAACGAAAGGCTTCATCAGCACGGTCTTTTGCAATGCTGGCATTATAAAAAGGAGTTACCTTTATCATACTACCATCATCCATACGGAGCTCTGTCAAACCATGCTCGTCCATAGCCGCAGGGAGTAAATCCTCTGCTATTTTTCTATGTTCACGCTTGGCATCTTTTAGCTCCTGCTCCAGATCGGCAATCCGTAATTCCAAAGCAATTTGTTGTTTGGATAGGTTACTTACAGTGCTGATACCAGATTGATTTATGCTGGTTAGGTCTCCAGCTACACTTTCAAAGTCCATTTAAGACTCCTTCCTATGATACAGATCTACTTCCAACGGATAGTAGCGTTCCTCTAGCCTGTCCCATTTTAATGCTTTGAACCTGCCATTGTTCAAACGTGCTGCCTCAGCACAGGCAATACCTATGCAAAGAGGGTCACCAGATAACAGCAAATAATCCTCGTCATTAAATTTTTGCAAACCACGAGCAATCCTACGAACTGTTGGTTGAGTGCTGAATGAAACCTGTTCTTTTGCCGGAACAAGTATCTGCAGATCGCCAAAGGCAACTGCGTCTGTGATATCTCTACCACGCACTTCTTGTGTAATATAGACTGTCACGGCTTTCTACTCCGCTTACTTTCTACTCAGCAGTATTGCCAAGTTAAGTAACCTTACACTTTTACATATAGGGGTAAAAGGTAAATTTAATCGTGTTGATACATCGGATATTTTAATATCTAATATCTGCTATATGTTCTAAAACAAATACTTACTTTGATCCCCTACGCGAATCTCAACCCAGATACAAAAACATATGCAGTTTTTTGGTTTCCGTGCTATTATTAAAAGTACCCAATAGAAAGCGGTGTCATGCGTTATAAATTTAAGTTTAAGCCATACGAGCATCAGCTTGAGGCTTTGAAAAAATCATGGAAGCAAAAAGAATTTGCTTACTTTATGGATATGGGGACAGGTAAATCAAAAGTCCTTATAGATAATATGTGCGTACTGTACGACCGTGGGGCTATAACAGGTGCTTTGATTGTTGCGCCGAAAGGTGTGTATAGAAACTGGGAACAAGGTGAGTTACCTACCCATATACCAAACCATGTGATGTATGACACAGTATTGTGGAACCCAAGCCAGACAAAGACACAATTAGAAAAACAAAAGATATTATTTGTAACAGATGATAATTTAAAAATATTTATTATGAATGTAGAAGCATTTAGCACTAAGAAGGGTTGTGCTATGGCAGAGAGTTTTGTAAATGCTCATAAATGTTTATTAGCTGTAGATGAAAGCACCACTATAAAAAGTAAAGATGCAAAAAGAACTAAAAGTATTGTTAAGATTGGTAAAAACGCACAGTACCGAAGAATACTAACAGGGTCACCAGTTACAAAAAGCCCTATGGATTTATATACTCAGTGTGAGTTTCTTGATCCTTGGTTATTGGGTCATAGCAGTTATTTTAGTTTCCAATATGAGTATGCCGTTGTTCAGCGCAGAACTATGGGAGCGCATAGTTTTAACCAAGTGGTAGGATACCGGAATCTTGATAAGTTGAATGGTGTGCTTGATAAATTTAGCTTTAGGGTAAAGAAAGAAGATTGTTTAGATTTACCAGATAAAGTGTACATCAAACGCAGTGTAGAATTAACTGATGAACAAAAATCGGTTTACAGCAGTTTGAAAACATTTGCCCTTGCTATGTTAGAAGAAGGTTCTGTAACTACAGATACAATACTAACCCAACTTTTACGATTACAACAAGTATGCTCAGGCCATGTAAAAATGGATGATGGCGTAATGAAAACATTTAACTCTTCTAAATTACCTGAGCTTATGTCTGTATTAGAAGAAACAGATGATAAGGTAATCATATGGGCTAATTTTACACATGATATAAAAACCATACGTAATGCTATAGCAGAAAAATATGGGGAAGAATCAGTAGCTACTTATTACGGTGAAACAGAGAGTGATGATCGGCAGGATATAGTAAATAGTTTCCAAGACCCCGAAAGCCGTCTCACTTATTTTGTAGGGCAACCACGCACAGGCGGTTATGGGCTGACCCTGACTCAAGCTAAAACAGTGATTTATTATAGTAATAATTTTGACCTTGAGATACGGTTACAAAGTGAGGATAGAGCGCACCGTATTGGACAAACAAGTAAAGTCACTTATATAGATATTGTAGCAGATGATACAGTAGATGAACGTATTCTCAAAGCTCTGCGTAATAAGATTAATATTGCGAGTCAAGTATTAGCTGAAGATTTTAGAAATTGGATAATTTAGTTTCTAGACTTTCTGATAGCCTCTAAAGTTTCCCTAACTGTCGGGGGCTTTTTTTCATTTGGTCTATATTTACACTGAATCTCTTTTGGGTAAAATTCGTTAATACCCATCCATACACTATCGACAGTATTATTGGGGCCATGATAAATACAAATACGTTCACCATCAATAATGTCACAACCTTTTAATCTACACATAACATATTCTGGGTCTGCTTTTGCTGAGTGCGCTTTGAGCAAAAGAACAAAAGATGTAAGGACAGCTATTCCTGCGCCTAACATCACAATCCAAGCGACAATCTCTACAAACTTACGTCGTCTCTCTCTTTGAGCGTACAGAGTTTCCTGCCTGCGTTTGCGGATCTGGCCTTCCATTTTGACCAACTCATCCCACTTGGACTTTCCCATAGTAAGACTGATCCACTGTTTTAACTCATATCTCTGCTGTTCCGCTTTTTGTTTGTTTGCAAAAGCGATTACAGCTTCCTGCTCAACCGATTGACCAGCAAAGAGTTTTTTAAATATAGGTGGGTTCTTAGCTTCTTTCTCAGCTTGGTCTAGGTCTGAAAGTGCGCCCATCCATCTGGATAAGTCCGAGGCCATAGACTCAATATCTCGACCTATGGCAAACCCTTTTTTTAGAGCTCCAAACGCCGCAGAGGCTGTTGCCATAGCGGTGACCGGATCCATATCACACCATTCTCATGCGTTCAACCAACCGTTTAGCACGATTAGGCACTTGTCTATACCAGACTGAATCAACCATCTCATCTGCTGCTTGCTGCCAATCTCTAGCATCTACACCAGCTTTCATACCCTTAAATTTACTGAGTCGTGGTCTGCCCATGTTGAACATCATGTTTGCGATTATTAATTGCACTTCTTCTGGTAAAGTATCGAAGTCTGGGTACAATCTTTCACAGTCATCAAGTACAATCTCAACGTCTCTATTAAAGCACTCTGTGACTCTATCTGCTGCGACAGGTGTTCCGACTGGCTTGTTATGCTCTTCGTCAGATTCGACGACCAAGTGACCAATGCCAAAAGTAGGCAGACCCAGATGATCCAAGTATATTTCATACTTACACCCCTCATCTGCTTCAATTTCTAAACGTAATTGTTCTGTATTCATCTTACTAATCTCGCGATACCTTGTCCTAGTCTGCTATTATCAATAGCTTGACCTATTGCATCAAAAGGGAACAGACTGCGGAACATCCCTGTATTTTGTGTTTGTGGCTGAGCTAAAACATTTGCGACTCTTGCTTGCATAGCTTGACTTTTTTGTAATTGATCATCTAAAGATGTTATGCCAGCATTGAGAGCACGTCGCGCTTTTGCAGCCGGAGGTAAAGGTGGGGGCGCACTTACAATAGGAGGAGGTGTTCTAACAGGGGTTAAAGGATCTCCTAGCGCAGGAGCTTTACCAGTCCTCTGCACTTCTTCTTTTGGTGTTTCTACATCCTTACTGAAACTTTCACCCAACTGTCCTAAGATATTGGCAAAAACATTTGATCTACGTTTATTCCAAAACCTCTGGATTCCAGGCTTCCCACCGTACAATTTTTTCAACTGCGCCACAGAGGGTGGATTTGCAAATACACTTGCCATAATATTATTTGTAAGAATAGTTCTATACCCTTCTAGTTTTAGTTGAGCCAGACTTGCAACAGCAGAAGCTGCTTGTATTTGCCCACCAGCATCTATTTGGAAACCAGCTAAAAATGCTGAATAAATTTGATTATCTTGCAAGTCTTTAACGTAAGGACTTGCTGTTTTATCATAAGTAGCGATATCACCTTCTAATGTAGCTCTTTGAAAAAGAGGTTTAAATTTAGCATAATCACCTGAAAAATTAGTCAACTCAGTAAAGGCTTGAGCCAGAGATGCTGGCTGAACAATGTTAAGCCCCTGTTTATCAAAAGTAGAATTAGCATCTAATATTTTTTTGAATATAGCAGCCCTCATATCATTAGCGACTTTACCATCTACTCCACCATTTTTATTAATGAATGAAATTATTTCAGCTTCCGTCATTTCATTAATAGATGTTAAAGCTCTTTCACCCACTGTCATTCTTCGGCGCATGGCAGCAGTCACACCATCAGATTGGAGCCATGCTCCTTCTTGAGTTATTCTTTGTAATGCTGCACGTTCACCTGCATCGGGAACCATTTTGGCAAATAAATCACCATCTGCTTCACTTATTTCTCTAATACGAGCTGGTGCTTTTGTAGGGTTTTGATACAACCATGTTATGAATCCATCCTGCACATCAGCTATTAATTGAGCTGCTGCGAGTTTACCCTCTGGCTTATTACCAGCGGCAGCTTTGGACATTTTAGTGAAAAAATCCCAATCTTTAGATGTAAAATCACCTGTCCAAAACTTTTCAGCAAGTTCATTAGGCATAACTTCTGATTTACGAGAAAACATACTAGCTATATTAGAAGCCTGATTAGTGTCCACTTTTAATTTAACTAGATCTTTTGCTTCATTATAATATTTAAGAAAATCTTTACCCCCACCGACAGGGTTTTCAAGTATCTCATCTATTTTATCTACTAATAGTTTTGCTGATTTAGAATCAGGGCTATCCATTAACCCACTCGCTCTATCACGTAGAGCCTTCAGCTGAGTTAAAGCATCAAAACTAACTTTTTTACCATTATCTTTTATAGATATTTTAGAGACCGTAGGGTCAATAACTTTAAGAATATCATTGGTTATTGCAGCCAGATCACCGCCTAATGGACCTTCAATACGCTGCGTAGTTTCAGCAGCAAATTTACCTTTTGCATCTAAAGGTATACCACTTGTAGTTCTGCCACCGACAGGCACCTTTGTTGTCTGTGCGCCAAGTTGTATTGACCGTGCAATATCTTTTAATGGTGTAAGATCAAAAACAACATTATCTGCATCGGCAGTATTAAATGCTTTTCTATATGCTTCATCTATTAATTCATTATGAGAAGTTCGTAAGGTTGCAGCAGATTTTTGTATATTTTGTTGTATAGACTCAAGAGTCATACCCTCGGGAACTTTGCCGCCAAATCTAGCGGATAGTAATAAGTAAACTTGCTCAGCTAAATCATCTTGTTGGAGTTTTGTATAAGTACTTAACTCTTCTGCCGTAAAACTATCAAAATTACTTGCAGCTTTTTCTTTCAACTTTTCATACAATCTACGCTGTTGGTTATTCATTAACCGTCCTGGAATACTAGATGTTCCAGCTGTCTGCGTAAATGCAGCTTGTAATAATTTGTTTTCGGTAGCTAA
>TARA_R100000664_G_C2759814_1_pt1 | contig 11476 bp, 5 predicted proteins | sample TARA_R100000664 | Tara Oceans TARA_R100000664 (sample SAMEA2622705) | marine metagenome | biome: marine biome (ENVO:00000447); feature: deep chlorophyll maximum layer (ENVO:xxxxxxxx); material: "saline water (ENVO:00002010), including plankton (ENVO:xxxxxxxx)" | depth 115 m | reverse complement strand
AGCGTCATAGAAATATGGAAAGTCATATTTGACGCAGACCCACCAGAAGGAGAAAGTATACAATACTTCTGGACAGCTATTAAAAAACAAACTCAATCTGATAAGAAAAACATAGACGAAATTAAGGTATAACGATATGGCAGATGAACCAGTAACAGAAGAAGAACCAACAAGAGAGCTTACCTTAGAAGAAGCTAACAAGCCTATCATAGACACAATGGGTCAACAAGCGGTAGGTGCTGTAGATCTTGGACAAGGAAGATTTACTCCAGAACAACAAGCAGTTCAACAAGAAGAGGTAATATCTCCTGATGCTTCTTTATTAGATGCTACCCAAAGACAAGCTACTGCAGAACAAGTTGTAGATCCTATTACTGGTCAAGCAACACCTCAAGTCGCTACTCCTGTTGCAGAACAAAATTTAGGACAAGTAGCTGCTGTAGAAAGAACTTTTACGAGTTTACCTACAGATGTTCAAGCTGCTGTAGGCACAATTAGTACAGGCTCTATAGTAGATCCAAATCAAGTTGTTGATGAACGCACTAAACAACAAATGCTTGAAAGAGGGAGTTTGTCGGAAGCACAAACACAAACTCTTGCTCAAGAAGCTACAGTAGAGTTTCAAATAGGAAAGCTATATGAGTCATTAGAAGAAGGTAAACCTTTACCAGCTTGGGCTTCTCCAAATGTAAAAAAAGTTCAGGACATAATGAATGCAAGAGGGCTTGGCTCATCTAGTGTTGCAGCAGCAGCAATGGTACAAGCTATTGCAGAAAGTGCATTGCCTATTGCAATACAAGATGCTAATAAGTTTGCAACCATACAACTACAAAATTTAAACAATCAACAGCAAACAGCTTTAACTAATGCAGCTACGCTTGCTGCTATGGATAAACAAAATTTAGACAATAGGATGAAAGCTGCTCAACAAAACGCTCAATCATTTTTACAAATGGATATACGCAATTCTGACAGACAACAACAAACAAATTTATTAAACTATCAAACTAAAGTGCAGTCTTTGTTTACAGATTCTGCAGCAGAAAATGCAAAATTACAGTTTAATGCTAAATCAGAAACCCAAGTGAATGAGTTTTATGATCAACTAGGAGTTTCTGTTGCTACAAATAATGCAAATAGAGAAGCTGCTATGGATCAATTTAATGTTGATCAAACAAACTCCATCAAAAAATACAATGCTAAATTAGCAGATGAAAGAGATAAATTTAATTCTAGCATGAGGGTCCAAATTGATCAATCAAATGCGTTATGGAGAAGACAGATAAATACTGCTAACACGGCAGCACAAAACTCTGCTAATCGTTCAAACGCTGCTGCAATATTAGGAATAACTACTTCTGCACAAAATGCTTTGTGGCAAGAATACAGAGATGAAGCGTCTTTTGCTTTTACGTCTTCTGAAAATAATTTACAGAGAAACCAACAGTTAGCCTTAACAGCCATATCTAATCAATTTGCAGAACAAATGTTCCAAGCTCAAGTAGATGTAGATAAAGAAAAATCTTTAAGTACATTCTTAGGAAGACTTCTTGATACAGCTTTTACTGGGGTTGCTAAAGGTTTAACAAATCTAGCTTAGAGGATATTTAAAATGGCATTATTTGACACTATTTTCAGCGTAGGGAAAGCTGTTGTTGAGGAATTTGCTGGCAGAGATTCAGAAAAAAGTGCCAGTTTTATACCTCAACCCATAAGTAAAAATGACACTCAACAAAGAATACGGTGGGAAAAATTTAAACAAGCTGTAGACATGTCTGAAAAAGGATTAATGAAACCTAAGAAAAGGGCAGAAATTGATTTTAATGAAGGCGTTAAAAATACTATGAATAAATTTGTAGGACAGCAAGAAGTTTTTGATGCTTTAGCGAAACAACTTCTCAGAAGCGGTAATGAAGCTTTAATTCTTAAAGCAATGTCTCAATTACCAACTCAACGAGATCCTAAAAAAACTATAGAACTTGATAAAGGGTAAGCTGACAAATGGCTATACAGACAGAAGATTTAGAACTTGACGTTTTAACAAGACCTATACCTGGACAATCTTTTACAGATACACCTGGAAAAAACCCTTATGAACAACCTTCTTTAATATCAGACCCAGAAGAAGCTATGGATAAGATAGTTACATCTTTAGAGGAACCTTCTTCTCAAGAATCAATATTAACACTTTTAGATACAGGAATATCCTCAGAAACAATCGCTTCTGCTTTAGTTTTAAAAATGTTTTCAGAAGGTGTTTTTACTCCAGACGTTGCAGAAATTATAAAACCTCCATTAGTAGGATACATTACTAAGTTAGGGGTACAGGCAGGTATTGAAGATATAGAGGTAGTAAACGCACTTCCACAAGATCCTATGGACGGTATAGATACTATGGAAATTATGCAACAACTCAATCCTGCGAAATTTGAAAGAAAATTAAATCAATTTGAGCAAGAAAGCCAGATGGAAGAATTAGCACACAGCATAGATTTTGAAGAAGACGTTCCACCTCAAAGGGAAAGTTTTTTAGATATGGAGGTTGAATAATGGGTATAGATATTGGAGTACTGGGAAATGCTTGGTTTGATGCCAGAGATGCAAGAATTGCTGGTGAAAAAAAAGGTGCGCTCGAAGAAAGAAAACTTAGTTTGCAAGAACAGAATCTTGAAATTGCTAAAGGAAAGCTTAAACAAACAGTAGCTGCTAGTAATGAAAAAATACTTGCTAATATACGAAAAGCTGCAGGTGAATTTTACAAAAATGTAGGAAGTTACGGACCTTTGTTTGACATTACTGCTGCTTTTACACCAAGTGAAATACGTAAAGCAATAGCTGCAGGTATGAAATTTAATCAAGTTGATGCCAAAGTGAAAGGATACCCTTTTCTTACCATACTTCCAAATAATATACCTGAAGCTAAAAAACACGATGAAACAACCCATAAAAATTTAAGAGAAGGCTCAGTACCTATTACATCTCTTAGACGAGAAGATGTACCAGCGGCCTTAAGCAAAACTTTTAAACTAGGCTCTTTTTCTCAAAATGCAGCAGCTTTTAACGCAACAAGATTATCACACCTAAACACAGCAGACTTAGCAAGGCAGAATGAGTATGTAACTAAAACTGCTAATCCTCAAGGCTTGGTGAATATTAAAAGATTAATAGGTGAAAGAGGCACTCCTTTAGGTAAGTATGTAGCTCTAGATATGAATACTCAAGGATTGAAAAATGAAGTAACACGATACACAGGATTATTTGGCGAAAAAGCAATAAATTCTGCAATTAAAAAAGAACCAAGAATACTTCCATATTTAAATTTTAAAAGACTAGAGAGTAGATACCAAGAAATTTTAGACGGTAGAAACGTTCAAGAAATACGAGCTTTCAGTAAAATTTTAAAGCAAAAACAACCAGAGTTCGCAAACTTAGTACTAAGCAGTAAGAAAGCTTTAAGAGTCTCAATAAAACGAGAAAAGGATAGCGCTTCAGAAAGTTATAATTTTGTGAACTATGAAACAGACCTTCCAAATCTATCAAGACTTTTTGGTTATAAACATAAGGCTACTAAAATAACACCAATAGAATTATCAAAGCCTGACGTTTTAGCTAGAGAATTAGATATAAAAGATCCAATACATGCAGATGCATTTTTATCTCAAGGGCTTATAACAATAACAGATGAAGAAGCAAGAAACTCAAGTCCTAAAAAAGAAGCAACAGTACAAGGATACACAGGTCCAAATCAAAAATTAGCATCTGACGATTCTCAGACAGGTACATCTGCAATCGTTAATCGAAATGAAGTAAACTCAAAAACAGAAATATTAAAAAACCAAAAACGTCCTAACTCTGGATCTGTTAATTTTGAAGACCAGCCGTGGCTTTTAAAAATTGTTGATTCAAATGGAAAGAGATTACCTGCTCCTTTAGAAGCAGACTTTACTAAGCCTAATCATTTTCATTTTGCAATAGCTGATCTGTGGCTAGACAAATTTCCAGAATATAAAAAGTATGAACAAAACAGAATATTACTTGACAGAGTAAAACCACTTACAAGTGCGCTAAAAAAATTAGATACTCTAAGTACAAATGTTGTAGACAATGAGACAAACTATAAAGCAGCAATACTTGCAATGCGAAATCGTTATCCTGACATATCTTTTAAGGAGGCAAGAAAGTTAGTCGATAATGCAATGATTTTGAGGAAGATGGTTCCTAACATGCAGGAACCACTTCCAAATAATTTTAACAGTTTTGTACAACCTGGTCCTATTACAAGAAGAACTGGCGATCAATTAGAAGAACACGAAAAGCAAGCTTTAAAGGGTGCAACAAGTATTAAAAACAAGGCAGAAGTGTTGCAAGGACATGTTAATCAATTTAAAGATGCTGTTAGAACTATAGGAATAGCTGTAGGTGTGGACAATGTAGATGGTCAAACCAGACAAGCTATGTCTGCTATACTCAAAGAATTAAGAAAACGGCCTGACGAATGGAATGCAATTCTGGATGAAGCATATAAAACAAAAAGAATAACGTTAGATGAATACAAATCAATAAAAGATGAAGCTTTTGATGAAGGAATTAAAAACACTGGTCCACTGTACACAGCAGCCACTAAATTTATAGGTATCTGGGAAGAACTGAAAGGATTGCCAAACTATATATCAAATTTAGTAAGTAAAGGTTGGGGAGAGAATCACTTAAATGAAAGATTGGGCGCACTAGGAATAAAAAAATCAAGGGCTGATATATATGCAGGTTCTCCTCAAGGCGGTGTAAATGCCTACAATAGAATGGTTAAATCAAGACTTACACAACTAGAAGGTTCTAAGTATTTAGACGGTTTAAAAAAAGAAATAGATGAAATAGATGGCAAAGAAGAAAAAACTGACGCTGACATAAGAAGAAAACTGCTTTTGTTAAATCATGGTCGTCTTTTTAATTTAAAAGTTTCTATGACATATTTTTACGCTGGCCTTGTTCAAGGAGAATCTGGAGGTCGTGCAATTTCAAACGAAGACTTTGACAAAATTTGGAATGCTCTGTGGGGAGGAGGACTTGCTGGACCGTGGGCAAAAGGAAGTTTTGACACATTACAAAAAACTATAAATAACATTATAAGAAGATCAGAAAATGATTCTAAATTTATAGGATATGGGCCAAAAGGCGATATGTCTCTATCAGACTATATGATAAAACTTGACAGGTTAGGAGATAGACTTATTGACGCTACAGGTCGTTTTGCAAATATGAAACAGGGACCTTTAAAAGAAACAATAAAACGATACAGACCTGCCAATTATACAAGATTTAGAACTTCTTTAACAGCAGCACCAGCTTTACAAGCAAAATTGGCAGAGCCACAAAGTCAAGAGTCCAGCTTTTTTAATCAAGCTATAGGGCCAGCTTTAGTCGGCCTAAGACAAAAACGTGATCAATTTAGAGGTTTTGCAAAGTGGTCTGATATTGACAGAGCAGGGGGCCGTACTAAAAATATAGCGATCAATACAATGTTAATTCCTCTGATGGAACAAAATTTAGATCCTAATGTTTCTACTGTTGTAGGAAAAGGAAATTTAAAACCGTTAATTAAACAGCAATTAAATTTATTCAGTAGGCTTAAAACAGACAATAACAAATCTGTCGGTTTTGGAGACATGCTTGATTATTTTCTAAGTAAGTCAACAACAAAAGATGGTAAAGTTGTTCCTAATTTTATAGGAGGTATAGATCGAACCGTACAAGCAGCCTACATAATAAAATTTTTTAGAGATTTATATAATGAAAGTAAGCAATAGAGGACAGAAAATATGTCAATAAGGGTTATAGATAAATTTAAAAAACCTGTCAAGCCTTCAACTAATAATACCCCACCTGTCAATACTGGTGCTACTACAGTAGCGCAAGCTAAAGCTGGTAACACACCTGATTTAAGTTTAGATTTTTTAGGACAAACCTCGCCTGACACTGTTGCTTCTCCTACAACGTCTGACGATAAAAGTCAAGATGTTACAAGTTTAGGTCCGACCACATTTACAGATGAACTAAGTGCAACAGGCATAGGACGACATTTAGTTAGAACAGCTACAGAAGATGATTTCATGGGCTACGAAGGTGGTCAATTCACAAGAGGAGGGGACTTTTACACAACACCTCCTCCCACTGGACTAGGAGAGGCAGTACCTAAACCTCAAACACGTTTAATGGCACAATTTAATCCAGATTATTTTGGAGCTTTAGGAGGAGGAATACAATATGAAGAGTCACCTACTCCAGACTATTTAAATATTGAACCTTCTCCAGACGATTACTTAGGAATAAAGTTATATGGTTTATCACCCAATCTTGGAGCAATAAGCGGAGGAATGTTAAGCCCTGACCAAGAAGAAATACAAAAGAAATTTGTAGAACAACAAAAAATTTTAAAATTAAATATGCTTGCTCAAAGATATGACGGTTTTGATCCTACACAGCCAAAAGATCAAAATTTAACTGAATGGATAGCGGAAAATATAATTGGGTTAGACCCTAACGTTCCTCCAGAAAGAAGGCTAGAAGGTATCCAAAGAGGAATAGGAACTGTAGAGTTTGGGCTTACTGCTGGCGCAAAAACAACGTTAGCTGCTTTAAATCTTCTATCAGCATATTCATTAGGGACAGTTGAAAAAGCGTACAAAGGTACTATGGGTTTGTTTGGTTCTGGTCAAGGGGCTCCTGATTACGATAAAACTTATTATATTGACAAAAAAAATCCTATACCCTATGAGTGGGTAAATGATCGTTTATCTGAATTAGTTAAAAAATATAAATTAGAAGATTTAAATTTATTAGAAAGAACTGCAATAGCTTCATATGAATTTGCAGTAAGTTTATTTGGTGGGAAAGAAATAAAAGGTATAGCAAAATTTGCGCATGGGTCTTTTAGAAAAGCATCAGATAGAATACTGAGAATATCTTCAGAACAAAAAGTTCTTAGAGATCTTCCTAAAGTCGAGCCTTTTGCTGCTCCTCAAATTACAAAAGTAGAAGAGTTAATAGGTCCAGCCATAAAAGCAAAAATAGAAACACGAAACAAGCTAATAAAGAATCTATCTAAGAGTAAATTGGCAACATTAGCTAAAGCAGAAGCAAAAGCTAAAGGGCATCTTGATGAAGCTGCAGTATCTCCTTCAAGATTAGCAATAAGTAGACTTAACAACGAAATAGGTCAGGCTAAAGCTAATGTTACAAAACAAGTTTTACAAGATATTAAGCCAAGTTTTTGGAAAAATGTAAAAGCTAAAGTTAAAGAAAAAAATCTTACTGCGAAAGCTCGTCCCCAAACAGTAGTAGGTACAGTAAGAGGTAAAGTAGATGAGACAACAGGAATGCCTACGTATGAAACAGCTTCTTTTCAGTACATAAAACCAAAAGATATATTAGGAATGCAAAAACATTATAGAGATATAATGTACTATAATGCTGCTGCTGGAGCAGGTTTTGCAATGACTATGTGGGAAGACGCTACTGCTGGTACAAAATGGGAACCCTATAAACATCTAGCAGGTTTACTTGGAGTGTGGGCAAATCCTCCAGCAGCTTATAAAGTTGTAGAAAGTGTACTTAATAGAGCTGGTGGGCTTGCAGGAAGAGCAAGACTAAAGTTGCCAAGCAATATGGTAGGGAAACAAGACAACTATTTACAAGGGGAGCTTTCTTTTCCTATGGCTTTTTATCATGTGGCTAAAGTTCTTGATAAAGTATTTAAACAAAAACAACCAAGCCAGTATACTAGAACTGTAGAAATACCTGCTCCTGAATACAAAGAAGTAGAAAAAATTATAATAGGTAAAGATGGTAAAAAAAGAAAAGTAATTGTAGATGAACCAGACGTTAGAACGGTGGAGTTTCAAGAATTTGCAGGTGAAACTATATTTAACACAACTTTTGGAAGAAGAGTTATGGCTTGGTCGCAAGGATTAGGCCCATTTGACATATTTGTAGCCGACACAAAAAGACTATTAAAAGATTCTAACGGAGCTTTAATAAATCCTAGACAAGTGATAGATAAAAGAACAGGAGAAAAAATTGTAATCGGGGATACAGAACTTGATGCTGTTATGGCTTTAAGAATGTCTACACTGCAAAAAATAGACAAACACGCTGAAATGGTAGCTAGGATGATAACGCCAGAGCAAGTAGAAGCTTATAAAAAAGCTTGGTCCCAAGCATCAAAGTTGCATGAAGATTTAGCAAAATTAGGGTCTGGATTAGACGTAGAAGAAACGTTTTATGCAACTATAAATCAAATACAGGCAACAGTAACAAATCAACATCATGTAGCTATGGCTACTCAAGCTTTAGCTGATAAAAAATCTAGAAACGCATTTTTTGGAGCATTAAGTAATTGGGGAAACGAAGGTTTACAATTATCTTATAATTTTATAAGAGCTGCACAAAAAGAAGCTGAAGAAAATTTAGCGTTTGTACAAAAAGCTTTACTACGCCTATCTGGTGCAGAACCTGAAGTAGTCCTTAAATTTGAAGGTTTGCTTGGGCAAATGAAAAACATGGCTTCAAAATTAGAAAAAAGAAACGCTACTTTAAAAGCAGAAATTGGCAACATTGCAGAATTTGATGCAAAACATGCGTTAGATTTAAGATCTTCATCTCTCTTAAACGAAATTATCACTGGTAGTAAAGGTGAGGGAATGGGTACAGGCGTAGGAGGAAAATTTGGAATACAAAGATTAGGAGGAGAGGCTGATGTAGATGCTTTAACAAAGCATGGTGAAGATTTTGTCAATGCTTTATCTAAAGCTGAAAATGTAGTAAAAAACGATATAGATAATCTGTATACTTACAAAAATAGCCCAAACTCTGTATCTTTTACAATAGCAGACACTCCTGCAAACGCCGAAGAATTTGTAAATTCTTTTAAATTTTTAAGAAACAGAGACATAGGTAGTGAAGTTAATGTACTAAACAGGTTATTAAAAGCACATTCTAATTTTGGAATGGTTGCAAAAAGCGATGTTCCTACTACATTTTATGATGATTTAATAGCTACTGCAAGATTTAACTACCTTAATAGTGGTGACTTTAACACTAGTGCTTCATTAATAGCACTTGCAAACAAAATAGATGACTTAGGTTTGCCTCTAACATTAAATAATAACGTGTTTAGATCAGATTCAGGAAGAGAAATTACTTTAAGACAGTCAACTGACACTTTTGACAATATTGATATTAGGGCAAGTTTAAAAAGTTTAGACGATGTTGGCGATGCAAATCCTGCTTTTGCGCTGCACAGTGATTTAGAAACAGCCAAAATAATATATCTGCAACGTTTTATAGCAAACTTAAAGACTATTCCAAATAGGGCTCCTGTAGATGCAGAAGAACAGTTAGCAAGAATGCTACCTGCACATCTTTCTGCAAATGAGATAATAGGTGTAAGAAAGTTTTTAGCTGCCAGAACAGGGCCAAAACAATTTTTAACTGAAGCAGAACGAAATTTATTACCAAGTATAGAGGAAGCTAATAAAATTATTAGCAAACTGGGAATAGAAGGTGCTGAAGAGGCAGCAGAACAGTGGGTAAAATATGTGAATAGTTTTAGATCTCCTTTAGGAATTTTATTAAAACAACCTTTTGATGCTGGATCTAAAAGAATTACTGAACAATGGGAAGTTCCAGAGTACATATTTAGAAACAGCGCAGATGAGACAATTCCTGTTTTAGAAAAAATGTTTGAATCTTATACAAAAGCTAACAAACAAACTATAAGTTTTAACGAAGCTAAAAACAGTATGAGAGATGTTTTGGATGACACTGCAATATTAATGTTAATAAATCAAGAAAAAAGAAACATTATATTAAGAGACATGAATAAATTAAAAAAACTAAATAAAGCAGGATTTTTATCTGATCAAACTTATAATGTAATAAAAACATTTAAAGAAGAGATAGACGATGTAGCAAAAAATGTTGAAATTTTTAAAGATATAGTACAAAAAGAAAACAATCTAAAAACTCTCATAAAGACAGTAGGTACTGCTTTAGACAATACTACTAGAAAAAGTATACTCGGAAATGAAAAAATTCTTAGTGGAGAAGTTTCTGATCTATTTGATTTTTTAACAGCGACAGGTATAAAAATAGATCAAAAACCAATACTTCCGCAAGCTTTTAGAGAACAAACTGTAGCGTTAGAAAAACAAGTATCAAGCGGAATGGATATAATTGAAGCTATTAAAGGAAATCCCTTTATGAAAAGATCTCAATTAGAAAGCATGATACGAGAAATACAGCCAAAGTCTATATACGATGCACAAGGAAAAAGACAAGATGTGTTTTTAGAAACATTTTTTGGTATTAAACCTAATGCTACTACTATAACAAAAGATCAAAAGAAAAGATTAGAGGATCTTGCAATTGTTCTACAAAATGAAATGATTAAAAGAAGTATTGTTCCAGTAAAGGATGAAAGAAGATCAATTTTTCAACCTAATTTAACTTCTGGTTTTAGGGAGTCTAAGTTTGGGGAAGCAATGGGTTTGCCAAGCAATAGATTTTTTGGATTAAGCACAGATATTGATGTAGTTAAATTTGGTGAATTGATGAACAATGTTATGCCATTGTTTAAAAGAATAAATTCTTTAACTGGTAATACTACTCGTAATGAAAATCTTGATAGACTGTTTCAAGCTTCTGTGCTTATTAAATCAGTAGGTCCAGAATCTAAAGCAGCTATGGAATTACTAGGCAGAATCCCTACAGGTATAACCATGCCAGCAGCCTTGTCAAGATTGTATGCAGGTTTTAGGGGTGTTGTTAGTTGGAGATACCTTGCTTCAGAACAAATTATAAGAGAACATCAAAGATCTAAAGCAATGATGCTGCACACTATATATACAGATCCTACATTTATGAAAGCTCTTGTTACAGCTTTAGAGGCTGGAGTATACGGTACTAAAAATGTTCCAAAAGAAGATATAAAATATCTAAGAAAAACTATAAGACGCATAATGGGAGGAAGAATTATTGTATACAATGAAGAAGGAGATATACCCCCAGAAGATGAAATCTCTGATGAAAATTTCCTAGTTGGTCTTTTAAACAGTCTTAATCAAGCTGGATTTGAAATATTTGGTTTTGATATGCACAAATCTACTGGACTTTTAAGAACAGAAAGAAGAGATGCTTTAGCATTAGATCGAGGCTCTATTCCTGGAAGAGTGCAATTATTAGAAGATGAAGAAACTGCAGTAAAAGAAGGAACAGGTTTTAGAGGAACATTAGCAAATCCTCTTCAAAGCGAGGCAGAACAAAATTTGCCATTAACCAGTGACAATGTGCAAGGAGATAATTCTCTTTTCGTGCCTCCGCTAAACAATGAAGATCCTGACCTTAATCTTGATTTCTTAGGACAAGGAGAATAAATAATGACACAAGTTAAGAAAAAGAAACGTGCAAGAACAAAGAAGGG
>TARA_R100000664_G_C2759820_1_pt1 | contig 11501 bp, 4 predicted proteins | sample TARA_R100000664 | Tara Oceans TARA_R100000664 (sample SAMEA2622705) | marine metagenome | biome: marine biome (ENVO:00000447); feature: deep chlorophyll maximum layer (ENVO:xxxxxxxx); material: "saline water (ENVO:00002010), including plankton (ENVO:xxxxxxxx)" | depth 115 m | reverse complement strand
TTTAAATCTCCAAAACTTAACACCGTCTTCTTCATTATCTCTATCAATAAGTTTTACTATATAAAATTTTCTTGAGCGGTATTGTCTTGCTAATTCTTTATCTTTTTCATTTCCTGTTAACCTTAACGCTTCTTCTACTTCGTTAAGTGGACTTCTATCTCCTGTTGGTGAACCGTCACCATTTTTACCTGGGTCCATTAATTTTACCCATCTACCATCTACTTGTACTTCATGAAAAAATACTTCTTTAAATGGAGAACTCCCATCTGTAGTAGGTAGGATTCTAATTGTTTTTTCACCTTCTGTAGTCCCTTTTGGTAAAAAAGTAGCAAAGTATTTTTTAAGTCTTTCTTCGTTACTAATAAAAGGTTTATCTGAGGTGCTAGATTTTTGTGTGTTTTCGTACTGTTTTAAGATTGCTTCTAAACTCATATTGTTTTTTCTTTTTTTTTAATAAATTAATTTACAATGAAAATATAAAAACAAAAAACGGGTAAGTCAACTGATTTACCCGTTTAAAAATGATTAATTATGTTTTTATTAGGCTTTATTACCTAATACTGAAATTTGTTCTTCTTCCTCTTCCTCTTCATCAGCAACCCAACTATTTTTAATATCTGTTTCATTATAATCAGCAACTTCATCTGCTGTTAACACATATTCGTGTTTATCTGGTTGTTTTGCTAATTCAGCATTTTTTTCATCCCAAAATTCATGAGGTTTTTGAGTGAATGGACCACTATCTAAAGACCTTAATTCTAATTTTTCTTGTGGGGTTGCTGGTTTTAAATCTTCAAATTTAGTTTCCAAATTATTCATTTGGTTAATTATTTTATCCATATCCCCTAATTGGTTTTCTAGAGAGTCTAACTTACCAATTAAATCTTCTATTCTTTTGCTTTGGGTGGAAATTTCTTTACTAACAGTATCTGCTTTTTCTCCAGTTTCTTTAGTCATTGTCACAATATCGGTCACATCTAATTCTTCGACATCCGAATCACCCTCTTCTTCCATACCCATATCTAAATCTTCATCACCAGTTTCTAAGTCAAGTTCTTCTTCCTCACCTTCTACTTCTTCACCCTCATCACCTTCTACTTCATCTGGTAATTCTAAATCTTCTATTGGTTCTTCTAACTCGTCCCCTTCTTCCTGTTCTGCCATATCCATTTGGCGTTTTCTAAAAGTTTTTAATCTTTCGGAGTCGCCTTGGTCATCCATAAACCCTGAATTTACACCTGCTAAACCACCCACCATAGACTCTTCTAGGGCTCCAACATAATTGTTAATAGACGCAAAACGTTTTAACTCTTCATTTATTAAATTATCCACTTTCATTTTTTAGTCAGTTAATAAAGTTCTACCATCTTCGGTTACCATTGTTTTATTTACTCTTTCTATTAAACCGTCTTTAGTTTTAATAGTATAACATTCACCAGTTTTTAAATCACATATTTCTTCAAAACCTTCTTCTTCTACAGTAGGTTTTTTATTTTCTGGTTGGTTCCCTAGGTAATTATCTAATTTACTTTTTAAATTTTCCATAGCTTTTTTATTATAAATATCTTATAGTATAAGAAAGTTGTTATATTATTAGTTACTATTCACATATTGACCTACCCCATCAAAATTATCAGTTCCTTCGTATGGACTAGGTATAGTACCAGGTTTCATATTAGATAAAAATGAAGATGGTTTGACTGTATCTCCGTCCATATGTTGGTCGGATACTGGAGCTCCTAATAGTAGAAATATTTCCATTGTTCTTAAAAATAACTTTTCATTAAGATTTTTACCTAATTGTCCCGCTAAAGCATTTTTCATACGGAAACAAGGACACCTTTTATTAGCAAATTCATTATGACCATACAATATTAATCCCCAATCTTGTGAAGGGACTTGTAATTTTATAGCACCCGTACCAGTTTTAAATATAACACCTATTTTTTTAGGTCCTGCAGAACCTTCTATCCACAAGTTATATTGTCCTGTAATCGCAGAATCTTTTCTTAATTGTAAAAGACCGTACTTAAACATTAAATATAAAGTTAAGTCTTCCATCGAATCTTTTTGCATAAGGGTTGGGTATTCTCCTGATGATGTGTAAGTACCCATAGTGTCACAATCTGCTATCATAGATATACTAATACTATATGCGTTAGCACCTCTAGTGTGTGCTCCTCTATATCTAGTTGGTCTAGCCTCATAGATTGAACCGTCAGGTTTACTACCACCAGTACCTCTGGATATAAGATAATGATAACCTATACCTGAAAAATCTCTATTTTTATGTTGTCTATTAATTTCTTGTACAGGTTCCGCACCATAATCTAATCCTGCAGTAACGTGTATGATGACCGCTTTAACTTCTGCAGGTCCACTAAAGGGTGTTGCTTTCGCATTACCTTTTTCATTCTGTTCGTCACCTTCTGGGTGAAACCCACCTTGTTTTTCCTGTCTTTCAGACGCTTTTTGTTTGTCTCTTACTTTTTTAACAAATGACTTTGCCAATTTTGCGACAAAATTTTCTACATTAGGTAGTCTATGGAATGGAACTCTCACACCTTCAAATGTTGTAGTCATGGTATTTGGTTGAATTGAGTGTTCTACACTTTGTATTAAATAAGGTCCTGTAAACATAGGTACATTTCTTAAAGAAAAGTACATGGTAGGTTGGATACATACGTTACCTAATGCACTTACTTTACATGTGTAGGACCTGGTTCTATATACATTAAATAAATTAAGTCCTTGTGTCATAATACTTTTATCATTTGCACTTTGTGCTAATTGTTCCTCTATAACAAAACTTTCTGCTGTTGGTTTGGTATCGGAGGTATCTAAGTTAACACCTTTAAAAATTTGTTGATTTTCAATACCAAAATCTACAGCAAATGACATTACTTTATTACACTTTTTAGGGTCTGAACAATTAGAAAATAACGGATTATCTGCCGTTCTCCCTAAAAGAAAAGAATCACTGTTGTATCTATTGATTGGGTTTTTAACGTCTGGTAAACTTGATGTTTCCCCAACATATTGACACAAAAATTTAGGTGAAGACTCTAGGTAATCCACCTCTAAATGTGTCCCAAATAAAGAATTTGCTTCATCTGTGGTGTTATATTTAGAGTATTCTGCTCCATCACTAGTTACACCATAAAAGTTAATGTAAGAAGGTAATGGTAAAAAGTTAAAGTTTTGATTATCTAAAATTGAACCTATTAATCCTAGAAGATTTAAACTACCGTTTGAGGGGTTGGTTAGGGACTTAAAGGCGTCTAACCCTAATATAGCTGTATCACCAATATCTCTATTTGCAATATCTAAAAAGAGAAAATCTTCAAATATTAATTTTCTTTCTATTTCTTCACCAGAAATCCACTTATCGTTTATTACTCTAAATGTATTATAAAGGTCCAGTTTAAGTTCATCACTTTGTATAGCACTTTCATTTTTAAAATCATCTACCACACCTTGATTTGGTATAGTAGGTAGGTCTTTTTTTAGATTAAGAAATAGTTGGTTGATATGTTCATATTGTCCGTCATCTAATTTTTCTACTATTTCATCTTTTATTTTTTGAATAAATGTAGCGTTAAAGTTAGCGGGCGGTGCTACTGGAGTCAATGCAGATGTAATATTGTTCCAATTAAAACTGTTGGATGTAGAACCATTTCTAACTCTTTCTGTTACATAGATTTTAATTACTTTTCTAAGTAGTTGTATGTTACTCACTGTAAAATCTATATTCAATTCACGGAAAAAGTCTGTCACTTCAGAACCATAGTCACCATAAACCAAACTTAGATGTTGGTCATCACCTAAAAACCCAACATTTAAATAGAGAGCTTGCCATTCTTGTGGGTAATTTGCTTCAGAAGTAGCAAATGGTATATCTGGTGGTAAATTTCCTTGGTATGTCCCAAAATCATAATAGTTTTGGTCACCAACAAATGTTCGTAAAGCTTTAACGTTGATGTCTTGTTGGTTATAAAAATTAAAAGCTATAGATTCAGACAAAAATGTAGATAATACTCTATTAGTTTTATTAAGTTGTGTCTTAGCTAAATTATAACCAAACTGAGTTGCGGTAGATGCTGGTTCTACATCTGTTTGAGATACTGTCATTATATTTCTTAGTATGGATTGGAAGGTTTTAAAGTGAGTTCCTCCATCACTCCCAGTTGTTTCAGCAATATATAAAGAATTAGGTGTAGATGCACTAAAAGCATTTAATGTTGGATTAAAGTCTCCGTCCTTTTGTGCGAAATTTAAAAAGTACTCCTCAAACACATCTAATATATCGGGTGAAAAAACATCTAAAACTTCCTCTATTCCCGAATAGTCTCCTAACGAAGAAATATGAAATGATTGTTGTTCTTTTTGTAAGTTATTAATTTTTTTCAAATACTGAGTCGGTGCTGGTTTACTATTGTTAGAGTGTTCAAAATAACCGTAATTAGACATTCCCCAACAAAATCTAGCATTTCCGTTATGTGTTACCGGATTATTAGTTAAATTAAATGGGTCCACTTCAAAACTTAGTTGTTCTTTTTTTATTGCTCCTGAAGGATATAAAATATATTGTGGTGTGTATCCAGTAGTAAAAACATCACGAGAAGTATCGTAGTAGGTATACCAAAATTGGCAGTTAACATCTCCTTGTGTAGCATTTTGTGGGGGAGAAATATCTAGGTCGGTAGAATGTTTAACGTTTAAAGCACCTATATTAATAAAATTATTTATTTCATTACTTGTAACAGGTACACCGGTAATTGGGACTGAATTATACAGTAAATCTCCTGTAACAAAATAATGCATTATATTATTTAATTCAGGATAAAAACCAACATTTATTTTTCTAAAATTACCTCCAATATTCCAATCACCAGCAAAAGTAATTTGTGTGGAATTTTCACCTATGTTTAGTTGGTATTGATTTATTAGTCCAGAGGTATCATTAAAATATTTATTAGCGTCAAAATTAGTCCAAACACTATCCAATATGTCTACACCATTTTTAACATAATTTTTATACCTATGCCACACACTACCATATTTTAAAATCCATGCGTAAGGTAGTGGATGAACCGCGGATAACTGGTTTAGAGTCGCGAAAATGTAGTCCCCAAATTCTGGTAATTCTGCATCTTCTTTTATTTGTTTAATTGTTAATTCTTTTAGTGTAGATAAAGGTAAAGAGTTTAAAAATAAATAAGAAGCAGAAATATATGGGTTAGGGACATTATTAATTTCATTAAACACACCTTCAATTACCGCATTAGTAAAATAAGGTGTATTCAACATTGAGGTTATTTGGTTTTCATAAGTTTGTCCATTAACATATATTTCACTATAATCTACGCTCCCTTCTGTTAAAAATATACCATTATTAATAGAGGCTGTGTTAGGATTAGTTTGTGGATTAAAAATTGTTTTTACTCTACTATGTATTTCTTCAAAAAAGTTTTTCCAACTCACAGCATTATTTAGTATATCGATTGTACGTGATTCTAATGTAGAACTATAGTCAGAAATCATATTAGGTTTAGTCCACCACGCGTTACAATAAAAGTGTGGTGGTGTAATACAAATATTTTCTTCTAATCCTTCTGCGGTAGATAATAAAGACGTAAAGGTTTTAGGTGCTGTCCCATAAACTAAAGAATTAGATATTTTATTTAAATCTTGTTTAGAAGGTAAATGATGTCCATTTGCTAAATTTATTTTTGCCCAAGGACCATATAGATAGTCTCCCGTGTTAGAATCCACATCTTCGTTTTGTGTTAAATCGAAATCAGCTAAAGGATAGGTATCCATAATGTTATCCTCTACACTTTGAGTTAGTAGTGCTTCTTGCATTTTACCTATTTGTTCTTGTACATCAATATCTTGTGATTGATACATGAGACTGGTAAAAACATCTAGAGGATAAAGTTTAAATCTCGAACCTAATATTTGGTCTCTAAGATATGGAGTATTATATTCATCTCTAACTAATAATTGGTAATCAGTTAGAGGAGCTATAGTTTGTAGATATTCTAAAAATGTATTATAACTCCATGTTTGATTTTTTAGTAATTCTTGGAGGTCAAAAAACCCTTTAGATTTTTCTTGGATGGTAATGGATTCAAATTTCGCTATATTTTTTAATAAAAAGTCTGAAGTGTTTTTACTGTACCTAAATTGTAAACCAGAAAAGTACCCGTGCACTGTAGAGCGGTCCCAAATTTCATAAGAAAAATCAATTTCGTTAGGGTTTTGGTAATTTTGAGTTTCAAAAGTATCAAATGATGTGGTTGGTACCCAATTTTCACCCATAATAGACACACCAAAATCAAATTGGTTTTGGCCTGTGTCTTTAATAGTGGAAGCTTTTAAGTATTCTTCCACAAATTCTACCTCTGGCCATGAGTCTCCTTTATATCCTTTAGTGTCTGATAAAACTTTTACCGCTCCAGGATAAGTTGTAACAAAAGACGACCCACCGTCTTCATTTTCTTCTCTCACATAATAATGTGGCCAAGGATAAATAAAATTATCTTCAGGTAGTTCAGAACTAGTGGTTCCTTTACCAGCAGATTTTATAGCATTTAATCTATCTGGATTATTTCTTTGTCCCATAGCGTCAATATGGACATCATTCATTAAACGTAAAAACGTATCTGCATTTGCTATCACAATACCAAATAGGTTTCTGACTGTTGGTCTAAATCCTAACCCCTGTTCACTTTCTATTACTTCATTAACAACGTGTGTTAAATTTTGTTCTACGGCTTGTCTTTTTTCTCCAAACTTAGTAAATATATCACTAATTTTTTTATCAAAGGAGGTTGGAGTTCCTTCGAATACAAACCACTCAAGTCCGTTATTTTCTCTACCTTCTGGTGGTAGTGTGGTAAAGTCTTGATAGGTAATATCTATTGGTATTGCTTGGGGTCCATTACTACCAAAAGTTGGGTTGGCTAGTAGGAGTTGATTATGTTCTGTTATTTCTTTTTTTAGTTTATCTCTCCCAGACTCTCTTTTAGGTAAGTCGTCTTGATACTCTTTTTTCCAACTATAACTTGTTACCCCATTTATTTCATCCAAATATTCGTTAAGGCCACCAACATCCATATAGGTTCTTCTCCAACCACCACTTTCCATAATTTTACCCAGATAAGAATTTAAAATTCTTTCGTATTGGTCTATATCATCGAGTGCTTTTAAATTTTGTTTTTTAAGTGCTTTTTCAATAGATTCTTCTAATGTTTTAGCTTTGGACGCTAACTCTCTTAATGTAAGATGAGGAAGACTAGAGGGGATTAAATCATTTCTTTTATAGGTAAGAAAAACTTCATTAAGTGTTTGGTATCCTTTTGTTGTGGAAAATGTGTCTACGTCATCATTTTCAACATTTGTCACTGAGTAACTTCGTGCGTACATGTAAGGAGCGTTAAGAAGTTGAGCGACATTTATATCGGCTAATAAAGCTGCTATTCTACCCACAAAATCACAAGTAACAGTGTAGTTACCGGTTTCGGGGTCAAAGTTTGCGTTAAATTTTCTTAACATTAGTTGATACTGTACGGCTTTACCATAGTAACCTTTTAATGTTAATAAAAATAGTGGATAGGGAAGATTGAAGAATACCGCGTAAGCAGAATTTTGACCTTGTTCAAATAAAGTCTTTCCTCTAACATCTATAAAAGTCATATTCACTTGTGGAATATAGGACCTATCATAAGTTACATTAATACTAGAAATACCAAAAGATTCATCGTCTAAACGATTTTGTATACCTTCTTTGGTGTAGTCTTGTCCGGTAAAAGGGTCTTTCTTGGTGATGAGGACTTTTTGATTATATGGTCCGTCTTGGTTTCCGCCACCGGTTTGTGTGTCGGCCCAATCGTCAGTCATATATTGTTTACCCCCTGGTTTTAAAAAATTAATTTTTCCTTCGAATACATCAACTAAAGATTCTGTCTCCATACCAGCACCTGTAATAACTTTACTTCTAGGCACAACCCTAGCTTGTAAATTTGCATATATAGTAAGATTTTCTTGATTTACTAACCTGTCCTGTGGTTTTCCATTACTATCAAGTACTTTGTTTGGGTCAAGTAAAACTATATTATTTTCTGCAAATTCGACAAGTACATTATCATTATTGTTAATTTCATCAGCCATGTGTTGTCACTAATATGAATTCGTAGCTTTAGGGTTATTTAACTCCTCATCGGATTTACCATAATAAAAATAATAATCATCAACAGATTGTTTATATTCTTGTAGTGAAGCTACTAAAGGATACGGCACAGTCAATACTCTTCCGTCTTTTATATTCCATTCTAACCCCCCAACATCTGGATTTCCTTGTAAAATCAACCAACCAAAATATGGTGTACCATAATATTCTTCACTGATTTTATCCAATCTCGATTTACCAACTTTATATATTACTTTTTTATCCGAGGATTTAGAACGTAGTCTAATAAATGGAACTGTTTTGTTTTTACCATTTATAATAAATTGTTTATATCTGTTATAATAATCTGCCATTTTTAATTAAATTTTAAATTAAAGTTACTATTATCTTCATTAGTGGTATCATTTACTCTTCTAACAATTTCTTGATAACTAGCATCATCCACTTTTTCATAATAAAGTTTTCTTTCTTTATCTGTTTTTACTTCTACTGTACTTGTTGAGTCTCCTGCGACAGATAAACCTTCAACAATTTTAGTTTGACCTTCTGGTGCAAATCTTTGAGTTAGTTGTTGTTTTGCTGTTACCATTTGTCCTAAGAAGTAGTCTTCATTATTGGCTATGGCGTCTGCAAATTCTTTTATTATTAACTCTAACCACATTGGGTCTTGAGTGTATTCCAACGCTTCTCTTAGTCCTGTCCATAAAGAATTATCGTTATTTATATAAGGTTTATAATTGTCTTTAAAATATTTTAGGTTTCCGGTAACATTAGCGTCTAATATACTTTTATTAATAGCGATATGACCAAAAACTAACACATCTGTTTTATCAGCACTTAGAATTTGACTTTGGTTAGGTGCAAGTTCAAACTGAACAGTAGATGGTTGTGAAGCTGAGGTTGTAGTACTAGGAAATCTACCTTCTTTAGTAAGTGAAAACGATTCAGCTAAACTCATAGTAGGACTAACACATAAATTACCTTCGGTGTAACACCCTAAATTTAAATCCCCATTATAAACCTCAGAGTAGTAGGTAACTGCATTAGTAATATACTCATAATCTACCCCTAATTCCAATAAAGTGTCCGTAACGGTAGCTGGTGAGGTTGGGTGTACCCCATCTGATTTTCCTGATAAACTAAATGTTGTGGTTTGGCCATCACTTATGTAACCATCACAACCTCTTTCAATAGCATTAATTTTATTAATTTTGTTAATGTAATCTAAAGCAGAATTTTTCATTTCTGTATTTGCATCAGTGAAAGCGTTTAATATTTCCAATTGTATTTCCTCCGCTTTATCTTTTAAATAATTTCTTAATCTTCTCTTATCTTTATTAGAAGGATTACTTGTAGCTTGTGATATTTGAATGTAAGTTAAATCATTATCGATATCATTAATAAAATTACTAAATAAAGTGTTAACTGGAGTTTGCCAGTCTTTTGGTATACCTATTAATTTACCTTGTAAAGTACTGTAATTTCCTACACCGGTACCTTTATAGTATTCACCTTCTACCCATTCTTTTTCGTTAGTAAGAAGTTGTAACCAACCACTACCATAGTTAGTTAAAATATTATCAACTTGATTGGTTGTGGAACTTAGGTAATCAAAAGTTGAAACACTAAAATCACTATAAATTGTTTTGTAGGTTATAAATCCAGATTCTCCACTTGTAGTTATAGTTGGGTTTTCTCTATCACCTATGGTTAATCCGTCTTGTTCAGATGTATCATTAGCTTCTTCTGTTGCTGCCGCATCTTCTTGGTCACCCGCTCCTGTATTTTGGGTTTGACCTATTAGGTCCTGATTTGCTGCCAACCAAGCTTGTTCATCTGGGTCATCGTCTGTTACAGTAAAGAGAGCCCTATCGTCAAATACCTCAGTATTAGCGTAATAATTAAAAGATAAGGCATTTTGTAATCTATTAACCGGTTCTTTGAGTCCAGCTCCACCTAAATAATTAAATGTAATATTAATACTCGCTATCATTGGTTGTACCCCTATACCTTCAGGATTTAAATCTAAAAGATTATCATCATAACTAATACTCAATTGTTGGATGGCTATTTTATTATGGTAAAAATCTCCCACTCTTAAAACACATATAGGTGGTGCACCAAAAGCTGTGTTACGTGCAGCGTCTTCTGTTGAGAATGTTCCGTCACCCGTTTTTGTAGGTATGGTTGCTCCAGGCCTTACACATTGATTTAAAAATGTTAATCTACTATTTAACCCCTCTGGTGTTATAGCATGGAAAGCTGGGTGAAAAAATTTAAATTTCTGTTTAAGTGTATCATAAATAAATTCATTTTCCTCCTGTATCAAATCAAAGTAATCACACTCAGTAACCATTTTCATTAAAATTTTATTAGCTATTTCTCTTCGTGTATTTCTTTGTTGGTTTTCTCTTTCTATAACCTCTGGTGGTTTAGGTCTTTCTATTCTTTCTGGTGGTTTAGGGGGTGCTGGTGGTACGGGGTCTGGTGTTATGTCCACCGCTGTTAATCTTACCGCTCTACAGTCTGCTGCACCCGCTGTATAGATGGAATTAGGCCCTGTTTCTTCCGTATTACAAAAACTTTCACCTAAAGCTGAAGGACTTGGGAATTGTAGTCTACCATTGTCCATATATTTTTTAAAAGCAGGTTCTCCATCTAACATGTATTCTTGGAACATTTTATTAACCGAATCTAATCTTCTTTTAGATAAATTAAGGTTATAACTAGCGGTAGCTATGGAACTTGCAGACCCTTCCATGTTTAAAGTTACTGTATATATACCTTCGTCTAACACATCTTTTAAAGCACGGGCAAAAGCAGGCCATCTAGTTGCCCATTGGTTCCTCGCTCCTTCACCATCGTCAAAAAAGTTTTGTAATGCACTTTTAGCCTCTTCACTTGGTGCTCTATTTACGTGTTGAGTAACCGAATTGTCAGTAGCTAAATACCCACCAAACTTAGACATACTTCCCGCGGCACATTCAACATAACTTACTGAAGATGTGGTGTTAGTGGTGTTTGGGTCGGGGTAATCGTTATCAAAATAAAAACTTAATGCTGGTGTCGTATATTGTGTAAGGTCCGGAATATCGGTGGTTGTAACCGTTTGACCTGGTTCCCCATCGTTAGTTTCTACAGTTAATTCAGCAACTGTTTCTTCATCTATTCCTGGTGTGTTTAATATTTCTTGTATTTGTGTTAATTCATTAACAGAAAATTGTTGCCATTTTCTAGCTAAATCAAAAATATCGTATCTTTTACAACCAGAGAAAAACGAATCTAATATTTCATCCGTTTCTTTTGG
>TARA_R100000664_G_scaffold7859_1_pt1 | contig 11613 bp, 27 predicted proteins | sample TARA_R100000664 | Tara Oceans TARA_R100000664 (sample SAMEA2622705) | marine metagenome | biome: marine biome (ENVO:00000447); feature: deep chlorophyll maximum layer (ENVO:xxxxxxxx); material: "saline water (ENVO:00002010), including plankton (ENVO:xxxxxxxx)" | depth 115 m | reverse complement strand
GAGCACCTAGGCTCTAGGATCATGGCGGATCAACCGTGTGTCAATGTCAATGACTGATGCGGCATGTTGTTGTGTCAATCAATCAACAGCAAGCAACCGCCGTCAATTGATATTGTGTTCTTGTTTGATTGAATCAAGATACTTAGCTAGATCATCATCGGTCATAGTGTCAAGGGTTGAGTGTTGCACTTCTTTCTTCTCAACAAGAAACCCCAAGAGTTGAGACTTGAGCCTTATCGCATTGACTGCTGCTGTATATTGTTTCTTGTTTCTAGCCTCATTGTACAAAGTGTCTAGCTTTTCAACCTCTTTTGACACAGATTCACTTGTCAAGCGCCTAGTGTCAGCACGCAATCTATCAATGTACTGGATAATTTTATCCTTCTTTAAGTTGCGGGCAGCTTGTACGTGAGCAGATGTTTCAGAATAACCTGCGTCAACAGCCGCTTGTTTCTTACCTTTTCCTTGCGCTATACCCTCACAGAACTTTTTTTCCATTGAGGATAAAGTAGCTTCGTTAGTCTGGTGTATTTGGTCAATAGTTATCGCCATATTTATCCTAATATAGCGATTAATTTATGAATGTAAATTAAGAATAATAAGGTTCTTTGTTAGGAAAGTAATCTGGTGTTCCACGAAAATAAACCTTGCAAACAATCCCAGTCTCTCTAACACTCCAACTCTTACTGAACAATTTATTAAAAAGACCACAAGCACGATTAGCTTTTTTAGGATCAGAAAAAATTAATTTGCCTTCCTTAATTCGATCACCAGCATCAAAATACCAACCTCCTTCCTCAGGTCCTCCATAAGCTCTGCCATAACTATAAACAGCTATTTTCCAAAACTTTTTTTTCATCGTTCTCCTTTTTTATTAATTAGTCAATAAGTAAGAATAAAAAATTAGTAACAAAATAAAACAATATAACGATTTATTTGAGATTTTCTTTTCGCATTAAAACCGCTTGTTCTTTAGTTAATCCATAATAATCTTTATAATCAACAGCGTTTTGTCCTGTTTCATCTTTATCTGGATTAGTTATAATTACACCATTCTTTTCGAAACCAAGCATACCTTCTGTTATAACTTTTCCGTGTCTTTGTAGTCTTATAAATTTAGATTTCGCCATAGTTTGGTCCTTTCACTTGTGCGTCAACTCTTTGAATATTAGCATCATCACGTTTAGTTTGTTCTTTCAATATCCTGTCGATATCGCAACGAGCAAGGTATTCACTACCTTCTACTGATGCTTTTATTTTAGTATTTTCAAGAACAAAAACATTATTTAACATTATCTTGTAACCATCTGGTTGTAAGATAATATCATAGCCTCGATAAATTAAAGATTTACTCATAGTGTTTCTTTCTCCAATCTTTATCTTTATTAAGTTTTTCATTCAACTCAAATAACTTTCTTTCGTAGTGTGACTCCATACATACAGAGATCAAGAAACCTACAAAGCCGATTGCTATTAGAGTTAATCCGATATATAACAATGTATTATACATATTTATCCTTTCGTTTTTTATTAATATCTAATTTTAAAAATAAAAAGATAACAAATATACAAAATAACGATAATTATTTCACTAATTGTCCACTCCATTAATTTTCTCCTGTTTTAAAATATACCTAAACATACCTGTTTTCGGGTCAAAATCTACTTTTGAACAGCCATTTAAAGTTATGAGCAATAAACTCATAAAGAAAACAATTACAATAATTTTAAACATCAATAATCTCATCTACATCGTGTATTTCTCTATTGACTATATCTTCCTCAAAAGTTTCGTCTACCCTTTCTAGGCCATATTGTTCAAGATAGTCACTATCTAATAGAGCAACACCGTCTTCATCTTGAAGTAAAGAGTGTTTTAGATCACTTTTATGTGCCTCATAAAGTTCTTTATCAATAACTGTTAACTCAACAGTAGCTGGTGTTTTTACCCAATGTTTTACCTTAATTCTTTTTTCCATATATATCTTTTATTCTTGCTGGTATTACTTTCTCATTATCACATTTCTTACAACATTCGCCAGTATTACTTAAAGGATCAGGGTTATTACCCCAACCTAAAAATATACTTCTACATAAACAACATCTCTTAAATATCTTCATAAATTTAGATATTCTAGGTGTCTCATGTTGGTAATCTGCTTTTATAATTATTGTGTCTTTTTTAAAACTCCTCAAATAATTAAAATATTCTTTAGCAGGCATTTCTTTTCTTGCTCGTTCTATCCAAGAAGAAGCAACAACATCACTTACTGTTCTCATACATTTCTCTCTTTCTAGCTACCGAGAGTAAACGATAAGATATTTAGGATAAAACTCTCGGTAACTTTTATATAATAATTTACTCTAATAACAAATATACAACTATTTAAGAGTAAATGTCGACTTTTCTGATTTTGACGCAGAGCCAGACTTATCTTTATCTTCTGTTGCAATAAAGCCTCTTTCTCTGTCCCAATCTAAATCAATCGTTTTGCCGCCAGCTTTCAAAAAATCTCGTATTCTCATACCAGATTTATATAATTCAAATCTTTTGTAACCACCAGAGCCTTCTCTTTTAGGATTCTTTGGTACGCATATTTGAATTCTAGCGTCACGATCATACTTGTAAGTGCCTTTAAACTCTTTCGGGTCTAAAACACGTTTTTTCTTAGCTTTAGGTTTAACGACTTCAGATTTTGTCTTAGGCGTAACCTTTTGCTTCGTAGCCAAATTGATAGACATATGCTTTCTCCTTTCTATTTAATAATATTTTATTAAACTGTATTTACTATATATACAACATTTTATAAAATAAAACAATAAAAATTAACTTTGCGAGCAGCCTCGGGTATTGGCGGTATTGGCATAAAAAGTAGAGGCAATACCTGTAAAAAGTATTGATAGTATTGAATAATAATCGAAAAGGTATTGGTATTGGCTGTTTTTGAGATTTAAAATATATTTTTCAAAAATATTTCCTATATATACTATTGAAGATATAAAATAATACATATCAACAATAAAACGAATAATGCGTCTTTAAATAAAAATATCATGAAATTTCTTACTTATATTATAAAATTAAAAAAAATATTACAAGTATCTTACTGCTCTTTCCTATTTATTTCTAAGAGTGAAACTACACCACTTATTGTATTAGCTGCATTAGCAGTAATTGATAAAGTTTGTCCTTCTTGTAGGACCAACGGACCATCAATGATGTTACTATGAGTATTAGAAACAACAGCCTCAATAGATGTATTAAAGGATGAAGTAAGATTATTGCAAGAAAGAGTAACCAAAGTGTTTGCTCCTTCGTTAGTTACTTGAACAGTCTTGATCAATGCTCTACTATCCGATGGTGTTGTGTAAATTAAATTAGCTCCCGTGTTAGCTAACTTAAACATTTCATTCTTAAATATGTTAGCCACTTAAAAACCACTCCTTTCTTTCGTTTTCGTCTTGAATGTCTTTAGGATATGTACTATTTAAAATTTTTATCATATCTTGCAAATCTTCAATCAATTGATCAAAGTCAGTTTTTTCGTAAATTTTTGGTGCTGTATTTAGACGTGCAATAGGTACTTTAGCCATAGTAACATGGTATTAGGTTTTAATCAATCTGTACAACAAAAACTATTTGTTTTCGCTATCTTCCTTTAATTCTTGAGCCAGTTTTTCAATCTTTTTATTCATGTTAACCATCTCAAGAGTTACAGAGCCATTTGCAATAAATTCAGAAGCCCATTGTGCCTCAAGATTTCGCTTCTGGCTCAATTTTTGCATTAGAGCCGTGCTCTCCATAATACTCCTCTACTGTCAGTGTGTTTGCAGAATGACTAAGATAATTTTTTTCGTTGATCCACCGAAATGTATCAACATTTTCTTTCCATAGTGCGTCTGCAGCTTTATCTAAGTTTTCAGCTTTGATGAGACCTTTTGCATAATATCCGTATCTCCTAAACTGAAATAGCACTAACATTAAATAAAGTGCTACTATATTTTTGTTATTTTGTAAAGGCTTTTGTGTACCAGTCTGGTGTTGGTCGCTTCGTCCACTTTGCAAATTTAAACTTAGAACCGATGTAAAATTTTCGATATGCGTGAACATAATATTTATCTTTAAATTCTTCAGGCATACACTGTGGATGCTCGGTTCCAGGTCTATGCATAATTTTCTTTGGATAATGTTGAAGATATTTATTTAGAGCAGTGTAACAACCATGAATTTTACGATAACGAAAGTAATATTCTCTCACTAAATTCTTCCATAATGTATATAAATATAGATAATTTTCACTTGCTAATCTCGTCCAAATCGTACATGGATGATTTACATAAGCAGCAGCAAAAAGAGTTTTTTCAGCTTCTTTATCTTCTAAAAGCCATTTTTTTACAAACGTCTTACCACTATTAGAAGGTGCTTTATAAAGAGAACCATCAAGATATCGATGAGTTGTACAAAGTATTTGAGCATATTCGACAATCATTTTAGTCACATGTTTATCGCAATGCGATTGAGCACATCTTTCTACACTTTCATCTAATACAAATATATTCATTTCTTCTTTTTATAATCTTTTAAATCTACCACATTGGCTCTTGCTAAAACGCTTTCATATAATTCTTTACATATTTTAAGATAAGATTTTTCATTATGCGACAAGTAAAGAGTTATTTTTTCTTTATATGGATTAAAGAACACGTTTTTATCATGCTTTTTTGAATAATTAATTGCTGTTACTTCTCTCTTAAAAGGACCGATAAGCCTGATACTCTCAGGCTTATCTCCAATTCCTAGGAAGTAACTTCTGTGAGAACTACGTTTCCGCATATACTTCTTCTGTTAATGTCTTTTACATCTCTAACATCGCTTGGATTATTGTTATTATACCAATGCCAATAACTCTGATATGCTTGAGTTGCTTTATTATTTTTTTCTTTTCTTTTTAACAATCCTTCTTCGTCTACCCACATATCGTAGTTTTTACCGTCCCATCGACCTTGAGCCAATTCGATATAACCACCGACTATGCCTTGAAGATGTTTTAAGTCTTCAATTTTCTTTGGAAATTTCTTTTCAAAGTGTAGACCACTAGACCATATAAAGACATGATTTACTTCTTTAGCCATTTTTTCTCCTTTCTATTTTTTTAATAAATTAATAGTATCGTAATAGAAAACAATGTAATCCAAATAAAATTCATTAATAGCCAAAAAGGATAGCTAGTGGTATATAGCCTTAAGAGTAATTTCAGATAATTCTTTAAATATTTCATCATCGACATCTAGTTGATATAGTTCTCCATTATCGTGTTCGAATAACACACGTTCTCGATCAGGGTGTTTCTTACAATGAAAGAGTATTGGCCAAGTTTGTTCTTCATGATAGTCGTCAATTTCTTTCATATCTATATCATCAAAACGCCTTGGCCAATTTTTAATGTGAGCTATTTGATTAGCACGTATCAATTGTTCTTTTTTAATTACTTTAAATTTCACAATATAATTGAGCCTATTATAAACCCTACAATAAACCATATGATTTCTTGTCTATAAATCAAATGCCATAAGTGAAACTTATCTATTATTTTATTCATCTAATATATCCCTTAACTCTTCCATCATATCACCTGATTCATTAAAGTCAGATACGTCTAAATCAACAGACGCTGCAACTTCTTTATCAGTCATATCGCCTGCTAATACTTTTTCTTTATCAAACATATTATTCCTTTCTATTATATATTTAATATAATTAAATTTTTTAAAATACAATTATACACTAAAAATTACTGCGATAGACTATATGGCTAGACTTAAATCCGAGTGAATTTAGCCGGTTTACGTCATACTATTTTAGTGGATTGTATACTCTGTATCTATATTTTCAGAATATTTAAAGATAGGGCCATGATATTCAGTTACTTCATAATCGACAAAAGTATGGTCTTTCATCTTTATAATAAGCCATTCATAGAACCTATTTACTCGTGGAAAAAAAGGAGCATAATCGAATTGAGCATAGTGAAAACTTTGAATACTCGTAGGCGTAATGTTACTAAAATACTTTACTGTTACCCAATAATTTTTAGTTGGTTGAGCATATAATTCTTCTAGGACATTTTTTTCTTGTTCTTTTAGGTCAAACATAGATACAATCATATAATGATTTATTTTGTTTTTACAGTCTGTTTTATGAATACTTTAACATGCGTTACTGAAATTAATGAAACACGTTATAAAAGGTTAGATGTTTGTATAAGAAATGTTGCTCCTTTGATCCGCAATGCTCAGCTCGCAAATCCAGAGGATTATGTTGATGGCTGGTGTGTAACTAAAATTAAATCAAATCGAATATAATTTTTTTCAACCTAGGGTTTTGTTTTAAGATTGTATAATATTCTTCAGTAAGACTTGCAACTTTTTCTTCTCCATGTTTTGCTACAGAGAATTCATTAGTTGCTATGATAATATGAAATAGCTCATGGAACAAAGTTTTTAAAAAAAATTTTGAGCTTAAATTTTTCCTAAAAGTTAATTTTTTCTCCTCGTGAGCATATATAGCAAAATCATATATATTCTCAAAATGTACTTTTATTGTTCTATTTTTATATTTAATTTTAGTAATGGGGATCATAAGACCCCCATTATATTCTTATTGTGATAATAATCTAGCTTTTGATTTTCCGCTAATTTGCGTGCTTAAATTAATACCATCGCCTGCTGTCTTTCCACGACCATAAGCAACTCTATCTCGAATTGATGTACGACTTCTTACACTAACAATATTTACGCCATTGTTTTTAAGAAACATATCTATTAAGCCAAACTCATCTTTGTAAAGCATAGGTAAACCAGAGCCCGGTAATTTAGGTTGATTATCTTCTTTACCGATAATTTCTTTCCATTTATCGTTTAATCTATGTGCCAAACGACTAGAACAGCCTACTAGATAATTTCTTTTCATAGAGTTAATTTGAGTTTTATTTCCAATAACACTCTTAAACTCTTTGTCTGCAAGTCTTTCACAAGTATCTATAAAATATTTCGTCATTTCTAACGCAACTATTTTATTACTTTCTCTACCTGCAAACTTGATTATTTTAACTTTTCTATAATTTTTATCAAATTTAGAACTTTGATAAGTTTTACAAAAATAAAGTTGAGCAGTTGCGTGATAGATAGCGTCTTTCCACTTATGATTTTGAGGTACAGTTTCTTCAAAGAATTGTATTACTTCTTCTTTATGCTCTACGTCTTTTAAAGATAGTTTATGTTCTGATAAAAGTTTTTGAGCACGTTCTGCAGCAACCATTGCTTCGTTTTCTGAAGCACCGTTTTCTTTCGAAACATTTAACAATTTTTGAATTTTAGAAATTATATTTTCTTTATCTGTCATAGTATATTCTCCTTTCTAATATTAGAATATATTAACTAATTTCAGAATTATACCTCTTTAAGAATTTCTTTGAGTTTTCCTTCTATTGACCATAATTTTGTTCTAACACTCCAAAATTTAGAATGCCAGTGATCTGGATTATTTTGATCTTTTATTCTTTGATAAAAATAAAGTGAGTAGTGTGAAGAATTTTCTAATGGTATATAACTTTGATTACCAAACCATCTTCTTGATCCACGGCCTCTGATTACAAGGCGATATCTGTCTTTATTAAGATGTTTTCTAATCATCTTAATAAATCTATGACCTTCCTTATTATTAGGAATTTTAGTCATAAAATGTACACTTAAATCTTTTTTCTTCTTTTTACTCATTACACATATAACCTATAACTTGATCACCTTTATATAAATGATATGATCTTGTATTAAATAGTTTAGTTTTTTTTTCTAACATCGCTACATTTTTTTTATACCATGTATAACAAGATTCATAGATAGTAATACGTTTTTGCTCTATCTTATCTGATGAAACTAAAATTAATAATGTTATTACGATTTCTTTCATTATGCTTTCTTTTTACTTAAATCTTCAATCTTTACTAATTCATTATTTTTTTTATTTTTATATTTTATAATATAAATATTCCCAGGTTTCAACTGACGTAACATCTTTTTATAACTCATAGCATATAAAGTTTCAGTTACATCTTTTTTAAGTGAATCTATTACTGTGTATTTATATCTCATAATCAAGTTTGTGGCTTGGCGCCCTCCGGGCGCTCTTGTTGTATATGCAATTCGAGCCTAAAAAAGGTTTTGGCATACTTACAACTCCACCACTTGGCCAAGTTTGATCTGACCCATCAGCTTTATTTGAATATGTCTAGCATATTGGTATCTCCGATGGATCAAGACCAAAGTGTGGCACCGATAAGTTTAAAGGAAAAAATGACGCTAGCCATTGTCAATAAAGACCAAATCGGTACCACGTTATGTTTGGCGTTATATAACTTTATATTTTTATATTATTTTTTTTCTTTAGACGACAAGATTTTATCAATTTCTATCCACTTATTCGCAAGAGAAAGTTCTTGAAACCTTTCTCTCGTAACTCCTTTAGCAAGTTCTTCTCCATCAAGTCCATCAAAAAGATAAATTTCTCTATTTTTCTTTACTAAAATGTAAATACGACCTTTATAATGTTTATAAGCCTTGTGCCATGCGATTTGTTCTACACTTAATTTTACTTTTAATTTTGTATTTTCACGTTTTGGTGTATCAATATATTTACCTTCAATCCAACCAGACACTCCGTCAATAGTATAATGAACATCTGGTATGCCTCTCTCGATTTGTGTTTCGATACGTTGAATAAAATATTTAGGAAGTTTATCTCTAATTGTTTTCCAAAGTAGTTTTTCCATCAAATTTACATATTGGTATTGGATTCATTTTATGTAAATTCTTCTTTCTTATACTTACATATTGTTCGTATTTCTCTGATGACGGATCTTGCATTGCTCCTTCTAATTCTTTGTATGTCATTTTTAATTGATCAAAGTCTGTTCTACCATCTGACCATAATCCATCTGTTGGTTCAGCGTCAATAATTTCTTGTAAAATTTTTAATTCCTTACCCATTGCAAACACATCAGATTTCATACAATCAGCTATGGGTGATATGTCTACACCTCCATCACCATATTTAGTATAAAAGCCAACGCCAAAATCTTCAACTTTATTTCCTGTGCCAACAACTAAACCATTTGTGCTTGCTGCTATTTGATATAAAGACAACATTCTAAATCTACTTTTTGAATTAGCAAAGCCATGTTCTTCTTTAAATTTAAATTCTCTCATTATGTCTTCCCAAGCAATATAACCTCTAGTTAAATCTAATTCAACTTTATATGCGTTTCTAAATCTAGTCGTTAACCAATTTGCGTGTTTAAGAGATAAATCGTGATGCTCGGGTCTTTGCATAATTGGCATCGAAACTGCTAAAGTTTTAAAACCAGTCATAGCACATAATGTACTTACAACTGCTGAATCAATTCCACCAGATACTCCTACAACTAAACAGTTTGCAGGTTTGCTCATTCTTGATAAATATTCAAAAATCCATTCTTTAATGATGTTAATTCTTTGATTAGGTAGCATTTTTTCCTATTGGTATATAATTTACTTTTGTTTTAATTTTTAAATATCTAAATGGATCAATTACAGTAGAGCCTTCGTGAAAATGAAAATGATGAAATACTTCATGTTTAGTTCCAATAAAAAATAACTGAGGTCTTTCTTCCCAGCCATATTCTTTGGATATTTTTTGCATGTCAAGAGAATCAACATAAGGATCCCACATTCTTACTTTAGCTCCTCTTTCTTCTAAAATATTTTTTAACAAAATACTAGGACTTCCTAATGTTAAATTAGTTTCTGGTTTAAAACATTTGCCGAGAATATTTATATTCTTACCTTTACTATTTGTAATACATAAATCAGCAAGCCATTCTGTTTGTTTTTCTCTTTGCTTCATAATATTATCATACCAATTATATGATAATTTTAATTTTTTAGCAAGAAAACTTAAAGCAATATTATCTCTAGGGTGACAACCACCACCATCACCCATTCCTCCGTACAAATACTTTTTGCTAATGATCCGGTCGGTGCACAAAGCCAAAGCATTTGTTATTGCGTCAACATCTGTATTTGGTAAATGATGACATGTTTCCATTACTGTATTCATCATTGCAATTTTAGTAGAGATAAATGTATTGTAAACAACTTTTATCATTTCTGCGTTTTCTATTGTAGTTTCATAAAATGGAGATTTATTTATTGTTCTATAAAATTCTTTTGCTTTTTTTGCAGCATCAACATCATCAACCCCAAATAAAATTATTTCTGAATTTAAAAAATCATTTATAGTTGTACCCATTGCAATAAAAAATGGATTATAACAAAGTTTAGTGTGTTTACCTAATATTGGTTTTATCTCTCTACGAATAGTGCCTGGTAATACAGTTGATATTATTATAACAATTTTATCTTTACCTTGTCTTTCAATTTCTTGAGATAATGAACTAAGACCATTTTGTAAAAAAGTATAATCAAAATCTGCTCTTTCATCTGGTATTCTTGTTGTACCTTCGTATTGTTCTTGATGTGGTGTTTGAATTGGAACAAAAATTATATCACTTTCTTTAACAATTGTCTCTGTATTTTTTAATTTAATTTGTGATTTATTAAGTAGTTCTTGTGCGCCTTCTTCTTTATAATTGATTGTTTTAAATCTTATATTTCTTAAAGTTAATTCATCAATATCATTTCCAATAACTTCATGACCTTTTTCTTCAATAGCTAAAGCAACTGGAAGACCTAACTTTCCTAAACCTAAAAATCCTATTTTCATTTTTATTTAATTGTGCCCCAACTATCTCCTTTCTCAACATCTACTTTTAAAGGCACGCTTAAATCTACAGCATTTTGCATTAAATGTATAGCTTCATTTAAACATTTTTGTTGATCTTTGTGTATAGAAAAATCTAATTCATCGTGTACTGTTAATTTTAAATCAATGTAATCTAAAATACCACTTTCCCAAATTTTTGACATTGCTGCTTTTGTAATATCAGCAGATGAACCTTGAATAAGAGCATTTAAACCTGTATGTGTCATTGCTCTTTTCATCTCTTGTTTAGGATATTTTTCATATGCTTCTGACAATGTACATGGTTTTTCTCCCCAACTATTCTTAGGCTCCCATAAATTAAAACGTCTTTTTCTACCTAATAATGTTTTAATATAACCTCTTGAAGCAGCAACGTGTGATACTTGTTTAGAAAGTTCTTTTACAAAAGGTACTTTAGAATGATACTTATTAAAAAGTTCGTATGCTTGATCATCTTCTAAACCTAATTCTCTAGCAAGTTTTTTATTTCCCATACCATAAAACAAACCTAAATTAATAGTTTTAGCTTGCTTTCTTGGAATACTTGCCATATCAGCAACCATTTGATGAAAGTCTGTATTCTCATCTTTTATAAATTGATTTTGAGCAATTATTGCTGTTTCCATATTTTTTAAACTTGCGTAATGCACTAATACTCTTGGCTCTTGTTGAGAATAGTCAGCACATACCCATTCTGAATTTTCCTCTGGTATAAATAAACTTCTGATCATCGGACCAAGTTCAGGGTCTCTAGC
>TARA_R100000664_G_C2759836_1_pt1 | contig 11675 bp, 12 predicted proteins | sample TARA_R100000664 | Tara Oceans TARA_R100000664 (sample SAMEA2622705) | marine metagenome | biome: marine biome (ENVO:00000447); feature: deep chlorophyll maximum layer (ENVO:xxxxxxxx); material: "saline water (ENVO:00002010), including plankton (ENVO:xxxxxxxx)" | depth 115 m | reverse complement strand
TGATGAGCAATCTGCAAATCTCTCTGTTTCAAGAGCTGCATACCTGCGAACAATCTTGCAGCTCCTTCTTCTTGACCAACCTCTTACCGGACTGATCAAAAAGAATTGATGAATTTAACAACTCAACTCAGCAGCTTGCCTGCTGGTTGGGGGTTTGTCGCTGTCAACGGAAATAAGCAGCCGTATCAAAAAGATTGGCAGAACAACCCCCTCACCCGTGGCGAGTTATTTTCTGAACTCAAATCAGATCGCGCAAAAGCTATCGGTGTTCTTGCTGGACCTCAATCCGGTGGCATCCTTTTTCTTGATCACGACGGCTCGAGCTGTGATTCACTCCTTGCATCAAAAGATTGGGGTGAACTTCCACCGTCTTGGATGGTCACGTCCGGTCGTGTTGGTCGCTATCAAATCATCTACCAAGTCCCAAAAGACTATTGGGACAAAATCAACACCCGCAAATTTAAAACAGGTGTCAAAGATAAAGAAGGCAACATTGAGCAGATAGAACTCCGTTGGACTGGTTGCCAGTCTGTCGTATGTGGAGAGCATCCATCTACTGATGGTTACTCATGGATGACAGGTCGCTCGCCCGATGATATTCCTCTTGCTACTGCGCCTGATTTCATCCTTCAAAAAATGCTCCCTAAAAAGAAGGAGCGAACTAAACCCGTCAAGGTTGAAGTCATTATTGACTCCGACTATGAAAAAGCTCTCAATTATTTAGACGCTTTAGCACCGTTAAGAGCTGATAACTACGACGACTGGCTAGCAGTAGGAATGTCTCTTCATAGCGTCGGTGATGACAGACTTCTTGCTCCGTGGGATCAATGGTCTTCCCAATCGCATCTCTATGAACCAGGAAAGTGTGAGGAGAAATGGAACTCATTTGGCAAACGATCCGGTGTCTCTCTTGGGACCCTTCACCATTTAGCAACCGCTGATGGTTGGTCTCCTCCTCCTAAGACCTTCCCAAAATCTTTAACGCCTCCTCCAAAAAAACAAGAACAAGTTTCTATTATTTCTAAAAAGCTCGAGCAGCTTTCAGCAAATGAGCTTCTTCACTTCCTCCGCAGTCAAAAACAAGAGATCCGCTTCAACATCTTTACTCAAAGCATTGAAATGGATGGACAACCCATCAAAGGGGCCGAACGCTTTTACCTTCAACTTGCTCAACTTGGATACAAAGTTCCAAAAGAATTGGCTCTTGATTGTTTAGTCACAATCAGCCGTGAGAATGAATACGATCCTGTCCGTGATTACCTCGAGGATTGTGCTGACAACATTGCTCCCACCTATATCGAACGATTAGCAACTACTTACCTCAGACCCTCCGATATATCCCAGTCAGAACCGACCATTTATGACCACATGCTCAAGATAACTCTGATAAACGCCGTAAGGAGATGTTTTCAGCCTGGTTGTAAACACGATACGGCAACTGTTCTGATGGGTCCGCAAGGTGCTCGAAAATCCTCCTTTTGGAAAACGCTTGGCGGCCAATTCTTCTCCGACGCTCTGGGTGATATTTCTTCAAAAGACGATCTACTCGTACTCGCAAGGTCATGGATAATGGAATGGTCAGAATTGGACTCTGTAACCAGCAAGAAACATGCTGGCCAAATTAAATCTTTTCTCTCTCGCTCAACTGATCTCTTCCGTGTTCCTTACGGAAAAGCAACAGAAGAACATCCCAGACGCGGTATTGTGGTTGGAAGCACTAACCGTGAATCTGGTTTTTTGCTTGATGACACTGGCAACCGTCGTTTTCATGTCATCCCCGTTGAGTCAACGATGTCTAAACCCATCGATCTCGAATCCTTAGAAATCGAACGCAATTCAATTTGGTCTGCTGCTGTTCATGCTTACCGCAATAAAGAACCGCATTACTTAACAATCGATCAAGAGAACTTCATTCAGGAAGAAAACGAATCGTATTTAGTTGATCATCCTTGGTTGCCTCGCGTTGCTGAATATCTCGCCGGTCATGCCTCCTTTGAAAACATCACAACCGAATTACTCCTCACTCAAGCCGTTGAAAAAGACCTTGATCGACTCACTCGCGCCGATCAAATGGCTATGGCCGTCATTCTCAAGAAGCTTGGTTATGCACGTAAACGAAAAACTACACCCCAGGGCTACCGATGGACCTGGCAACTTGATTCACCTACCTCCCTGAAGAGGTAGGACAGCTCAAAATGACCTCTGCAACTCCCTTTATCCTATATATCCTACTTATCCTACCTATATATATATTTATATAATATATAGTATATATAGGGGTTTATAGGGATTAGGTAACTTTGATAGATAGGTAGGCATAGGTGGGAGGTCGGATATAAACCTTTTCTCAATAACACATGGACATCTCCCAAAAACAGCAACCCGTTATTTCTAATCTCTCTGAACTTTTGAAAAAAGCTAAATGGACCGCTGCTGCTATTTCTGATAACGCTATCGAAGATCAACTTCCTCTCCCTCCTGAAATTCTTTCCGCTTTTGCTAATGATCTTTACCAAATTAAGGCCCATTTAGAGACTGCTTTTGAAATTGGGAGGTAAGATTCCTTTATGCCTTCCCCGAGAGCTAAAAAATCAACTATCCCCGAGATGGATGCACGCATTAATTGTGTGTACGATTTTTTATTGAAAGGGCTATCTAAAACTCAGATCGTTCGACACGCTGCGGATGAATGGGGTATTTCAGAAAGACAAACAGAAACTTATATTCAGCGTGCTCGTGATCTTCAGCGGCTAGATGCAGAATTAGAGAGACCTCAATGGCTCGCGCAAGCCGTCGCAAAATTGCAGGAATTAGAGAGGCGAGCATCAGAAAACGGCAACTATTTTGCCGCTATGCGTGCTATTGAATTGCAAGCAAAACTATTGCGTTTTGAGATGAGCTGATGCCTTCAGTTCTTGCAGGTTTATGTGAATCAGAGCCGTTGATGTCTTTTGCTACGGCATCAGCTATTAACAATATTCCTACTACCGCAGATGTTTTAGCTCGTATTCAGAAAGGTCTTTTACCTCATCAACAGCAATTCTGTGACGATATAGATCACCGAAAACTCGCTCTAGTTTGCGGATTTGGAGCAGGCAAAACACATGCATTGGTAACTAAAGCTATTCATCTTGGTTGTCTCAATGTTGGCTATGTGTCAGCACTTTTTGAACCAACTGCTCCGATGTTGAGAGATATTTTGCAGCGTACGATGAATGATCTTTTAGATGAATGGGATATTCCTTTTGACTTCCGAGCAAGTCCGTTGCCGGAATATACGCTGCATTTTGCTGAAGGGAATCACACGATATTGCTTAGAACCATGCTGACTTACCAACGCTTAAGAGGTCAAAACCTTTGTGCGGTTGGCTTTGATGAAGCGGATACTGTGAATACCTACGATGCAGAGCAAGCAACGATCATGGCTCTTGCCCGTCTTAGGTCTGGAAATGTACAGCAGTTGTATTGCGCCACTACTCCTGAAGGTTACGGATGGGCGTTTAATACATTTGAGAAAGAAGCCAAGGACGATACTGCTTTAATACGTGCCAAGACAGCCGATAACCCATTTTTACCTGATGGTTTTATTGATTCATTAAGGGCTAATTATCCTGAAAATCTTATTAAAGCTTATTTAGAAGGGCAATTTGTCAATCTCACAACAGGTCAAGTTTATGACCGTTTCGATAGAGAAAAACACATCAAGGAGCCTGAAGATTACAGCGAAGAGCCGTTACTTTTGGGTTGTGATTTCAACGTAGATAATACAAATGCTGTTATTGGGGTGCGTGACGGCAATAAGCTCGTCATAATCGATGAAATTCCAAAGGTTTATGACACCGATGCATTATGTAAAGAAGTTGAACGCCGCTATCCAAATAGAAGAATTAGAGCATTTCCCGATGCCAGCGGAGGCAATCGCTCTACCAATGCTGCAAGAACGGACATCGCTATTCTCGAGAGTTATGGATTTAGCAATTGCAGCGGAAAAAGTAATCCGCCGATAAAAGATAGGGTTGCTTCAGTAAATGCACTGTTATGCAATTCAAAAGGGGAAATTAAATTAGAGATTTCCCCTAAATGCAAAAAACTTATTGAGTGCTTGGAATTACAAAGTTATGATGAGAAGACCGGTGATCCTGATAAAACGAATGGTTATGACCACATGGTTGACGCTTTGGGTTATGCCGTTTACAGAGAGTTCTCTATGCTTTATGCGCGTGCAGGACGCAGCACAGGCATTAGGATTTATTGATCTTGATTACACTGGGTTCAATGTTCCCGCTGAGGTGCGATGACGTTTAGCGGATATAGAGACAATCGCCGTCAAGCACAGGCGAGGATAACCGAGGTCAATGACCCTAACCAGGCATGGCTCAACCAACAACCTCATTGGGTTTTGTTAGAAGCATTACTAGGTGGCACCTATGAGATGCGAGCTAAACATAGGAAATATTTACAGCAAGAACCTAGGGAGACGGATGAAAGTTATGACAACAGATTGGCTCGAAGTTGTGTCGCTCCGTTGTTTGCAAGATTAGAAAGAATGCTTGGGGGAATGTTGACCCGCAAGCCTGTCCGATTAAATGATGTTGCTGATGTAATTAGAGAACAGTTATTTGATGTTGATCTATTGGGGAATGATTTAAATATTTGGACGTATGAAACAGCTCGTAAATGTATTCGTTATGGACATGTCGGGGTTTTAGTTGATGCTCCATCTGAGGGTCAAGGTGGCCGACCTTATTGGGTGACTTATAGTCCGCGAGACATTATTGGTTGGAGAACAGAGAAGAAAGAAGGAAGAGAAGCTTTAGTTCAATTGCGTTTAGCCGAGAAAGTTGTTGAACCTGATGGCTTGTATGGAGAAAAAGAGGTTGAGCAAATTAGATTGCTAACCCCAGGTGGATTTGAGATTCACAGGAAAGATAAGGACAAATCTGATTGGGTAAAGGTAGAAGAAGGAACAACAAGCTTGAGTGAAATTCCATTTGCCGTTGCTTATTCAAATCGTGTTGGCATGTTGGAGTCACGTCCACCGATGGAAGATATAGCGGAACTAAATTTGAAGCATTATCAAATCAGTTCAGATTTGGATAATATGCTCCATATCTCAGCGGTCCCACTTCTCGGATTTTTTGGTTTCCCCCCTAGTGCTGAGGAAGTTAGTGCTGGACCAGGTGAAGCAATTTGTTTTCCCGATTCTGGGCGGGCGGAATATATAGAACCAAGCGGGAGGAGTTTTGATGCTCAGTACAAACGGATTGAGCAGGTCGAAGGCCAGATAAATAATTTGGCTTTAGCTGCTGTACTTGGTCAAAAGCTATCGGCAGAAACAGCAGAAGCAAAGCGAATAGATAGATCACAAGGCGACAGCACGATGCAGGTAATTGCACAGCAGATGCAGGATTTAATTGATAATTGTTTGACGTTCCATGCGGAATATCTCGGTAGTAATGAAGCAGGGAGCAGTTTCGTTAATCGAGACTTCTTGGCATCACGCCTTGACCCGCAGGATATAGGAAGTCTTTTACAGCTTTATACCGCAGGCACTATTTCGCAGGAGACATTGTTGAAGCAGTTGCAAGAAGGGGAGGTCTTAGGTGACGAGTTCGAGGTAGAGGAAGAACTAGAAGCAACACAGAACGCAGGATTGATGGGAGTAGACCAACCGCTACCGAAGGAAGATGTAGAAGAGGCGGTATGAAATGCCGACCGATATTCCGTCGAGTGTTTATAAGAATGCGATAGACCTAAATCGCTATAGCAATAGCGTCGCTAAACGTCTTGTTATTTCATATAACCGGATCATTTTAAATGCAACAAAAGAACTACAAGCAATAAATCCAGCGGGTTACAGGGCAGGAGAATTAAGAACGATCATGGGATCGTTAAAGACAAGCCTTGATGGATGGGCAACAGAAGCTACTAAGTCTATGAAGACGGAAGTTACAGGATTAGCAGAGAGTCAGGTCGAATTTGCTGTGCTTGAGATAATGAATCGAGTCAAGGCAGATATTGGGAACATTATTAAAGATCCGCTTGTGTCTCCTCAGTTTGCAGAGGCAGTCGTCAGTATTGATCCGACTGAGTTGAATATGGTTGCTTTAAGTGATGATTTACAGCAGAAAGTAGCAGGACGTAGGGGAGCAACATTTCAGTTAGGAGCAAGAGAAGGTGCTTTAGTTACATTGCCGAATGGCGAATCTTTAGAGAAGTCTTTTAGAGGATTATCTATTAGATCAGCAGAAAAATTTCGATTAGAAGTTCAGGACGGATTATTGACGGGTGAACCTATCGACAGGATTGTGAGAAATCTGATAGGTAGACAAGGGGGACTTGTTTTTTCTACTAAAGCTAAAAGTGCAGCTCAAATTGCGAACGCTGGTGGTGGACTTACTCGTTTAGCGAATCATCAGATCATGACTTTGGTGAGGACAAGCGTTAATCAGGTGTCTAATGTCGCGACGCAGCAGACTTATAAGGCGAACAGAAATATCACTGACAATTTCATGTTTGTTGCGACGTTGGATAGTCGAACTTCTTTGGTTTGCGCTGCTAATGATGGAAAAGAATTTTCTTATGACGACGGGCCTGTTCCTCCGTTGCATTTCAATTGCAGGTCAACGACTGTTGCTGTTCCTAATTGGAAGAAGTTGAAGGAGGTCTATGGAATAGAGCGACCAGATGAACCTGCTATGAGAGCAAGTCCTGACGGTTTAATTCCTGCAAAAGAGAAGTATGGCGATTGGCTTTATAAACAAAGGGTCACTGATGATAAGGGCCGAACAATAGGACCAGGTATTGCACAGATAGAAGCATTAGGTCGAAGCAGGGCTATTTATTTCAACCGATTAGCGGCAAGAAAAGGAGGCCCAGATGCAGCGATTAGGAAGCTGATAAGAGAGGACGGTTCAGAAAAGACCCTAGAAGACATAAGGAAGCAATATAAATTAAGAGCTATCACGTTGAAGAAGCTCGAGCAATTAAAACTGACTGTTCCAAAGGATATAAACGCTGATTCGATTGCAAGAACAACGACCGGCTCACCTGGAGTAGAAGCGCGTCTTCAGAAACTTATTACATACAGAGAAAAAGGCATAAAGGGTATGGTTGATTTTAGCTGGAACCAAATAGAGGAGTTAGGCGGAGAAACGGGGGTTAATGCTAAAAAGATGAGGAAATTCATGACTAAGCACAATATTTTCAATAATTTCGCAATGGAGGGAGAAAGATGGAAAGACTCAAACACCGCATGGTATTACAAGGCGGATTTGAAGAAGAGTATGGATTCAGCCGTGAAGGATCTAGAAAAATATGGTGAATATAATCGAACTTATGTGGGAAAAGAGAAAAAATGGTTCTTAAAGAAAGCAGCACGAATCAAGGATAACAATGGAAGAAATGAGACATTAAAGCTCTTATTAAGACCACCGTCGGGAAGAGCTACTGGATATACTTTTATGACTTCAAATATTATTAATACTCAGCTAAAAGGAGTTTCAACAAGAATTACGGCTTCTAGGGCAAAGTCTATAAAAAAAATTGCTGCTGAAGTCTTGGCAAAGACGGCTAAGGGAAAGAGAGATCGTGTCGTAGCTTTACCTAAGGTAATTGATTGGACTACAGGAACAATGGTGTCTGATGCAGAAAAATGGATCGTTACGATGATCCATGAAATAGGTCATCAGGTACATGCAAAAGGATCAGGAGGGGTCGCTCTAGGAAATAGATGGAAGGGCCTAGGCGGAGTTGTAAACGTTACGGGCTATTCTTATAAGAATCCTTTAGAACAATTCGCGGAAGGTTTTGTTCAATATGTTCTAAATCCTGAAGGTTTAAAGAAAGAAGCTCCTAGAGTTTATAATTGGGTCGAGGAGACATTGGAGGAAGCTCTAAAATGACTCTGATTGAAGCTATGGAGATGACAAGAGCATGGCCGAAGGATAAGACTGTCCCTCGGAAGCTTGCTGATGCAATAAACAAGGCTAAGGGAGAGGAGGAGAAAGAAAAGATGGGATGGTTGATAGAAGGGTTGTATGTTGAATGTCGCTCAGATGAGGATATAAATATGTTAGAAGAAGTTTTTAATTAGCTAGTCTAAGGGAAGTTGTTTTTTGACTTATGTCTAAAGGATTATTTGCAAAGCTCAATGAGCTTAAGAAGAAGGGAAGCAAGTCTACAAAAGCGACAGCGAAAAGTGCTGAAAAAGAGGTAAAGAAAGCTGCTGAATGAGGGACGGCCCGTTACAATTTGGAGAACGTCTTATTTAAATAGTTATGGCCCGTAGATATGTAAGGGATACAGCGGGCCGGTTCGCATCAAAGGGCGGCGGCGGTAAACGTAGCGGTAAAGGTGAAAAAGCAGTCGCGAACAGAAAAAAACCTGAAAGAGTTAGGGCAAGAAAAAGAGAAGAGCAAGGGTTAGCATTGGCAGGGAAGAAGGCTTATAGAAAAGGCCCAGGAGCAGCCGAAAGAAAAGCGGCGGTTACGGGTAAGACTATGAAATCAACAGTAGGTAGAAAAGAAAAAGCTGCTTACAGATCATATAAAAAAAGAAGCAAAAACCAACCAACTTATAGAGTCTTAGCTCAATCAAAAGGAGATAAATCTCCTAGTGCTTTTATCTATAAAGATGCAAAAGCGGCTAGAAAGTTTGCAGGTAGTTTCAAAAACGATGGAAAAGCTACATTTAAGGCATTAGGTGGTGGAAACAAGCAACCGCGTGGCGTTAAGAAGATAAGAGGCGCAAAAACTTATGACAACAGCACTAACCAAATGTTTAAGTCAAGGAAGTTAAAAAGAGATTTAAAGCGTAAATTTAAGCTTTAATCGTCTCCTAGGAATTCCTCTAGCGTTTCAAGTCCGGCCATAGTGTCGTGCCAGAAACCAGGAACGAGCATGGCATCCTCATCCTCATCGGTGATGCACAGGGTTAGTACATCTGCCTGCAAATTCCCGCAGGCAATGTAGACCTTATGTTCATTTCCTTCACCATCTACATCGGGAATGGTGCTAAGAAAATCTCTTAGTTCCTTAACAGTAAAACCTTCTTCGTTGATGATTGGTCTAGGCATGGGGGTTATTCCTAGGATTTGGTGCTAATTTAAGTCAGCCATGACCTTACGGGTTATTTATGTCTGAAGAACAAGAGGTTACGCCTCAAACTGAAACATCTAACGATGAAATCAACGCTTTAAAAGAAAGCATTAAAAGGCTCGAAGGAAAAAACCATGAGCTAATTGGCAAGATTCAAAAAGCCAAACAAATCCCGGATGGCGTTGACGTAGAAGAACTCATTGAATTCAAGCGCAAAACCGAGCAAACTAAGCTCGAAGCTAAGGGGGATTATGAGAAAGCTCGAGCGTCTCTTGAACAGCAATTTCGAGAAGCCACTGCCGAAAAAGACCAACAAATCAAGGACTTACAAGCGCGAGTCAAAGAACTGGAGCTTGTCACCCCTGCGTTATCAGCCTTGGCGGAGGTGGTCCATGACACCGACTATGCGTTAAATAAGCTTGGTCGAGATAACTTTGAAGTTGAGAAAGACGGCACTGTTGTTTATGTCGATGGATATGAACGTACGCCAATTCAAGAAGCAGCAAAAAAGAAATTAGGAGAATGGGCGTTAAAGCAACCAGTACCAAAAGGAGGTGGTGCACCTACAGGAAAATCCAGTGGTGGAGGCGTTCCTGCGGGAACAAAGAATCCGTTTTTGCCTGAAAGTTTTAATTTAACTGAGCAATCTCGGTTATATCAAAGAGACAGAGATATGTATGAACGGTTGAAAACTGCGGCAGGACGTTAATATGTATGGAATAACTCGTTTTTAAAAGGTTACGCCTCGGCGAGTAAGGGTTACGCCCACTACTAACAAACTTCTAAGAGGAAAATTCCGTGGCGACAGTCCGCTCGGACATAATCATTCCAGAGGTTTTCGTCCCCTACGTCGTTGAGGCGAGCACAAATCTAGACAAATTCTTGCAGTCTGGAGTTGTGGCACCAATGGCGGAGTTGAACGGTACTGAAGGCGGTGATTTTGTCAACATACCCGCATGGTCAGCCAATCTTGCTGGCGATCAAGAGGTGCTATCTGATAGCGCAAGCTTGACACCAGGAAAAATTACAGCGGTTAAGCAAATTGGGGTACAACTCCATCGAGGGAGAGCCTTCGAAGCGCGTGATTTAGCCAGCATTGCTGCTGGATCTGATGCAATGGCAGCTATTGGCAATAAGCTTGCTGCTTATATCGCTAACCAGCGTCAAAAAGATTTGCTTGCAACTCTTGAGGGATGCTTTGGTTCATTGAATGCCAATGACTCCAATAGTGCATTCTTCACAATGTGCGTTGACTCAGAATCAGGTGATTCACCAACAGTTTTGAGTGCTCGTACTGTTGCACAAGCAAGAGCCAAGTTCGGTGAGCAAGGCGACAAGCTAACTGCTGTTGCTATGCACTCCAACACTTATTACGACTTGGTTGAGCGCAAGCTTATTGATTATGTCTCAACTGCTGAGGCTCGCGGAACTACCACAACACAATCTGGTGGTTCAATGGCGAATGCTTATGGCGGTGATGACAAAGTTCCAACCTATTGCGGTTTAAATGTCATCGTTTCTGATGATGTAACCACAACTGGTTCCGGTGCTTCTACTGAGTACGCCGTTTACTTCTTCAAAGGCGGAGCCGTCGGAAGTGGTGAGCAAGCTGCTCTAGATATAGAGCAAGATCGCGACATCCTGGCCAAGTCAGATGCGATCAGTTATGACTCTCATTATTGCTATCACCCTGGTGGGGCAAAATGGGCCGTGACACAAACGAATCCGACAGTTGCTCAGCTACAAACTGTGGCGAATTGGTCCAAGGTTTATCAAGACAAGAATCTTGGAATTGCCAGGGCTACCGTTGTCTCCAATTACGACTAGAGGTAACTAACCATGGCATCTATCTTTGAAGCAACCGCCGGGAAATTAGTTGGGCCAACTATCGGCACAACTGTTACCCAGGCCACTAACAAGTCCACTGGAGTCACTGCAAATGCAGCCTCTGGTCAAATCACAATGAACAATGCAGCTTTAGGCGCTGCTGCTGAGGTTTCTTTCACAGTTACCAACAGCGAAATCGCCGCAACTGATGTTGTTGTTGTGTGTCATGGCAGTGCAGGAACTGCTGGGAGCTATCTAGCTCAAGCCAACACCATTGCAGCAGGATCTTTCAAGATCACTGTCACCAATGTGTCTGCTGGCTCATTATCTGAGGCTATTGTCCTCAACTTTGTTGCTCTAAAAGGCGCATCTTCCTAATGGGGATGTTCGCTTTCAGGCGGGCGCGGGAGAAGGAGGCTGCTTTATTGGCGGCCTCTATTCCTGTGGCAAAACCAAAACCAAAAAGGAAACGTAAACCAAAGGCTCTAACTAATGGCGATAACGATAGTTGCGACATCGGGAGCAGCAACCGCAAACAGCTACATAACGCTGAGTGACGCTAATGACATCGTTCAAGGCTTACCGCCTAACGATGATGTTGTTGCATGGGAAGCTGGTTCGACATCGGATGACTATAGAAATCGTGCACTTTATACAGCGGCATTAAGACTTGACCGCGAAAGGTTTTTAGGAGCAAGGGCAACTGATACTCAAGCAATGCAATGGCCTAGAACTGGAGTAAGAAAGCCT
>TARA_R100000664_G_C2759848_1_pt1 | contig 11724 bp, 23 predicted proteins | sample TARA_R100000664 | Tara Oceans TARA_R100000664 (sample SAMEA2622705) | marine metagenome | biome: marine biome (ENVO:00000447); feature: deep chlorophyll maximum layer (ENVO:xxxxxxxx); material: "saline water (ENVO:00002010), including plankton (ENVO:xxxxxxxx)" | depth 115 m | reverse complement strand
AAAGCCACCTGGTGTAGGAATATTTTCCCTTAAAAAGAGGTCTTGAACGAAGTGTTTATATTCATGACGATAATCTTCTCTTCTCCATGTCCCTTTACTACGTTGGTAGAACATAAAGGTATCAAATTTTGGATCGTATCTCCATCCACACTCGATCACCATTCCTGTTACATAATCGGCTAGTTCTGATGCAGGAGGGGTTTTAGGACGTCCTTTTCCTTGTATCTTTTCTTGGATGATTTCTCTGTCTTTTCTATTCGGAGGTTCTATGAAGTCTTTTAAAGCTTTACCTATTGCTTTAGTGGGTATTTCCATTTCGTCATCCTTAAATAATTTTTTAGCTTTTTCTGCCAAGTCTTTACTTGATTCAATTACAAAGCCTCCAAGATCCACATATCCATCTTCTTTGGCTTTTGCTCTCAAATGGTGTAGACCACAGCTTCCTTCAGGAGAAGGTCCACCTGGTAATCTTTCAAATGTCCCCCATTTTTTTTCACAAACTCCATCTTGGAAATTAGGAGCTTGAGATGACCATTCAATCCAATCGGTTAAAAGCGCATCATCTATTTGATGAAGTGACATCCCAATTGAGAGCCATTCTTCGTAGTCAACAGCTCTTTCTTCACTTAAATTATCGAGATATGTTTTAGCTTCTTCTACTGATTGTTCTTTTAAATATTCAGAGCCTTCTTCATAACTAAGGTTTATTTGCTGAGTGACAACTCCAGAGGAAGGAGCTTTTCTATATTTGTGAGTTGGGAAAGCTTTAGCAATTGCTTGATATAACCAATCAGGCATCTCAGGAGGATTCTTTGCATGCTCAAAACCACAGTTTGGAGTTGTGAAATAACCATCCGTATCTGGATGGCTTCCCATAATTGCACCTTGTCTTGCTCTAAATAGAATTTCAAATGAAGGTACTCCTATTTTTATTGTTGCTTTATCAGGTAATAGAGAAAGTTTCTTAGTAGGTATGCTGTATAGCATCCTTTTACGATCAGGCTTCCCAGATGAAATAGTTAAAGTAGGTGGAAATATTGAAGATAATGGGGCACCAGCTAATTTTTCTAGTTCTGGTACTGCGGCAGATCCATCAATATCAACCCAAACTAATCCACCTTCATTAGACCATTGTCCAGTTATGAGACCTACTCCTGTTGCCCTTCCCTCATCAAACTCGCATTTTATTTGTTCAATACTATAGGGTTGCGATGTCCAGCCAGCTATATAGGCACGTTTATCCCTTAAAGGAGTTAAAGCCCAGTGTGGAGGTATTAGATCTAGATTGATTTGGCCTGGTTTTAGTTGATAATTAGGCTTTTTTGGTTCAGATGCAGCAGTTGTCACGTTTGTTTTTGATGATCTTGTGAGGAGAGTCAGTCATTTTGAGAGTAACGATTTTTTAAGAAAACGCCACCCCTTATATTTTTCTTTCTAATCTTTTTCCATTCTACGGAACATGGAGTTGCACTTAATTGTCATCTCCATCTATTGCTTCCATTTCTACTTCTGCTGCTTTTTTTGCAGGAAGTATTTCTCCATAGTATTTAGCTACAGAATCTTTCCATTTTTGTTTATATTTGTCGATTGTTGTACCTTGAATAACAAATACTTGTGTTGTCTCTCTAGTAGCAACAAAAGTCATTATTAATTCTGGAATAATTTTTACTGTATGTTCAAGAGCTAAAGCATATGCTGCCATTTGCGTTTGACATTTTTGATATTTCATAAATCCTGCTCTTCTTTTTCCGTACTCATTTTTAGGTGTTGAGGGTCCAGGCCATCGAGAATAATAAGGGCCATTACTTGTTTTTAAGTCACCTAATACGATTTTTCCTTTATATTCTGCGACTATATCTGGAGTTCCTGCCCATCCCCAATTTTCATCACCATCTTCATTAAATCCTGGATGCCAAACACGAGAAACCCCATCTCCTCCCATTGTCCAAGCATAGTCATCTGGATTAGCAGGATTCTCTGCCCAAACTATGTTTTCTAATTTTTCTAAATTTTCTGGTAAACCTTCCCAAAATTCGGCAATTTCAAGATTCTTTATTTCTGGATTTCTGTCCGAGCCTAATAAAAAGTTTTCCATTAGGGAGTGGACTTTCGTACCTCTTGCGGCAGCAGCTTCTTTTCCACCAGGATTCTTTTTTGCCCATCGTTCTAATGCGGCTTTGTTTCCTTGAGTTTCAGAAAGAATTGTTGTTACAGAAGGTAGAGCACCATATGGAGTTTTGTAGTGCCTCGATCCATTAATTGTTAATCTTGTTTCACCTTTAGAGCGATAATCCAAGAACAGTAAAATCGGTTCTTTGGAGAATAACCTCCCTAAACTTTGATCAACCTTTAGACTCTACTTCTGATAGGTGTTTTTTAGCTCCTTCTATGTTATTAAAAAATTCACAATTACCTGTATAGCAACTTAAATATTTTTCAAATGTCGTTTTTCCTCCTGTAAGGGGGTATGTGTGTATGGTACCTCCTTTAGGAGTTGTGAGTACTAACTTGGGTTTTGCATTCATTAATCGTGTTCTATTTCAGGTGGTCTTTCTGTAAAACAATTTTCTATATTTGCAGCAAATTGCATTGATTGAAATTGTCCTACGTGTGCTTGTATTCTCGCATGTATATCGAATGCTGATTTAATTGCATCATCTGGACTTATTGCCAACTTGGAATTAGCCAATAAGCCTGCGGTTAATACTGAGACTGCTAATTCTTGTGGATTTATATTAAAAGCTCTTAATGATTTTCCATTATCGGTAAAAGACGATACAAGAAAATCTATGTGTTCTAGATTCGGATCTGGCGTTGATTGTTCGGGCATTTTTAATCCTCAGAGTTGATGATCTGATATAACGTAATTGTATTTCTCTTTATTATTGGGACAAGTAGTCCTTCATCTTTTAATGCATTTATCCGACGTTGAATTGTTCGATGATTACGCTCGAATTTTTTTACAACTTCAGTTATAGGAATTAAAACAAAGTGGTTACCTTTAAACTCTGTTGAAATATCTAATAAATGCTGATGGATACTTATTGCTAAGTCGTCCATCAGGTTTTTCATGACAGGTCTAGCCATGGTCAACATAATTAAGAATGCGTGGGGTCAATTTTAGTAGTAAATCAGTTTTCTTCTTTATCTTGTTTTAAATGCTCCTGATATTTTAATATTCCACTTTTAGCTGATTGAAGGTCCATTGTCCAGCAGTTTTCCCAATCATGAGCTTTACTAGGGTAGCGATAAAGTACATGCCCAGTGTTGCCATGCTTTAAGATTTTTATCTCGTAGTTTGAGAAAACAACCGAATCTAAAGGTTCAGATGGTTTTCCTTTGTAACGGATTTTCTTCTGATTCCTCATCCTAGTCCTGCAACAGTAAGACTAGATTATCTGACCTAATCCAATAGGTATTACCTGTCGTAAAGTCGGTAATTATCTTCCGTACCTTCTCTTCTTTCCTTTAGAATTTCAAATATATTCCAGTCTGTTGGTTCAGTTCTACGCTTTGCGCTTTCCTCGATTAAGATATTTAGCTTATCTCTGTTAGTCATTAGTCTTTTTATTAATTTTAGTCAGAGTAAATGTACCGTTATTTTGATCGATCCACTCAACTTCGTCACCGATTCCCCAATTAAGTTTTTTTAATAGTCTTTTTGGAAATTCGAAAACACCACGTTTACTGGTTCTAATAGTCCAAGATTGACTAATAGCTTTATTCTTTTTTTCTATATGTGCAATTATTTTTGAGTCGGAAAAGCGTACACAGACTAGTTTTTTCATTATATTCCTGTTTTTATTCTTTTTCTTAGGTTGTAAGTAAGTGATACTTTTTTAATAAGCTTTGCGGAACTAGGGGCTTCTTCAGGTGTGTTTTCTATAGCTTCTCTAAGTTGATTTTTATCTGGAATTTCTTCTTCTTTATTATCAATAACTTCATTATTTATTAATCTTGTGATAACGGTTTTTCTTTTTAATCCAAAAATTCTTTTTTCACTATTTGTCCAAGATTTGAAATTGTCTTCAAGTTTTGCTTTTACTGTTCTGATGGTGGCTTGATACTTATTTCCTGTAGGCATAGAGCTTATTAACTGCTTTTCATATGCTTTTTTAATCAGGTTAATAATGTTTTTTCTCTTGTTTTTCCAATGTTCGTGATTCTTTTTCAGATCTCTAATTTCTTTTTCTACTCTATCTATCTGCCTGTCGCATTCTTTTATTACGCTTATTATCGCATCAAATTTTGATTCTTCCCTTGATTTAAGAGAGTTCCATATCAATTCAAGTTCTGACCTATCTTCTTCATCTAAACTTTCCAGCTCTAATAGAGCGTTTATCTCCTTACCTCTTTCTAGTAAGTGTAGATATGAAATGGGATCAGGCATTCTATTTACCTTGTCCTCTGTATTTTTTTTCACCTCTAACAGCATATGATCCACGTTTGCGTCTACCATTTCCTATAGAAGTTTTTTTAGGTACTGAACTTTCACTTTTATTATTGTCTGAAAGGTTTATTTTTCTAGGCATTAGTCAATTGGTTCTGGTTGAATTTTAAGGAGTGTTCGGTGTATGTCAATACGTCAAGTAGACTAGGGAATATGCCAAGTCTTTATGGCGTCTTTTGAACTAGTAGAATTAGCTTTTGATCCTTCCGATTTAACCCCAACATTGGAGGATGAATTTACTATGATAGCGATTTCAAAAGAACTTGAATCATTAGAAAATATAGATCAAGTTAAAGTAGGTGCTGTTCAATTACTACATGTTGCAATGCAGCGTCAAGCTATTATACGAGGTTTATGTAAGAGATTAGCCAAGTTAGAGACAGAGGGTGTTACTAGAAAACAAATACCAAAAGGTTAATTAATTGGTCAATCAAATTAAACAACATAAAAAGTTAATTAAGTTTGCTGCTAAAGCGCAATTATGTACAAGCCGAAAAAAAGCACAGAAATTAATTAATAAGGCTGAAAAAGCTCAAGCCAAGTTAGCTACTTTTTCTTTTCAAGAGAGGATTGAAGAACAAGACTGAGTAGATAAACAGGTATTAATGCAAAAGCTCCTCCTGCAAAAAGGAAGAGGAGCTTTGACATTGCTAGGTATAAAAGAGAATCTTCCATACCCATAACTTTACTTCAATCCGCCAGCTAAAGCACCAGCTTCATCACGCTCTCCTAAGCCTGAGTCAGCTGCTGGGAGAGCACAGTTTGTTATATCAACCCCTGGTTTTAGAGCATTGATACCAATTTCAGCTTCGCACTGCTTAAAGAATTTACTAGCGTAAACCTCTGGAGGGCAGCTATCGTAGACATCTTCTAGATGGTCTATATCAGCTTCTTTTTTAGGCCAGAATTCAAGGATGTTGTCTTCTGTTGGAGTTACCCAAGATTTTGCAACACAAATGTCAGATTTTCTAACCTCGCCATATTTTTCACTACCAAAGGTAGGTGTCCATATGACAGATGCAGCCATTTTTCCTCCAAATCCTTGAGCAGCCTTATCTCCTGTGTGGTCGGCATAGGCAGATTCTAGTTGTTCTAAGAATTGTGCATACTTTTGACAAAGTAGCTTTGCTGCTCCTCCATGAACAGATAGTATTAAAGGTTTCTTGTGGGCTGGAACACCTTTAGCATCTACTAAATAGCAAAGGACTAAACGTCTTCTTCTATATGGAGGGTTCTTGTCGGGGTATTTTTCTTTCCATGTATCCCATAAGTGGTTTACATCGGTATAGAGTCCTTCGATAGCACCATTTTCATTGCTATTTTCTACGAAGGTTGGATCATCTTTATATCCACCTCTAAGAATAATTAGTCGAGGAGTTCGGAATAAGATTCCTGATTCAATTTTTCCTTCACTACCGAATTCTTCTTCAGTGTGTTCAGCGTCAGGGAATTGAGAAGGCTTACCAGTCCAACCACAGCGGTCAGCGTGTACATCTTTTAAAAAGATGCCTGGTTCACTTCTTCTATTGAGGATGATTAACATCCCTAGCTCACGCATTTGGCGTGGATACTTATTAGTATCTTTAAAGCGGTCTAGTACAGACATAAAAAGTTTTAAAAAGTTTGAGAGTTTTTAGGTCGGATAAACCGACTTCATAAGGTTATCAAAATGGTATCCCATCATCAACTGGTTCGCTAGGTTTTGCTATAGCTTGTTGATGTGGAGGGTCAAAGATTTCTTTTTTATCAAATGAGGCTATAGGTGGATCTCCACCTATGTCATTTTTTGCTACTAGATCTTTTACTTCATTTAATTTTTCTGCTTTTCTTTGATCAATTGTGAATTGTTTAGACCTTACAGTTATGCGATACCCAGTTATTTCAACTCCTTCTTTATTTATATATTTATCAAATTTGAGGGATCCTCCTATAGCAATAAAGCATCCTTTATGTATAGCTGATTTTAAATTTGCGGCGTTCTCTCCCCAACTCTCTATACGAAATCCGACAGTTGTAGTTCCATATTCTCTGTGTCCTAGTGGTTTTTGTGATACTACTCGGCACATCATTCCAAAACTAAATACGTTTGGATTTGATTGTTCACGTTGCCAGAGATGTGCAATACCAGCTAAATCTATTTGATTGCAAATAGTACCTGCGGGAACTTTCTGCAATGGACTAGATGGAACTATATAAGCTTTGTGATCGTCATGTAAGTAGATTCTCCCATTTATGAAAACTGTTTCTCCAAGTTCAATTGCTCCTAGGTCGTCAGTTTTTTTTGCTGCAAAACTGGGGATTAAATGGACTGGTATTGGAGGTCTTTCACTATTACTAGGTATTTCAAAATCTAATAATCTAAGACCTTTCTCTGACTTAGAGTCACCTTTGTAGACAGCGCATGCAGTGATGTTGTTCATAATTACTTAACAAGATTTTTTTCTAAGCGGTCATGCATAATAGCATGCAAATTAGAGAGCCTTTGGTCTAGATAGCAGCGTACATCTATGATCCCACTTTGGAGAGTAAGAAGTTCCTCATTAGACATGTCTTCTAATTTTTTTGGACTCGGCTTTTCAGGTGGCATATTTTAGAGGTAAGCAAATCAACTCTACAGAAATTATCTAGAATTACAAGTTAAATTCTTGGAATTTTATTTAGTACAGGAGCTAGGTCTTTTTCTACTATTTTTGTTGTCTTCTCTGCTATGTCGTCCAGTATATTTACATCTAGTCCTGCGAAGGGAGGGATGATTCCAAGTATTCGTAACAGACCATCAACAAATAGTGCTAGGCATATGAAGCCAAGGACCATGCTGATGATAGTTGCCTTGAAATTATGTTCTGCCATGGAAGCTTCATCGATAGCTCTAGCCTCTTCAACAGCTGCAGCGACCATCGCATCTACTTCTTTTTTGGTGTAAAAATCACCTAAAAATGGGATGTCATGTTTATCCATAAATTTTTTGAGGGGTTTTACTCATGACTTTTTTATGCTTTTTGGGTTAAAGTGTTGAAATGAAAACACTAGATCCCGTTGATACTTATTTCGATTGTATTTCTTCTTGTTATCTAGATGAGGATGAAGCGTCATGTCTTAATTCATGCGTTGATTGGCTGAAGAACGCAGATATTCCAAGTGCAGATGAGTCACGAGTTCACTTGTGTGCTTAAGACTTTCTGACATCTCTCGATAGCCAGTACCAACATAAAGTTGTCCAGCTACAACTGATGCTGACATGAGTCCCCAGAAAACGTAATACCAAGAACTTTTGATTTGATGTTTTTTGTTTGTCATTAGTGGGTCTCCATCCAATTTTTTCCTTCTCTGGCTTCACCAGTTAAGGGACATTTTAGATCGTAGTATTCTCCTGCCTTACGGAAAGAGTCTATAGCCAAACTTTTATAAAGTTCTGTTAACTGTGGCTTAACAAGTGACTGTATTTCGTCATGTATGTGAGCAACGAAAGCAAAGTGACAACCCCATCTTAATCCAGCTTTGTGTAAATCTTGGTAGAGGATACATGTAGCTTTCTTAACTGCAATAGCTCCTGTTGATTGTAAAAGTTGATTTAAAGCGCTATGTCTTGATCTTATTTGTAGATGTCTACCATCTATACCTACTAAATATCCTCTTTTTACTACTCTTTCATCTACTTTATCTCGTAGTTCTTTGATAGCTGGCAAATTTTTGTAGAAAGTATTAATAGTTTTTGATCCTATTTCTTTTTGTTCATATTCACTTAAATTTATATCCATTATTGAGCCTATGCGTTTTGCACCCCCGCCATAAAGTACAGCATAAATTAGTGTTTTTGCCTTTTCTCTTACTGCTTTTGTTATTTCACCTTTACCATCAAATATTCCGAATAGTTGTGCATTATATGTATGAATATCAAAGTCATCTGTACTGACTAATTTTGCATAATCTCCGCCATCAAAATATGCTAATTGAGCACCAAGTGCTCGAAGTTCTAGTCCACTAGCATCGGCTCCACATAAACGCCAACCACCGTCAGCATGGAATAAAGAACGACATTCTGCACCATAAGGTTGACCAACTCGTGGTACCTGCCCGACGTTGGGACTTCGGTGGGAGCACCGGCCTGACACACAAGCGTTTGTGATAATTGATCCATGTATTCTTCCGTCTTTATATTTTTGACTATGCTTTAGCCAAGCTTCTTTTCCGTCTGAAATTTGTCCTAATCTCTTATTGAGTAGTTGATATTCGGCTAAGAGAGAAGCTTCCTTATATTTTTTACCCAGAATTTCCAAGACGTCGTCATCAAGTTTAGTATTCCCTTTTTCCGTTTTGTTGAAGTTAATCTCAGGATAACGCTTTTGTAGCCTATCGGCAGTTTGTTTACGCGAAGCGGGGTTAAACGTAGTGATTTTGTCCTTAAGAGGCTTGCCCGTTTTGGCAGAAATACGTTTTTCCGTGATGGGTGGGAAAACCTTTTGAAGTTGTTCATCAATTTTTGTCCTCCTTGTTTTTAAATTGTTGACTAATGCAAATGCAGCTTTCTCATCGAATGGAAAACCAAAGTCCTCTTGAAAGGACATAATTAGTGCAAATGTATGCTCCAACTTGAAGCATCTGGGATCAAGACCTTGAGTCTCAAAATACTTATATAGTTCTAGAGAAACAAGCGTATCTCCTTCACAGTATATTTGCATTGCTTCAGACCACTCATCCCATTTTTCTTCTGCTTCCTTTTCTTCATTAAAATCTAGTTTTTTTACATTAAGACGCTCTCCCCATGCTCCTAATGAATGGCGACCTACATATTTTTTGGATATATGAGAGAATTTTTGAGCATCAACAGGTTCTAATTCAGGCCACATGACCCTACTAGTAACTAGGGTGTCATTAATTAAGCAACTTTTTTTTCTTCTAAAGGATGGATAGACCTTTTTGATCGCTCTAAAATCAAAATTGATTATGTTATGACCAACTAATAGATCAGCACTTTCGAGAATATGTATTCCATTCCATATAGGTTCATAGCCTTCTTTATCTGCACAGCTAATAATGTCACCTGTATCTATATCTCTCAATACAAGGGAATGAATAGTATCTAGTTCATGGAGTAGACCGTTTGTTTCACAGTCAAATACATATCGATTCATCTGTATAACTCTTGGATATCCACTATATCAAGTTCGTCAACTAATTTCTTATCTCTGAACTTGTCATATATAGTTTTGATAGAAGTTAAACTCTGTAGACACAATGCTTTATCGATATTTTTTTTATTTGCTGTGTCTAATAATTCTATTTTTTCAGATCCTTTTTTTATACAAAGTACTTTTTTCTTATCGGTAGTACATAATGAATATCCAATTTGCATGACTACTCCTTAATCGAATCATGGTTTGGAATTGCTCTCATCAAAAATATATCAAGTGCTATATGAAGTAGTAGAGGAACCATTTTAAATGCAGGTTCAGGTAGACCGCCAAAAAGTGCTACTAATTTGTCGTTTAAATCAGTTCTATGGAGTTCTTCCATTTCAACTGCGAGCATATTAGCTACATTTAAGAAGAAGTCAGCTGGCTCTTCTTCTGTTTGTTTTAACTGTTCAACTATTTCCCATAGTTGAGGGTCAGATTGAATTAATCTTAAGAGTTCTTCCACAATGAGTTATCGAGTACGCCGCAAGTTTACAAGCTCTAAATTTTATGTCGAGGGGCAAATATGTAAAATCTTTATGGAACCTCACTATGAAATACGTCCAGGTTTCTGGTTATGGAATGTCGGATTTGCTATTGGTAAATCAAATCGACAGATAAATGATTGGTATAACAAGAGAAATAATAAGCGTTGTCGATCTATGTATAAAAAAATGACAGGTCAAAGAGCAGGATTTAAAGCTGTTAAAAAAGGGTTTGAAAAAGTTCTTCGTATGAGATGGATGATAGAGCCAGGTGACATACTTTTGTTGGATTGCACATCTGGAGACCCTGGAAAGCAGTTTAAAGCTTGGAGTAGGTGGCATAGATATCATCCAGAGTGGACCTACTCTGTAGAGAAATTAGAGTGGTATTGGCATAGACCTCCTTATATAGATGATCCAATTAGGAAAGATTTCAATATCAGGGCAATTACGCCAGAAGATCCTTTAGCTAACACAGATGGATCTCGTTACTTTGATTGTTTTCGTGTAGAGCCTAAAGTGAAAGGAAAAGATTTATCAATGGATCAGATTTCTAATTTGTTATCTCCTATTTTGACAAGTTAAATGATGCACTCTTATAGACCCATTGATTTATTTCCAAACAAGTGTGGTGTTACTCCTGTAGAAGTTGGTTTTGTGAATGAATTTAGACCTTGGTATTATGATGGGCATACGGTTTGGTGGGGTAAGAGATATAAATTACGTAGTGAGGCAGAAGAGGCAACTTCAAATTTGAAAAGAGAAGTTTTAAAAGTTGGTGGATTTAATATACGTCAGGCCGCAGAAGAACAATGTCAGGCCAGGAGGAAGGCATAGTTTTTATTGTTTCCTATGCCTAGTGAACGAGAGTCTTGCCGAGAAACAACGGTGAGACTACTCCTCCTTTCTACTTTATAAATCTTAATAATTTCTTTATAATTAATGTATCCGCATAAACGGTAGCATCTGCTACAGAAGTAGTATATTTATAGATGAAATAAACAGGGTAAAGCCCATGACTTGCACAACACTTTCCTATCGTGGCATCGTTTATAAGAAGCCAGAAAAAAGCGAAGAAAAATTAATCCGTGTTAGTGATTCTGCTCCACATATTTACCGTGGTGCTGTTTATCATTACGAACAGAAAAATAAAAAGAATAAATCAGTTGCTTAAGAATTTTTTTTCAACTCATTAATATATTCTTTAGTTACTCCTTCATATTGAAGGAGTTTTTTTATGAGATCATCTCTGTGATGTCTATTTTGAGGTAGGGCAAACCAAGAGTCTTGGTAAATAATCTTAATTGCTTCCTGACTACTATCATTAGTCATGGTGTTTTGTTTGAATGTTTTGTGCAGGGATTATTGAAGAGTTATTGCGTCGCTACTTAAATTCTTTAGTTTTTTCATGTTTCGAGGCAAACTTAAACCCCTGTATAATCATACTAAGCCCTATAAGGCTTATATATATCCTCAAACCGAGACCATGGGGAATACGTCTCTAATCATACAAGTTAATCGTACTCTTACTTTTTAATGACATCCTCTTCTTTAAAGAGGAGTGGCAGTTTATTACAAGGATGGGACGAGTTTTGTGAGTGGACTACTTCCACAA
>TARA_R100000664_G_scaffold1195_1_pt1 | contig 11764 bp, 22 predicted proteins | sample TARA_R100000664 | Tara Oceans TARA_R100000664 (sample SAMEA2622705) | marine metagenome | biome: marine biome (ENVO:00000447); feature: deep chlorophyll maximum layer (ENVO:xxxxxxxx); material: "saline water (ENVO:00002010), including plankton (ENVO:xxxxxxxx)" | depth 115 m | reverse complement strand
ACAAGCCTCTCAGCGACGACGGCGGCACGATTGCCGACCTCTACGAGTGTGAGCAGATTCGCGCCGATGAGGCCCTTGAGCGCACCCGTAACGGTGAGAAGGTCATGGAGGCCCTCACCGACTTCATGGAGGGTCTTAACGACCGTCACGCAGATGTCTTCCGTCGCCGCATCCTTGCGGACTACGCAGGCACCGACAAGGCTAGCCCTTCGGATTTCGGCGTGACTAAGCAGAGAGTCTCTCAGATTGAGAAGTCAGTTATTAAAAAGCTGCAAGCGTTCCTTGCTGACCGCTTCGGTGCAGATCTTCAGGCGATGATGGGATGAGTCGGCGCTGGGAGCTACTAGACGCTACTTCTAGCGCACTCCCACCCTTTAAGGTGGGTGATCTAGTAAAATACGACTATAGTCGCATGAAGGAGCACAGAGAGAGGCTCCGAGGTTCAGGCCGAGCGATAAAAGAAAAAAATGGAATCGTACTGGAGTATGTAGAGAGACAGAAGACAGCGGTGCATGATATTCATGTGTATATGGTCCAGTGGTTTGATCATGATGTACCTAGGAAGTATCCGCACGATAGGTTAGTGCTAGTATCGCCTGGGTAGAACGCACTAGGAATAAACTTCTTTATATTACCAGGGTAGAGGGCTATTAACGGTAGTTTACTAGCCTAGGCATACCAACCCATAAGAGTGGTGACAAAACGCCTTAGAAAAGCATGGAGGTCTTAGTATAGGCACACCCTTTCGACAGTCTAGGGGTAGACAGTACGAAATCCGTTCTTATATTATATGTGACATGGTAGATTCAGAACCCACAGAAGGGGTCGTATACGACTTCACCTATTATTTTTTGAGACGCATGGCAGACAACGCCGCTAAACGCGGTCAGACGCAGCTAGCCGAAGCCTGTGAGGTTACTATAGACGCCTACGTCGAAGGGCGTTGCGATATAGAGTACCGCAGGGGAGTGCCATATGTCATTCCGCGAAGTGCCTATGAGTGACATATTTTTTTCTACACCATGCGTTTTTTTCTTGACAATATATCCTAGTGATTCCGCTAGGTTGGAGAAAGTAACATTGTAACTTTTTTTACTGTCGATTTTTCTTGACAGAATATTATAATGATTACGCTTACTTGCAACAAAGGTTTTAACAGATGAACTAATACGTGCTACAATTAAATTCACTTTTTTCTTGACAGAAAAAGCTAATGAAAACAAAGGGGTACCCCCCTCCCCCCCGGTACCGGAATCTAGCTCTCGGCTTGACAGGGTGGCATATATGGGGCTAGATACACGCGTTGTATCGCTAAGAAATTTTCCAGATTTTAGACTTTGAATATTATCACGTAGTTTTTCAATGTTAGAGGGGATCTTATTCGTCTGAGATTGATCTATGCAGCAAGTATAACACGCACCACACGCTAACAATACAAACAAAACCTTGACTATAGTCCACATTAATTGCTCCTTTTTGTATACCAATAACATAAGAACGAAGCTTACCTTGTCTAGGGGAAGGTAAAAAAATACCGGGAAAAAATTTCCGAGGATTTTGTTATTTCAGGCGCTGGGCCAGTTTGTTAAAATAAACCAAATTACGTTCTAGTAGAGATATTTTGCGTGTGATAGGTTTTACGGGAGGTTTAGATTTAGACAACAGTACTGCCAATCCAAACAAAAAACCTATGTAACCAACGTACATAGTTAACCAAGCCAACATGCTAGCGCCCCCTTGCTACTGAGCCTAGGGGTTCCCAGCAGGTTTTTCCATACCAGTGACACCACTGATCATACTCGTTATGGCGCGCATCATACCATATGCAACACTGAGATCCGTCATCATACTTAGTGCAATCTTCAGGCGCGCGTCTATAGATCGCCACATGTGGATCTTCTATGCAGTATCCCCTAGGAAAGCCTATAGGATGTCTGTCGCCTCTATACGCCGGATGATAGCGTACCTCTACATCTAGTTTAGGCTTAACTAGCCTGGGTACATGCATTGGCTTATATACATGGTGGCGCCTTAAGGATCTGCCTAGGCATCCAGATAAAAACATAACTGCGATTAACGCAAAAATTATTCGAATATTCATGAACTACTCCTTGTTTTGTGGTATACTATTTAAAGTATGAGAAAAACAACATATAAAGAACTGGATCCTTTTTCTCACGAAGTACATCTAGAGACTGCTGGAAAGGCAAATCCGATTGGTCGTGTAGAGAAGGATTTTTGGAAACCTAGTGTTTGGCATCTCAAACCAAATTTTGGTCCGATACCAGAAGATAAGTTTGAAGAACAAAAAACATTTTACGGAATGATTGAAGCTGGTCGAGCTTTAGTTGATATGTGGGATAGAGTCTTAGAACGCAATAGAGAAATTGAAAATGCTCTAGAAGAGCAAGAATACGAAAATTGGTTTTTAGACTTCAATTCTAGCGATTAATAAGCTCAATTTTCTTTCCCTCTACCATATCTGATAAAGCCCATCTTTTAGCTAGAGCCTCATTAGACCAACGTACCTTGTACATACCCAAACCAAACTGTTTAAGTATCAAGCCTACCGGTACCTTGCTGTTTTGACCCTTTCTACTCATTCCCTTAAGGGATACTAGGTCTCCTGGTTTAAAAATACCGTTCTCTAACGGTGCATCTGTATCTTCTGGATCGATAAAAAAGTCTTTAGAAAGTTTCATATGCTATAATTATAACAACAATCTTGCGTTTGTCAACAACAAACAACTATATATTTATGTAAAAGAGAAAAAATTTTTTTTGAACGGGTTTTTTGAGGTGCATATGCGTTGAAAATGTTAAATTTTAAGAAATTTTATGATTCTATTTTGCTTGCAATTATAATCGGTCTAATTGCCGGCCTACTATGCGCGCTTACTGCGTCTTCTGTCAAGGCAAAATCTCCAAAATCAAAATTTTATGACTTTAACGAACAGCTAATCGATGGTAAAATCAATAAACCAACGACTCTTTACATGGATTCTAGACAAAGAGTCAAATTTGATCGACTTCTTAGGCTTAAGAAGACTTTCATACCACAATTATTCAATACCGCAAAGGAAAAGGTGTTTAAATGAAGAACAAAAAAAGCTGCTGTCAAACTAAAGCAGAACTTATGAAAGAAAATAGCGAACTTTTAGAAGAAAATAACGGACTTACAAAACAAAATAACAACTTGCAAGAAAAAGTCAAGACCCTTCAAGACGAAGTTGATTCTTTATGGGCTATGATGGATGAAATAACTAAGTCTGATATTGAAAATTTTTCTCATCTTTTGGAAGAACTTAAGTCGGATGTATTGTCCCGAACGTTAATGATTACAAAAAACGTTGCAAAGGCTTGATATGCAACAGTTGTTTGAAGCGTGGAGAATATACGAGTCAACCAATATCACTGTTGATACACGAGACGACATTATTAAATTGATTAATAAAAACCCTAATTATAACATACACTTAGACAAACCTAAAGGAACTTTTAAAAGCTTTGGTCGACCAACTAAAGTAAAAATGCCGTTTGATTATGGCGAATATCCTGATCTAATTAACCCTGCAGACAACATGGGTTGGGATGTTGTTATCGTGCCTAGCGCAACAAAAGACGATTCGAACCTTAAGCCGGCAGGTTATTTAGCTTATAAAGATGGATCTGGCAAAGAAGGTAACGATAAAATAATACTTGCGCCGTTTGGTACAAGGTATACAGAAGAAGATAAAGAGCTTATTACCTCTTTTTTTGCAGAACTTGAAAAATTTGAACCAGCAACTTGGTTTTAATTAAAAAAAATAACTAATTATTATTATGAATTTACTCCAAGAATGGCTTCTCAAAGAAGAGGCAATATTATTATTCGAATCTCGTCTAACAGACGCTATAGCACAAGCAAAAAATATTAAAAAAGTTTTGCCTAAAAATCATCCTCTAGATGAAGATCAACTAGAAAAGCTTAGTGAGGCCATTATTACCTTAATTAAAGCTGTTTCAAAGCAAGATCCCTCTGAAAGAAGATCAAACAAGTACCTTCCATGGACAATGGGCATGATTAAAAACTATATTCGTCAGCAGTCGACTGGGACATATGGTTTGTTAAACTTCGATGAAGATAATGAATACTTTAAAAACAAAATGATACGAGGAGCAGAAACATATAATATTTTTGGGTACCCAGAAGACAAAGGAATTTTTGATCCCAGCAATAGTAATCAAAAAAAAGCAGTGCTTACTCAAGTTGTAGAAGAAAACGTTGGAAATATAGTTGAAAAAATTGAAAACAATTTCGTAACAGAGACACCTAGAATATTGTCTCTCTATCATAAATTAGCAGAAAGAAACTTAATTGATAAAAATATTAATAATTTTAAAAAGTTAGATGAATTACGCGACGCAGTAAATAATGCAGAAAGAGAACTTCGTGAAAGAGAAAAACTTAAAGCGATAGAAAACCAAGCAAAAGAACAAACAGAAGATATTTTTTCTAACGAATATGTTGAAATACGAAGACCTCTTTCAAAAGAAGGATCCTGTTATTTTGGGGCCGGCACTAGATGGTGTATTTCTGCTACTGAATCTCAGAATTATTTTGATCAATACACCGGTGAAGGTGCCGGTTTTTACTTTGTGTTCTTTAAGCACCTGCCTCCAGATGACGATCTAAAGAAGTTAGCATTGGTATACAGGCCCGGAGATGACGAACCAAGTGAAGTTTTTGATCGACCTGATGATGAAATTAGTACAGAGGGCTTGATGACAGCTGTCGAAAAGAACATATTAGCATTGGGAGCAAAAATTGCTTTCAAAGGACAACTTAAAAAATTAAAAGGGGACAGCCGTACATCGTTTTTTACAAATTTAATCAGTAATATTGAAAGAGAGTATGACGGTATCGATGATATTTACGGGCGTCCGGACAGCGAAATGGAAACCGTACCGCACTTAGCAAAAATTTCGCAATTTATAGACATCGACGCTGCTGATGCTGATGATTTTCTAATAGATTTTAAAGAAAAAGCACGAGAAATGTATTACGAAATTGTAGGAGAATCAGCGGCTCACTGGGAAGATAACCCTGCAGGGCCTACCGAAGAAGATTTCGAAGCGGTGCTTGAACAAGCTGAATTAACCGAAGTATACGTAAGCTATGACAGCTATGATGAAGCGAGAATGTATTGGAGTGGCGGCTGGTCATGGGACATGTCTGATATAGATTTTGATAAAGAAGACACTGACGAAATTGAAGATGCTGTACGAAAAGGTCTAGATGATAATTATGTATACCCAGACGAGATTGAGATCGATACGTATGGCGGTCGTTTTGAGGCTATGATTCGCATTGATCCCGCATATGATGAACAAGAAGGCTTAGATGGTTTTAAAAGTTTTGTTTCTAGAATGTCTGAAATGGATGCAAGTATCGAAGATATTAAAAAAAGCATCATGGAGTACTTTAAGGAACTCGGCTTAGTCGACAACCCTCTTAAAAATCTAGCTGATCAATTTGAAGAGCTAGAACTAATGAACTTCGAAGTAGAAATAGAGGAAGATATTGTTAGCATTTCGACGCCTGTTGATATAAAAGTTCCAGTACCAGCAGACGTACTAAGAACTGCTGGTATGCAAAATTCTTGGCAAACGCAGTTTACTGCAAGTCGGGAATTAATGGATTATCACTCTGATATTGGACAAAGAAGGGAAGTATATGAAAAGCAACTTAATGATAAACTAGGAAAAGCTCTTCAGCAAGCATACGAACAAGCTGGAAAACAACTGCCGCTGCCAGAACCAGTCGGTCAAAAAAAGAAAATAAAAAAAATAGAACCTGTTAATTTAAATTTAATTTATAGGGCGATAGGTTTGAGACCTGGCAATGAACCTCTTTACGGACCTCAAACTAGTCCATGGTGGTTAGAAATACAAGTTAATGCTCAAACTAGTTTAGGTGACGTAAATAAAATGATGGCTTTTTTAAAAGCAATTGATACTCCAAAAGTCATTGAAAAAATAAAAACAAGAATACAACAAATTATTGAAGATGATATAGTAAAAAATGTAGTACCTGCATTGAAAAAAGAAAAAGAAGAAGAGCTTGCAGAACATATTTATAGGACCTGGAGAAAGTGTTTGAATTAAACCATTGTAAAAATAATAATGAAACTTACATAAGTCATATGATTTTTGCGTCGAAAGTTGGACTTACGATGCTATTTATAGGCACAGTTTTTGTTTTTCATGCTCTACTGCCATTTTTTAAAATTCCAAAAAAACTTAACTTAGAACACACAATTTATAAAATGAAAAAATGGAACATGCACACAATTAGGAGAAAAAAATGAAAAATTTATTTGAAAGCTTTAGAAAGTTTGTAAATGAAGGTGATTTAACCAAGGCTGAAAAAGATCTTAAAAACACGCCCGATAGTGAACTAAGCGCAGATGATAAGAAAAAAAAGAAAGCTATTCAACACAAATGAATGAAGGAAGGGCGTCTGAGTTCAGACCTTCAAGAAAGATATGGAATTTCCGATGAGGATGCTGTAGGTGAAGTTTTGTGGCACTCATTAAATGAAAACGGAGAAATTGGTATTTATGACATGAAATTTGGTAATACTATTATTCGCAACCTTTTGGCTGAAAATATTGAAAATAGCGTCATTAAAGAACATGGCAATCCCAAACGCGATGATGATGAAGATACCAGACATGGTGAACAAAACGAAGAAGACAAGGAGCGTGGAATGAAAAAATGAAACAATTATTCGAAAATTTTAGAAATTTTGTTAATGAGGTAGAAAATTTAAAGTGTCCTGCGGCTACTCAAGATTTGAAACTTAATACTAAAAATAGAAACTCTGCAATTCAAGCCGATCATATAAAATATGGTCCCTTAAATTTGTCAGATAAAAAGTATTGGGTTAAGGCAGCAAAGCACTGGAATACAACTCCCGATGTTGCAAAAAAATCTAGATGCATTAATTGTATTGCATTTGATATATCGCCTAGAATGTTAGAGTGTTTGCCTGGGCCAGTTTCAGAACCTATTGAAGACGCTGAAGGTAAATTAGGATATTGTTGGATGCATCATTTTAAATGTCACTCTGCTAGAACCTGCTATACGTGGGCAGCTGGAGGTCCTATTTCTAAAAATACAAAGTCCGCAGAATGGCAAAAGAAAAACAACTAAGGATACATAAATGAAAAATTTATTTGAAAACTGGAGGCGCTACATCAACGAAGAAGCTTCTGAAAAAGAAATTGAAGATGCTGTTGTAGATGTGTTAAAAGATGAAGGCGGTGCTGCTGGTCTCGATCCAATTAAAAAAGCTGTAGGTGAATTAGATCTACCGGATGGGTTTGATCTTAAAGACTTTTTAAAAGGACTTAGAGGTGTTGGTCAACACGAAGATGGAGATTATATCCTAGAAGATGGCGAAGAAATACATGTACAAGAAGGTATTGAAATATTTCGAGAAGCTCTTGAAGAAAAAAAGAAAAAGAAAGCAAAGAAAAAAGATGCTTGCTATCACAAAGTAAAATCAAGATATAAAGTCTGGCCTTCTGCATATGCTTCTGGGGCGCTAGTTAAGTGTAGAAAAGTTGGCGCTAAAAACTGGGGCACTGGTGGGAAGAAAAAGAAATGAAAATTACTAAATCAGAGCTTAAAAAGGTTATTAGGGAAGAGTTAGAATATGTTCTTAGTGAAAAATGCTGGCCTGGTTATGAAAAGAAAGGTATGAAAACCATGTTTGGAAAACGTTATCCAAACTGCGTTAAGAAAACGAAAGAAGGTGAAGAGGTAGAAGATAAAGAAAAATTAATTGATGAAGATGAAGTAGAAGAAAATCTTCGTGACTGGTTCGGTAAATCAAAGTCGAAAGGTGGAAAGCCAGGGTGGGTGCAGGTTGTCTCCGGTAAGCCTTGTGCTCGACAGCCAGGCCAAAAAACAACTCCTAAGTGTGTTTCTTCAGCTAAACGCGCGAGCATGTCTAAGAAAGAAAGAGAATCAGCACAAAGAAGAAAAAGAAAAGCAGACCCTAATCAACCTAAAAAATCAGGTGCTGCAAAACCAACATATGTCTCTACAGACAAAAAGAAAAAAAAGGGGAAAAAGAAATCATGAAAAATTTATTACACAAATTAGCAAATTTATTTAATAATAAGCACTGTTGTTGTTGTTGCGGGTGTTGTACATGTACTAGCTGTGCGTGTTGCTAAAAACATAAAAGGAATAAACAATGAATATCTCAAAAAAAGAACTAAAACAAATTATCAAAGAAGAGCTAGAGCTTATTGTACAAGAACAAGAAGACGAAAAGCTGTATTACGAAATGCTTTCTGAGGGTGAAACCTTAGAAGAAGCGGAATACCAAGGTAGAAAAGTAACTTTAAACAAACCCATGAAGGGTGATGTTAAAAAGTCTAAAGTTTATGTTAAGAACGCCAAAGGAAACGTTGTAAAAGTTAATTTTGGTGACAAAAATATGAAGATTAAAAAATCAAATCCAAAAAGACGCAAATCTTTTAGGGCCAGGCACAATTGTAAAAACCCAGGCCCGAAATGGAAAGCTAGATATTGGTCATGTAAGGCTTGGTAGAATAATGAATTTTTGGGAAGCATTAATTAGAGGACTAGCGTCCCCTAAAAAGAAAAAAAACCGTAGCTACACACAATGAGGGGCTTCAGTGAAAAAATTAAAACCTATTTTTATTAACAATAGCAAGATACCTGTATGGTTGTCTAAGATAGCACCTATTAATATTTGGGCGTTATCTTTTTTTATTTTTGTATGGTGCAAGGGTGAAATTAGTGAAAAAACCAAAAGACATGAAACAATTCACTTTCAACAACAACTAGAACTTTTGTTTGTTGTGCAGTGGATTTTATATGGAATATTTCATTTAATTGGAATAATAAAATTTGGCTCAGGTAAAGAAGCGTATAGAAAAAATCCTTTTGAATTAGAAGCGTATGGTAACGATTTAAACGAAAATTATCTTGCAAAAAGAAAAAGATACTCATGGGTAAAATATTTATGAAAATATTATTTAGAAACTGGCGCAAATACCTAGCAGAAAACAAAACACAAAAACTAGGAGTGTATGTCAAGGACAGTTCCTCGTCAGTTTCTTTAGCACTGGTTGATTTAACGCGTTTAAAAAATGAATTAGAACAGTCTGCAAACTTACAAGACTTTGCAGAAAAATTACAAAGCGACACATTTTTTAAAAACTCACTAGTTGGCTACATTAATGCTGGGGCTAATAAATACCTAGCTAAGGGACCGCCTACAATGGGTGGTTCTGGAGGTACATGTTATGATACATGGTCAGTTAAAAAATCTATAGGTCGAGGGTATGGCAGGCAACTTTATGATGCCTTATTAGGCTGGGCTGCAGAAAAAAATATTTATTTAACTGCAGATAGAACGTCAGTAACTGGCGCTGGAACGAAAAAAGGCGCAGCCGGCGTGTGGGACAAGGTTGATCAACAAACTAATGATGAGGTTCCACCAAAACAAAGTCCGTATATGGGAAAGTTTGATTCTTGGGAAAAGAAAACTACTAACCCTACTGATGATGATTGCAATGTATACGGAGTTGATTCTCTCGATAAAGGATATAGAGACGATAAAAAAATTATGCATTTTAAGCAACTAGAATCTAATTTAAAAAACTTTTTTACGTCAGATATCGAACCTTTGTTTAGTGATTCTAGTTTTTTTGATAAACTTTTTGGTAGAACGCCGGCTAAAAAAGCAGAAAAATTAAAAAACAAGTTTTTAAGTATTGGAGAAGACAATTTTTTAAAATTTATGCTAGGAGACGAAAATAAATGAAACTCCTATTTGAAAATTGGCGACAGTATTTATTAACAGAACAAAATATATCTTATTCTGGCGTTGTTTTAGATGAACCCTCAAAACAAAAATTATTAGCGCTTGATATTCCGGAAGGATGGGAACCTGTAGCACATCATATGACTATTACTATGGGCCCTTTGGCTCATCCGAAAGGAAAACATGATTTTTCAACAACATATCCAGCTGGTACAGAAATAGAACTTCCGGTAATAGCAGTTGGAAAAGATGAAAGAGCAATGGCAGTTAAGGTTGAAGCACCTAATCCTATTAAAACTAAATCATGGCCACATGTAACAGTTGCTGTAAATCGCGCTGGCGGAGGCAAACCTTTTCATTCTAATAAAATACCAGAAGAAAATTTTCAACCTTTATCTGGAATTATATTAAAAGGCACTGTACAGGAAATACCACAATGAAACTACTATTTGAAAATTGGCGACAGTATCTGCTTAATGAAAAATTAATGCTCAAGCCCGGGCCCAATGGCTGGGAATTGTATGGAAAACTAGTAGCAGATGCATACGATAAGGCGCCTTCTTTTCAACCAGAAGCTGCTGAAGGTTTTAAAAAATTAGCTCCGTTTGTTGAAAATATGTTTAAAAAAATACAATCTCGCGTAAATGTTGAGTTTGTTGATAACGACCCTTACGAAAATGATGAACATATGAGGCAAGAGGTTGCTAAAACAGGTGTTTTAAAAATATGGAGAGGTGGCACCGGGCATCCGGTATTTTCGCCAGAAACAAATTTAAAACTTCGGGCAGTGCATGATTATATGGCGCACATACAGGCTATTGGATTTTCTGGTACTGGATTTAACATGAAGGGTGAAATTCAAGCATACAATGTTCATTTAAAAACAATTCCTCCTTCTTCTGCTCCCGCACTATTTACTGAAGTAGTTGGACAAGCAGCTTTTTTTATTAATAGAGGGTTTTTTCCGGAACAAAAAATTGCAATTCTTCCTGGCTTTGATTATTTTAACATAGGTAAAGTCGACGGCTATCAAATTGTTGACAAGGAATTAATAAAATTATGAAAATATCTAAAAAAGATTTAAAAAAGATTATATTATTAGAAGTGAAAAATGTAACACAAGAAATGGCAGAGGATATAGAAAAAGTCTACCGGGACGACCCAAGCCAAAAAGATAAAGAAATGAAAAAAATGTTTGAAAAACTTATAGACCAGCTTGATAAACTAGATGGCAGTATCGATTATCTAGCTTCGGTATTTACAGGCGAGGACCCAGCGTCAATTTCTGGACGTCAAGCGTTTTTGGGCAAATTTGCAACGGCACCAAAATCGGCAAAACAGAAACAAGAATAAACACTTATAAAGAACTATTTATAGGTGCTAACAGAGGAACACAGCATGTCTAAAAAAACACAGATTACAAGAGAACAGCTTAAAAGAATTATTAGATCAGAATTAAACCAATATGAAGGTACCATTAATGAAGGTATTTGGGACAGCCTCAAACACATGGTTTCTAAATGGGGATCTTTAGAAAAAGGCGGAAAGCTTGTTGGTAAAGATAAGTTTGTTGATAAAGCAGAAAAACAATTTCAAGCTTCTGTTGAAAAAGAGTCAAATAAAGCTGTAAAACAATTAATTGCAAAAATTAAAGAAGAGCATCCAGAATTTCCAAATCAAAAAGATCAGTGGGAGTTTCAAAGTGCAATTGCAGATGTTGCAATGTTGTATGATAGTTTAGCTGCAGGTGTTGCAAAGTATAAAGACGGGGTACCAGAAGACAAGCAAGAAGAGGGGTCTATGGCTCCAGATGTTGCTAATGGTGTTGTTCATTCGTTAAGAACATATGTACGTATATTATTAGATCGTGATTTAGCAGATGTTTATAAGCACTTTAAAGAACAAATTGATAAT
>TARA_R100000664_G_scaffold34198_1_pt1 | contig 11870 bp, 9 predicted proteins | sample TARA_R100000664 | Tara Oceans TARA_R100000664 (sample SAMEA2622705) | marine metagenome | biome: marine biome (ENVO:00000447); feature: deep chlorophyll maximum layer (ENVO:xxxxxxxx); material: "saline water (ENVO:00002010), including plankton (ENVO:xxxxxxxx)" | depth 115 m | reverse complement strand
CCTCCAAGCCGTGAAGAAGATCTTGTTGATCGACCAGCTCCACCAGCTGGGGCATTTGCTGCTGCTTGTCGTCTAACCATCATTCGCGAAACAGCATTTGATACTTTCTGTAGCTTTTCAACTTTGTCGTCATCAATATCGTCCATTGCACTCGCTATCTCTCTAACTGCACCAGCGACCTCGTGTATACCACTAGCACTATTCTCTGCAATCTTACCAAGTCCGGTAAAAACATTACCCAAAGCAGTTAAATCCTCTGTTTTAATTAAAAACAAGGAAGCTGCCAACAAGCCAATACCAACTGCCATAGCTGCAAATCCAAGAACTACAAACTTAAATGCTAAGCCAGCAACTGCCATTTTTGCCATAGCGAGAGCCAAGCCTATTATTGAAAGAGCCAAAACCCCCATAACAATTGCCAAACCTTGTATCTGATCTGGAGACATATCCTTAAGAGCACTGGCCAGCAGTGCAACACCAGCCGCCGCAAGACCTATACCAGCTCCAACAAGTGCCACAGCGGCACCCATCATCATCAGACCCTTAGCAGCCGCAGCACCAGCAGTGGCTTTTTCAGTCGCTGCTTTCGCTCTTAAAAGTGCTATTTCTGCATTAAGCATTTTCATTCTAACTGATTGTCGCAACTGGCTTTTGCCTTCCAATATTGCCAAAATTTTATGCTTTGCAATTGATTGAATTAGACCTGATGTCATTGCTTTATAGAAGAGCACAACAGCAATAATACCTTCACCACCAAGAAAATTAGTAATTTTTCCAACAAATTCAAGAACGGATTTAAAGCCGTTAATCACACCAACAATCATATCCTGGTTTTGAACAGCAAAGTCTTGTATTACCATCTGAAGGTGGTTCATTATGGTCATTTGAGCTTTTCTTTGTTTTTCTTCCTCAGCTGCTGTCGCTCTTTGTTGAGAAAGCATCTTTTTATAACCAGTAACACCAAGTCTAATTGCTTTTGTTGCAGCATCAGGACTCATTCCTAAGATACCACCAATCGTTAAAGCACCAAACTTGTTGTTTAGAATCTCTGCCTGCATACCAGAGTTCTCTATCATCCTAAGAACTTCTGTTATTCGCTCTTCGGGATCCATTCTCATCAAGCCCATAACATCAACCGGCTGACCTAAAATGCCCATTAGCTTACCAGCCGTTGTCCCAGCATCTTCAAATGTGTCAAACTTCTGTGATACTCCAATTAAGTCTTCAATCTCAACACCAAGAGCTTTTGCCTGTCTTGCAACGGCTTTAAATGCACTTTCAGCCCGATCACCGTAACGAACAAACTCAGGAATTAATTTATTGAATTGTTGAATCATCTGTTCTGGTGGCTCACCAACAGATACCGCCATATCTATTAAACTTTTACTTGCGGCGTCTACTTCTGCTGTGCTCATACCTAGCGATCGTGTCATATTTTGTAGCATTTCGCCACTTACGGCTGCTGACACACCAAATATATGCATCGATTCGGCTGTTTTGACTAGCTGTTCTCTTTGTCCTTTGGACATCTGCGTGAACATATCAATTTGTACTGCTAATTCTTGAAACATTGCAATACTATCGCCAAATGAAATGCCCATATCCCTAGCATCTGTGGCCAAACCAACTATTTCTGTATCTAGCCTACCACCAGCACCCATAAGTTTGTTAAAACCAGCCAATGCTGAGTCTGCCGTCATAATCATAGCCATTGTTGATTCTTGAACCTTCATCATCGTTGAGCCAATAAGGTTATCCATCGTTTGTGATGAAAAGACCGACTGTTTTAATGCTTTTGCGATGCCTCTAAAGCTAGCACCGGCTCGCATTGCCTGCACAACAACACCAGAGGTTGTATTCTTCCAAGAATCCGTGATGCCAACACTAGCCAAAAGGTTATCAGCTACTTCTTTACCGGCATTTAGTGTTTGCTCTGTTGCATTAGTTATCTTTAATTGAAGTTCTAGGTTTCTTTTCTTCTCAGGGGCTAATGCTTTTTCTGCTTTAAGTTCATCTGCTCTGGCTTTTAAGTATTTTTTCTGGTTCTCTAGCCTTATCTTATCACTCCCTTCTTGGGCCACATCAATTTGGGCTTGGAGTTCAGCCTGCTTTTGAGCATTTGCTTCTATCTGTGCTCCAATCTTGTTTAATGCATCAAGCTCGGCAAGAATGGTAGATTTAACTTGGTTTTGCAGTTTAGCTTGGGCTGCGACCTTATCTGTTGTCTCGCCCATAAGCTCACCAACACGTATTTCTGCATTAGCAACCTGTTCCAGCAGCCTCAATCTTTGTTCTAGGGTTTTGACATCTGCCACAATATATTATCCTATTTGAATGGCCACTTAATGCCTGTGTTTCTCTCAAAGTTCTTAACGGCAACATCTAGCTTAGCCTTGCTTTTATAAGTCTGTGGGTTATCCAGCCCGTGCTTCATAAAGCTTTCCAGATAACTCTTTTCTTTTGCAAGAGCATTGGTAAACGAGTTCACTTGTGCTGGTGTTCCCTTGACAGATATACCAATGGCTTTGCCACCAAACATTCGTGATAAAATAACTTTGGTCCAGTAGCCGAATGCACCCAACCAGGATTCATTTAAAGTATCCCCGAAGTTGATTTCGGGTTGAACAATCTTCTCTTCATTAAGCATAACAAGCCTCCAACGTAATAAATAGTTTTCCTAAAGGAAAATAAACACTAGTGGTCACTATCGACCAGACTTTGCTTGCTCCATTTGTTCAGCTTCTTTTTCAAATTGTTCTTTAAGTCTTCTCAAATACCAGTTACGAATTAGAACTGGCAAGTTATAAGACTCGGTGAAACTCCACCCACCATGGTACTGCAATAAGAAAATATGCTCATATACTGCCTGTATGTAGTTATTCCCTAGGCCAAAAAAAGTCCACAGAAAGTGGCACCTCCAGTTCTGTGAGGCTTCCGCACTCTTGACATTCAAAATCCTGTCTCATATCAATTTTAGGAAGTCTGGTGGCATAGTGGTTTCGAAGGAACCTAGAATCAACTGCCGGCATTGTATCAACAAAATAATTAATAGCTGGCTTACTCTCATCTCCGTTGATAGACACAATGAGCATTTTAAGTTGATTGGTTAATGTACGATCAACATCGTTCTTTTTAGCTCGTTTTGCAATCTGGATAAGCCTAGCCTCATCTTTACCTGTGAGGATTCTAACCTTAACGGTGGCCTGTGTCTTAGGCAACACAACATCGTAAGTGCCGTCCTCTTCAATAGCATATCCTGCTTCTTCAATATCAGATGCAGTAATAATGGGTAAATCACTGAGATTGAAGGAGTATTTGCTCCTAGCAGAACACTCTGGACAAGTTATCTGTGTTAGATACTCTTCGCCATACCCAGTGATGCGGGCCTTAATGATGATTGCATTTTTATCACACAACACAAGATCAGAAATATTAATTCTTTTATCAACAATAATATCCTGAAGGAATCTATCCAAAGCAATACCCTTTCGGATTAATGCTTGTGAGGATAGTGTATCCTCATCCTTTGCTGTCATGAACCGAATCTCAATTGATTCTTGCTGATACAATGGATGATCTTCTGAATAAAAGCGGCCTTGTGAAGGCAAGTCAACAAACTCTGTTGGTTTTGGAAATGAAAAATTCTGCTGTTGTGTTAAGTCTAAATTATTAACAGGAGATGGAACAGAGGGCTTGGCCCCTATCCTCTCCTGATTATTTCTAACTGACATTTATACCTCTTCTAGTTTTATTTACATATTTTGCAAGTCTTTGTTTTGGGTGGTAATAAGCTTAGCAAAGTCGTATCTAAATACTACCTCAAGTTGAAGCAAATCTTCACCATTATAATCAAAGCTGCCAAATTTCATATCTTTTGCCCAAGCATTCTTAAGAATAAACTTCTCACCAACAACTGTCTGGTTCTCAATACCAGTGATTGTAGGTCTGTGAGTAAGGGTCTGAATGCTAATCTCGCTGAAAGCGGAAGTTGAAAGTCCCTTGGAAATAACATTCTTAGTAAGGTCGGGAGGTCCAGTAAAGCCGTTCTCAGGAGTTCTATAACCCATTTCAAGAAGCTTGTTGTAAAGGAGAAGTGTAGCATCTTGGTTAGGCTCTGTACCGTTACCGGGATCAACGAATGTGATTGTAACATCATTCCAGGTCGCAACACCTGGATAGTAGAATGTGTGATTTAAAAATTTGTGAGGTGTCTCACCAATTGTGACAGACGGTCTATCGGCCTTACTAACAAGAAATGGTTGAAACCCTGGGATCGTAACCATAAACTTAAAAGCTCTTTTTGGCTCAACGGTGGGTACCGACCAAAAATCAAAACTTGTATTTCCTTTAACTGGACTTGCCATTCATTTCTTCTCCTATACTTTGCACTAGGCACTAATAAATAGTACCCAGTGCTTTAAATTTAAAATTAATCCTCGAAAGCTGCTCCCGAATTCGTGACAATGAAGTCGAGTGCGATGAACTCAATCGCCTTAGCAGGCTTCAAGAAGATTTTTGCATACACGATGTTTCTGTCAACAAGGTCATCAGTGGTGGTTGTTTCATCCAACACGACCTTGAAGGCAGACAAGCCACCACCAGCAGACACTTTCTCCAAGAAAGGTGTCACACGACCGGTGAAGTTAGCCCATGTTTGCTCGATATTCGGCTCAAACAAGGTTGTAGCAGCGATTCTCGAAACCTCTTTCTTAACAAAGATGAGAAGCCTTCTCACATTAATTCTGTCAAGAGCAGATTGCGAAATCTGTAGAGTCTTCTGACCGAAGATTACGATACCCTCGGCAGGGAAAGAAGCAATCGGGTTAACATTGTTCTCATAAAGTTTATCTCTATCCTCTGAGGTAAGTTTCTCACGAACACTCAGGACGGGGATACCAGCAGCACCCTCTGTCAAACCACCTCTGGTGAATCCAGCAGGGGCAAACCAAGGAGCACTCTTTCTTTCACTGCTTGAGAATGTACCCAAGGCAACGACTGACGGGGGAGCCCAAACAATCTGATCGTTGATTGCATCTCTAATCTGAACCCAGGGGTAGAAGGCACATCCATAGCTGGAGTTGAGACCTCTATCTAGTAGATTATCAACAGTCTTCTTAACACTACCATAATCGCCTGCATCAATCAAGGCTCCACCATCTTCTGCGATGGGTGTGTAACCACCTTTGAGGTCAATAATAGCCAGTGTATCACCTCTATCTTCACAAGTGTTGATGAGGTGGTTTGTCAAAGACTCATTTGTGATACCGGGAACTGCGGCGAGATTAACCTCAACCTGCTCAGCATCCGAAATGGTATCAATAGCCTTCTTGACTGTGTAGTAAGCATAGTTTGTAACTTCATTGGAAGTTGCCAATGCTCTTGTGTTATTAAGAGGATCACTCTCTGTAATGTCAAATCCATCAAATCCACCAACCATCGGGACAGTAAATCTGTTAGCAGGGAAGGATGGAGTGGCATCAGCCCGTGGATCAACCAGAAGCTCATAAGTACCTGTGGCAGCAGTAACTGACTCACTGGCGGCATATGAACCAGATCGATACACATAGTGACCATCACTTGTAATGAGGTCATCAAGGGTAAAGAAGAATGCAGTCTCTAAAGAATCAGATGAGAAGTCAGGAGCTAGTTGTCGTGCAATGTCAATGTTGCTCTCTTCAAATCTAGTGCTCGTAGCAGTAGAAGACTGGGCTCTTCTAGAATCAAAGCCATAGTAAGCAAACTTTGGCTGAGGTAGTGAAGGATCTGACGAACCTGATCTCAAGGCAAATGTTGGATACACAACTGAACCGGTCAATCTCTCAGCCATATAGGTTAAGAAAGCTCCATCTTCAAGTGCTCCACGACTAGCAGGAGTAGTGCCGTCTGGACCAATCATTTCTGGGATTGCAAAGGCTTCTGAGCCTTTACTATAAGCTAACGCAATAACGTTATCATTAGGTGCTGTAGTTCTCTCATGAGCACCAAAACTTTTTACACCGTGGTTAGAAATTGTACCTGACGTAAAGGTAAATGGAATTGGTCTTTGTGGACCAACGAATCCAAATGGAAGGTAACGAGCATCCAAAGTGCCATTAGCCACATCGGAATGAACCTGAACGTAGCCGTAAGCAGAACGGTTCGCATAATCACCCTTTTCAACATATCGCTTCTCGTTATTATCCCAGGTGTAGTTTCTATCACCAATACGACGAGCAATGTAGTCAAGAGAGTTGGGATTAAGGTTTACATTACTGAATCTTTCAAGAATTCTTGGCGCACCATCATTATCTCTAATGTCACGAACAACAACAGTAAATGTACCATAGTCCGTTGTAGCATTTTTAGAAGGTTTGATATCTTGAATAGAAATCTTAATATTCTTTTGATTCCACTCACCACCAGTGTGAGATTTAAATTTAAACAACTTAACCGTATAAGCTCCATCAGGGTCAGGAGTAAAAGCAGAGTTGTGTGCTCCAAGATTCTGAGAGAAGATCCATCCTGTCTCAGATTTAGCCATAGGTGTAAGGTGATCGCCCCAGTTAGCAACAGTTGTGGTTGATTCCAATGCTGCGATAAATCCAAAAACATCTTTCGCTGCTGTTGAACTTATTCCAGCAAAGCCAGAATGAGCTGTAGGTCCAGCTGCGTCTGAGGCTTCGTTACCTGTTTTATATATACTACCGGTGCCTACATTCTTATTAGTCTCACCCTTGGTAAGGAATCTATCGAATGTCTCACCAAGCCAATACTTTTTAGCATTACCAGACCCTTGAACAAGACTAGTGTTTGTTAAGATTGGGTTAGTATTGAGAACCTTTCTAATATAGTTCTTTGAATTTCTGTTAAAGTTAATTTTATGTGTCTCTGTATCGCCACCAGAGCCTGTAATTTCAAGAGTAAACTCAAAGTCAGCACCGGAGCTATAAACAGGAGCGCCAGCGATAGTTCTAGTGATGGTTGAAAGAGAGCCTTTTGTTGTAATGCCGGGATCATATACAGAACCACTTAGTCTAACCATACCACCGTCAACATAAAAAACAGCCGCCAATGTACCAGTGGGACTAATATTCTTTGATTGAACAGCTGTTGGAACCGAAGCTGAGGGGATAATGAATAACCCAAACGCACCACCATTTGTTGAAATCTTATCAACAGTGGGGGTACCACCACCAGCAATCCAACCAGCAGCACCAGCAGCAGCAGTCGTACCCGAATTGGGGTGTTCATCACCAAGAAGACGAACAAATGTCAAGGGAGAGTTATTCTTAAGCCAGGCTTGTGCTGCATATGTTCCATACATGGGAGAGGTAAAATTACCAGTTCTCCAGACATCACCACCAAGACCACCACCAACAGGGAGACCAAAGATCTCAACAAATTCGGAAAACGAATTAACTGTTGTGGGAAGCAAGGCAGGACCTTTTTCCGCACGACCAATGACGACTGGTCCAATCGCATCAGGGACATCGGGTACTCCTGAATTATCAATTTCATTTATGAAGACACCGGGTGAAACGAACTTAAACTTCTTTACTGACATTCTGATATTCTCCTTTTATGAACATATAAAGGTAATGATTCTCTAATAAATAGTAGGAGTTGAAATGAAAATCCAAATCATTCCCTATAAAAGGATTGGTTCAAATTCTGGTTTATGTCACCTAAAATGACCTGTTCTCTGCCTATTTTGACCTCAACTGCATTTTCCCTTAAAACAATCTTTGGAGTTTTTTGGTTATCACCCTCTCCAATGAGGTATCCATAAACATTGAAATTGATAACAGTTTCAAAAGTTCTTTCTTCCTCAGCCATATTATCAAGGTTATTATTAAAGGTAAAACCACCATCAATTAAACCTGTGTACTGGTGGTCCTCATACCTTAAAACCACGTAATTAATAACACCAGGAACTGTCACAAATGGCGTTATCAACTCATTCATATGTTGCTGATACTCAGTTCGCAAAGTTATAGCATAAGTATTAACGACATATACTGGCATTGGGACAGTAACTGTTTGATATACAACCTTCTTATTAACTTTTCTCGGAAAGTTCATCTGCTTATGCTTTCTATTTGCCATTGCATTCTGAAAGTTAGCAGTCTTATCTTGATTGATCTTTCTCGCCACAACGATAGAGCCACCCCGCACATCAGGGTAGGCAGGCATAGAACCAAAGTTTCGCTTGTTAACATCCAGGCTTTTTTCAACATTTGTTCTTTCAATTGAAATAACCGGAAGCTTAACAGCATCATTGGCATCCCGAAGTTCAGGATCGTTCTTAACTTGAAATGTTCTTTCAGCAGATGACCAAATAACAGGAACTTTTTTTCTATCTTCGTTTGTTGTAGTAAATAAGTTAAGATACTCATCCACATAGTTATACATCGCTATATCTATTGTCTCTAGTGTTGATGGTGTTATAATTTTTTCATTTACAATAGAAGTATCATCTAATTCTGTATAATCATAAGAGGGTGGGGTAAATCGATCCACATTGTCTGGATACTTTTGTGGTGTCGGTCTAAGAATAGAGGATTCTCTTCTATCTGTAATCTTATTAGTTCCCATCGAATAGCCCCTTTCTCGCTCTTATACACTTAGCCGAGATCTCTAATCTATCGTCAACTTGACCAAACAACTGTCTTGGCTCTGACAGGGTTACGATTTCATAAAAAATGCCACCATAGTTAACAAAGTCACCAACACGGACAAATAGGTCCTGGTCTTCTGTTAGCCGGCGTTTGTGAAAATGAACTGTTATCTCCGACTTACGATCAATACCGTACTTCTTAAACTCTGTCTCATATGACTGCCATTCAACAAGAGCATATACTCTAATAGGTGGAAGGAATACCTTCTCGACTGCTTCACCATACAAAGGATGAAAGTTTGTGTGTTCTAAGCTGATTGGATAATACAATACGGGTTGGCCAATGACTCTTTCGATAAGTTCATCATTGACCTGCTTAACCAAGTCCTTCTCCTTCTTTCCAAGAAATAATGGAGGAGGTGGTTGGCTAGGTTGTGACCATTTATTTTTATCATCTGCTGGCACTCATTTTACCCCGTATAAACAAAATATGGAATCGTCTGGAATGTTTCATTCACAGACTTAACCATTGCTGCATCCTGTTCAGCAATTTTTCTATATGTCATCTCATCAAGAACTGTCTTGAGTTCTTCTCTTAATTTCTCTTGCTCTTCCTTGGCTTGTGTTAGTAAGTCAGAAGCATTTAGAGTAACCGACTCACCTGGAATTGGCACTGTAGCAAACTTACCTCTGACCTGTCCAAGCATCTCTTTTGACAAAGACAAGGCGAATCTACGAATCCACTGCTTGCCGATCGAGTTAATCTTTTTAAACTGAAGATTAGTATAAGGAAGAGTGCTCATATTGTTGACACCTTTTCTGGCAGCGTTGTCAAGAGAACCTGTTACCTCATCAAAAGCTCCCACCTGAACTGAAAATTCTACATATATTTTCGAAGGACTCCCTGTGGTGGGTCTTGGATGTATTCTTAGAACATTATTTTTAATTTCATATGAATAATGAGAGTTTCTTGTATAGATGGCATCTTCATAAGCCATTGCCTGCATCTTGTTTTGCCAAGCTGGCACAACTTCAAAAGTGGAATCATCGGCATACATACCATAGGTTGAAAGATTTCCAACAGAGTTTAATCCGCCATAATAACCATAGAATCTCCACATAGAGTGGGGAGTCTTATAATATACTCTTCTAATGATAATCCTATCGTCTGTGTGGTTAGCTATTTCACTAGCAAAGTACTGGTCAGAATCTCCTCGAATGATTGCATCTAGATCGTAATCCTGCTTACCAATATCTGTATCAATTGAAGCAGAATAGATTGGCTGGACTCCACCAATACCAACTTCGGTGGATGCTCGATCACCAACAGCTCTAGAATACCCATAATCAAACCTAGGGTATCTTAAATTTAAATCTGGCGGGACTTCAGAACCAGACAATTGTCCGTCACTATCAAACGAACCTGTAGGGCCACCAAGAGCACTTCCAAGTGAATTCTTTGCTTGGTGGATATTCAAGATATAAGAATACTCTAAAACTGATTCTTCATAAGCAGCGAAGATATTCTTCTCTGTTAATTCAATATCAAGGATATCACCACCAAGTTTTCTAAATGTATAATTAACCTGATCAAGAGCACCTGATATAAAATTAGCATCGTACACAGCGGAATCAGTATCCGCATATATGCCTAGAGGATAGTTTGCAACAGTCTGTGCAGATGTGATAGACCCCGTTTCAGGTAATCTTACCGCACTTGTTGTTGACGATGGTGTTAAAGTTGGGACAGCCATTCATTTTATCCTCCTACACCATTAAATAGTTTGTTTGTTATTAAGAACAAAAACAAAACCCCAACTAGCTGAACTTGTTGGGGTTTTTATGTTTAAGATTAGTAATCTACTTTTTCTTTTTACTTGGAGTAACAGCCTTTTTAACTGCGGCATATGCTTTCTTTGTTACTGGCTTTTTGGGAGCAGGTTTTTTAGGAGCAGGTTTTTTTTCTACGGGTGCTGGTTCAACAACGGGCTTAACTTCCTCAGCCACTTCCTCAACTGCGGCCTCGACCTTCTTTGCTTCTTCTTCTGTAACAACACCATCGGCTACAACCTCTTTAATGGTTTCACGAAGGTGAACAAACTTTCTCGCATACTTTGGGCTTAAAAGCCTTCTCTTTCTCTTACCCATGATGTAGGTCTCCTAATCTCTTAATAAATAGTGATAAAAAACAAAAAACCCCCAACCGCTTGGAAGGGGGTTTGAAGTTTGGAGATTTTTAGTTATTAGGCTAAGGCGTGACCGTTGGCGACAGCGAGCGAACTGGCCGAGTCGAAGTTACCAAACACATACCATGCCGTGCCATCGGAAACGCATTCGACGAAATCGCCGGTCGTAGCGGCACCCGCGTCACCGTCTAACTCAATTGTTGACCTGGCTGTAACCTCTATAATTGCGCCATTAACCAGTATGCCACCATGCATATCTGTCCCGGCATCATCCGTGATAATTGCGAACGACTTAGTGCTTTCGTTGTTTGAAGCCACAGTTAATACAAACTTAAAATACATCCCTGCTCTTGGGGCAGGAAGCTGTACCACACAAGTGTTAGAGGAGATATCGATGAAATAAAGCTCACCAGTTTCTGCATCAGTGATGGTTTTTGTGGGCGCTGACACGGTGCCATCAGCCGATGGGGCCAGTGTTTCTACTCTCATTAGTGAAGCGTTTCTTGCTGCTCTTGCTACCTTAGACATGTTCGTTTTCTCCTTAAAATAAAAGGCATCCTGCCTTACCAATCATAATAAATAGTAAAGTATTTCGCTAAATACCAAATAAAAAACCCCACCTAGCTTTGACTAGGTGGGGTTGACTTATATCACTTAGTGACTAAGCAGACTTAAGCGCCAGCCTCACCAAGCAGGCCACGACAGATAACCAAACCATACATATCGGCACGGACCATCTTCTTGGCGTAACGGGTCATAACACCCTTACGCGGCACGAAGTCTTCCGTTCCGAAGATTGTAGGCGTGACCTGTAGCGGTACATAAGGAGCATAGACATAGCCACTCTCAAGGAAGCTACCACCCTTACGACCAATGAGGACAATATTTCTTGGGAAGTAAGGATCGACATAAACGTCAAACTTCTTCGAAATACTACCCACGTTAACAGCGCCAACACTACCAACAGTGCTGTCCACAGTAACACTAGCACGGAAGCCAGCGGTCATCTCAAGGATGCTCGCAACTTCAGGCGAGGTCACCAGGAAGTTAGCACCACCACGGAGAGTCTTTCTGTGGATCTGAGCCGA
>TARA_R100000664_G_scaffold6889_1_pt1 | contig 11900 bp, 22 predicted proteins | sample TARA_R100000664 | Tara Oceans TARA_R100000664 (sample SAMEA2622705) | marine metagenome | biome: marine biome (ENVO:00000447); feature: deep chlorophyll maximum layer (ENVO:xxxxxxxx); material: "saline water (ENVO:00002010), including plankton (ENVO:xxxxxxxx)" | depth 115 m | reverse complement strand
AATTCCTTAAACTCTTCTACAATTAAATCTTTTTGATAAGCTCTAGTCTGTCTGTCAGCTGAGTTTTTCAGGTTGTATTTTGTTCGGAATTCTTTGGCCTGAGTGGATAAGAAAGATTTCTTCATGTGGCCAGTGGTTGATTAAATTTTTTAGTGAATTTCCTAATATGAAGTTTTGTTTCTGTAGAGCAAGGAAGATAGTCATAATATCCTCCTTATGCTCATACCAACCTTCTTTTATTTTATCTTCTATTACTCTCATCTTCAGATCCTGTTCCATAGTTAATTCTGTAACTGGTGGGGGGATTCCATAAGATGGGTCTGTTATTTTTGAAGTCATAATCATCTACTGTTAGTATACGTGCAAGTCTAGCATTTACTAGTGCATCTTCTTCTGTAAGATCTTTATCTTTAAAAGCCTTTACCACTGTTTTCCAGCTGTATCCCTCTTTATTGAATAGAGTCTCTGCTCGTTTAACTCCAATTCCAGGGACTCCGCCATATCCATCAGTTTGATCTCCAGAAAGACACTGAGTAAGGTGCCAAGCTGCTCCGCTTTCCTTGCTGACTGTGAATCTTTCATCCAAATTGTATAATTCCCCAGGGATTTGTTTCATATCCTTATCAGGACTGATTACAATATTACCTGGGTTTTGCGTTGCGTATATACCCATAGCATCATCAGCCTCTAGTTCAGGCATGATGATTACTTCATACTCAGTCTTGAGTTTGTTGATTACACGTTTGTAACCACAGGGTTTCTTACGATTTCTATGCCCTTTATAATCGGGTAAGATTTTTTTCCTAAAATTCTTAGTGTCTGAAAAGAATAAGATTATAGGAGAGAGTGACCCAAACTCGTTCTTAAGTTTGGTAAGTTCTCTTTGTGTTGCGTTATAAGCATCACTGAAGTTACTAGTGACAAGGATAACATCGTCACCAAAATCAAGTTCAGTTTCTGCTGCAGCACACGATTTATATACGATGTAGTCTGCATCTATTAATAGTTTCATTGGGTGAGTTTTAGAAATCTAACTGCCGCCCTAGCCCTTAAGCTACGACGTTTTAGGAAGAATGGTATGAAAGATTCTAATATCTCTATACATTCTTTTCTCTTGTTTACCCTCCATTCATAGGAGGATTTGTGATGTGGCTTCATAGCTGCTCTTCTATATGGACCATATACACGGCCAATTTTAACAGTTTCATGAAAGGCTGTTATTACATCTTTATCTGTAGAAGCCATGGCTATTTGTATGCTTCTCTTCCCAGAAGGTGAGATCCATCCTTCACCTTCAAATAGGCCTGCAGCCCATTCAATTGATCTTTTCATAATTGGGTGGTTAGTGTACTTCTGCCCAATTAGCTCCTGATTTTGATTCAGCTGCTACAGGACATCTCATATTATAATACTCTCCAGCTTGTACAGCTGTGAGCTCTAGTAGGAATTTTAAGTCCTCTGCTTCTTCCTCTTTACATTCAAATTGTAATTCATCATGAACGAATGCAAGCTGATGAGCAGTTTGTGGTAAATTTTCGTTGGCTAATACCATCCATCTTTTGGCAATCGTCGCCGCCGATGACTGTAGGAGATAGTTGAGAGACTTATGCCTCGAGTCAACGCCGATACGACGGTGGTCGAGTCCATATAGAAAACCCCTCTCACTAGCTTTGTGTACCGCTTCCAGCAGCTCTTTAAGACCCGGGATGGCAGCGATATAAGCTTTCCTGATCTCTTTACCTTTCTTAGTAGCTTCTTCATCACTTAATTGCTTATCAACGGAGACTCCGATCTTTCTATCTCCTGCTCCGTAGAGGAAGGCGTAAGTGACCGTTTTGACTTGTCTTCTGGTGATCCCGATGCGTTTGGAATTGACGGAATGGATGTCGTCGGTAAGGAGGATTTTGGTATAGCGTCCTTGATCATATCTGGCGAGATAGTGGGCAAGCATCCTGAGCTCAATACCGCTAAGATCGGCACCGACCAATATATGGCTGCCCGACGCAATAAATAATTGTCTAAATCTTTCATCTGATGGTACTTGTGCGAGGTTTGGTTTACGATGAGCACATCTAAATGTAGATGTAGCTACTGAACAATGGTGATGTATCCGGCTAGTCGCAGTAACAAGCTTTTGCCATGCGTTCACGCCTTCTGATATCATCCCTAACTTTTTCGTCAGATCCAGTAGTGTCAGAAATTGGAGAGCAATATCCGTCCCAATATCTTTCAACACTGTTTCGTTTATTACTGGCTTTCCTGTGGAGGTCATTAATGACGGCTTCCAGCCATAATGTGTTTGTAGAATCCATGCTATATGGTCACGGGAAGTAGGATTTAAGTCCTTGAGTTTTGTAAGAGGTGCTCCTTTAACATATCCTGTTCGCCTATTAGATCGTTTAGGACAAAATTCCGATCCTCTAACGTAAGGGTGGCGTTGCTGTAATAGTTGAGCAGTATCTTCATACTCTCGTCTGAGAGTTGATTCAAGTTCCCGTGCAGCTTTTTCATCAAAATACCATCCATGTTCCTCTTGTTGTGTAAGTATTTGCTGTACCTGATGTTCTAATTTAACCCAGTCAGGTAAGGGTGGAAGTGGTCGCATAATTTCTTTGTCACAACGACATCTTGTTCACAATAATCTTGCATCTCTTGTGACCATTCAGACCAATCAGTAGTCTTACCGTAGTCTCCTTTATGTTCACCTAATCGGTGTCCCCATGCCTCAAGAGAATGAGATCCATATAATTTATCTGGTATATTTCTATTCTTCTTATCTATATCATATAAATCCGGATGATATAAGCGAGATAACAAAAGAGTATCAATAATAACAGGAGGATACTCAAAGAAAGGATAGAGCCTTTTAATGAGAGGTAAATCAAACCCAACAATATTATGGCCAACGACCCTTTCAGCAATCGAGATCCATGATATGGCGGTGGTGATGCTGTATCCGCTACCCATAGGGAGATCTTTCGGATTTTCTGTATATTTCTCATCGTTAAACGCCTCCGTTCTGTCTTCTTCAAGCCAGTATAAGGCGATGCAGTGTATTCTGGTGGCATTTCTTAACAATCCGTTAGTTTCGGTGTCAATTACGAGGGTTCCTATCCCAGTGGAAGGTTTTGTCTCTAAACTTTGCACGTTGAATAGCCTCTTTACTAGGTGGGTTAGGTTTATATAATTCTAAATTATCATCTCCATAAAACTCTACAAATATAGGTCTAGCTTTATCACTCCTTCTAACGCATCCGTTTTCACTAGAAATCTGTGTTTGGGTTGAAAACTGGTGTTGTCGTAATTTCATCTTCTGTAAATCTGCAAGTGGATAAATCATAACTTAATTGACATGCGATGCCAACTTCGCCTGAATAACGATTTTTAAGGACTCTAACTGTCGTAAGTTTTCGTTCAGCATCGGCCTGCTGATCGACTTCGAGGGCAACGACAGCATCAGATATTTGAGCAATGCTGTGTGATCCTCTAAGTGAGGACAAACTAACACGTCCGCCTTCCTCGTGAGAGTGCTTGTCATTACTTGCTCTCCGCAAATGTGATACTAAAAATAATGCAATACCAGTGCGTTCAACAAGTGATCGTAGTCTGGTCATAGTGGTATCTATCATGCGGCGTTCATCTCCATCAAGACCACTCAGTAATATACTGAGGTGATCTAGGAATATAACACGACACTCCAGTCCACTGGCAAGGTATTCGATCCGATTGTATATGACGTCAGGATCAAAAGAGCCGAAGCCATCAAAAAGGTAAAGGTTCCAATCAGCAATGGAATTATGAAAAGCTGACGTGAGTTCTTGTTCGTCATGTTCACCTAAATGTAAATTCTTACCAACAGCTGTGGACATCAATCCAAGTGCTGTTCTTCTATTACTTGCTTCAAGTTCCAAGATCCCAACATGCTCCCCTTTGCACAACAAGTCAGTTGCAATGTGACGCATGATTGAGGTCTTTCCTGAACCAGAGCCAGCACAAAATGTTGTAAGTTCTCCATACCTGATCCCGTGAAGTTTCTCGTTGAGACCTTGGAAGGGGTATTTATGATCATGTGGTGCCTGTGGTGTAGTTACAATTTCAAGAAGGTTCTTTCCATCAATAATACCATCTGGTCGATAAGGTTTGGAATCCCATATCGCCTTTCTAATGGCTTCAGCATCCTTAGCTTGTAAAGCCTCTGAGGGATCCTTGTATGCCTCGAGACGAGCGATCTTGACCTTGCCAGGTGGTAATATCCCTGCCGTTTCCTCCGTCGCTTTACGGCCTGCCTCGTCGTTATCAAAGAAGAGGACAATCTCTTCATAGCCCTGTAATAAGGGTATGACTTTTTGTACATCTTTCCGTGCGGAAGAGGCTCCATGGGGTAACGATACCATCGGCCATCCCGACATAGCTTCGTAACAACTGGCAGCATCTAACTCACCTTCAGTAATAACAATACGTTTACCACTAGTAGGGAATAAATGCTGACCAAATAAAGTGTCAGTGGAAATTCCTTCATAAGTAAATATTTTTCTTTTATTTTTTATTTTGACTCCAGCGAGGACTCCATCTTGTGTAAAGTATGGAAAGCGTAAAGTATCTCCATCTCTGTGAATCCTGAAGAATCTGCAAGTCTTTTCAGATAGTCCTCTTCTTCTGAGGGTTTGTGGATGTCCTGTGAGTTCGACATTAGACATTTTTCGTGTTGACTGTGAATTAAGATTTATACCCTCTGCGGGTGTGTAAGTTTGGCATGAGAAGCAGAAATAGTGGCCATCTGTATACAAACTATTAGCATCAGATGAGCCACAATTATTGCAAGGCTCATGTCTAACGAACTCGCCTTTCTCTAACATATTAGTTACAATATTTTGCTTCTAATTTGTCTAATTTTAATCTTTCCTTATCTAAATAAACTTTGTATGCTGGAGAAAATCCTTTTAAAAACTGTTCTTTAGTTTGGTTTTTATCAACTTTTAAAGCAGACTTCATCTGTATAACACCCTTACCTTGACACTGTATAGTAAGGCAATCCCAAGATATATGGTGAGCATCAACTAACCTTTCATTTACTATTGAATCACCACGATAATCTACAAATAAATATTTTAGTGATTTACCAGTATTTAAATGGTTAAATAATCTATCAGCACTACCTAGATTAGGAGAGTAATTACTCTTATCAAGATTATTTGATTTAACATTAACAGCACCTATACCCTCTGGATAAAAATCTCCAATATCCTTACGGGTAGTTACAGAGGCATTATACTTTTTAGCATACAGTTCTTCGATTAGAGTTGGATTTAAATTAGTCATATTAACCAATCGAGTGGAATATCGTGGAAGTGAGTCCATGGTATATCATGTTTCTCACACCACTGAGCGTAAGTTGTTTTCGATTTCTTACTTATCGTATTATAAGGTGATTGAAATATCATCCTTAAATCTATATCAGGATTATCTCTCTTAACTGCAAGTATCTTACGCCTATCTTCTGGAGCCCAATATCCTTTAGCTTCTAAATAGATATAGTTAGGTAAACAGAAATCAGGGGTATAATTATGTTGTATAGTATAAGAGAGCTTCTCACTTTCATATTGATATGAGACCCCAAGCCCTTCGAGAAGATCAGCAACCTTCTCTTCAAGCTTAGATCTAAATTTTATGGGTTTATTATGACGCTCTTTAATTTTATTAAAAGCTTTTTGAGCCCATATTATGTTATCATCAGAAGTCTTCGTCGTCATCTGTTTCTACTGTTGGTGGTGCCTCAGTAGCTTTGAATCCTTCAGATTTACCGAATAGATCCGCCACTTGTTCAGTAGATAGATCATCATCTTTAATACCTGCTTCAGTATTTAATTTGACAACCTGTACACCAACCAACTTGAGAGAACTTCCATAGGTAATTCCATCCTTGAGTATATAAGGCTTCTGATAAAACCCAAGTTTAACAGTAGCTCCTCCATAAAGTGGTGTCTTTGCATCTGTAATAGGTGTACCTTCTGTATCTACTACAGGTGGTTTTCTATCTTCACCCCAAGAGAACTTAATTTTATGTTTACCTTCAGCTACTTCCTCCCATGGTGTAGGTTTTAAAACACTACGCTTAGGATTCTTTAACTTAGATTCAGCCCATTTAAGGACATCAGTTCTCTCAGTTTCTAATTTGTTAATGACTGTATCATCAACAACAGCAGCTAAAGAATAACCAAACTTACCAGGTTCTAGTACAGCTTGGAATCCTTCTAGCTTTACTTCATCAGTTACGTGTACAGTTCTATTAGACATCAGACAATACTCCATTATCAAGTTGATCTAAATCTTTACCAGGTTTAGCATTAACAGAATTAGAAGGTGTAAGTGTCTTAATTTCAGCATTTAGCTTATCATAGAACTCTTGTAAGTTTTCAAGTTGTACTTTAACTTGTAACAATTGCCTCTCCTTAGCTTTAAGTTCGGCAGCTTTCAGTCTTTCTTCAGACACCACTACAATAGTAGGAGGTGCGAAGAACGAATCAAATAGTGAATACATTTAACAAAAGAAATAAGTTGAATCAATTACCGATTCAGGTTGTAAGTCACCTATAATCGGTGGTTCAGTTTCCGCACCAATTTGTTGTGCGAATTCAGTGAGATAATCATGCTCTGCAAAGAGATGCATGTATGTCTCTCTAATTATAGCAGATAACTCATCCATATCGGTAGATCTGCTTAACACACTGTCATGAATTAGTGCTATTGGATGGTTAAAACGTTCTATAGCAAGGTGCAGTAATGAGGCATCTAAGCTATGAATTAAATTGGGTGCTGTAGCAGCTTTATGTCTGTTTAAATCTACTTCATTCTTGTCATCAGTAGCTACACTTAAGACACATCTACCTAATAATTGTAGGTCAAATTTCTTAACTTTCTTCTTCATGATACGTTGTTTAACAACAAACCCAGAAGGTGTAACCCATTGAAGTTCTTTAGCCCCTCTTTTTACTGCTCTTGATACTTCGTTCTCTATCCATTTCATTACTGACATAGGGCCAGGTACTACAGAATTCATAGCATCTCTAACAGCCTTAACAGTAATAGTTAAATCATCTTTCTCTATCTCTATACCTTTCTCCTCAAGTGCATCCTTAATATAGGATCTATTAGAGAATGGTTTAGCGTTGTATGGGATAGTCATAACAGTACGTTTAACACACTTTCTATCCCACACATCATGTAGCGAAATTGGTATGTCAGGTTTAGCACGTTCGGCTACAACCTTATATGCGTCTTGTGGACGTTCAGAAGGCAACACATTGACGAGTTGTGCTGTCTTGCGGTCTCTTGCTAATCCAGCAAGGATCTGAAGCCCACTACATGTAGCGTCCGTGGCAACACACAAACCAGTTGTGTTTCTGGTACGTTTAGTTACTACCGCATAGTACTCCTCACAACTAGCAAGGAATTGCCACGGTTCGTCCGCTGCCTCCCAGTCACCAATATTTCCAATTGGGTCTGTGGCTACTCTGGTAATCAACGGAATGTTTTCATTCGTCCAATTCAATCGTTCAGACATTGTTGATTTGTCTAAACCGTATGTCGTAGCGACTTGAAAAGCAAGCCAATCCTTACCCTTGTCCGTGATATATGATTCATCAGAAAATCTTATCAGTGACTTACCAAAATCGGTATCTTGTGGTGTAAGAAATGCGGGTATAGGATAAGCCCTACCTCTATAATCAAAAGACCAAGGTATATAAAACCTCTCACGATTCCTAAAACGTTGAACTGTTTCCATAGTCATGCGTGTGCGGCAGGATCTCTTGAACTCTGCTGCTCTCTTATTCATTACTTCTGCAGCGGCTCTACGATACGCTTTCCTAGAGTCCTTGTTATCTGCTATATCAGCAGGTTTAGGTGGCAAATCATAATGAATAATCGGGAGGAATTTACCAACACTTATGCCAGCCTGTTGCAATTGTTCTGCAACTCTGACCGTGAACGGGTTTAAACAGTACCCAACCTTCTGTATCTTATTGATAAAGGCTAATGGTCTTTCTCCCTGTATAAGGATGGGGTCGCCTCTCCTAACCAAGTCATGTCCATGCATTACCTCATTTAATAGGTATCCGCCTGGACTTTCATTCGTCCAATCCCTTGGTGTGACTAGCATTGGCCAACATAAAGGTGAGAATAATTCAGCATTAGCCATAATCTCGTCCTTGATATCCATAAACTCAGGAGTGGGTGTTATATAAACCGTAGTCTTACGACCTACTCTCATCATTTGTTTATGGAACCATCCACTAGATATCATAATGCAATCTAATAACCATGTACCTAATTTAATTCTAAGTTCATTACTCCATGGATTCCATTGCTTTACATTATATCTATTCATTAGTGTTTTAATTACCACTAACTTCTGATGTGTACCACATGCTTTATGCCAGTAGTTCTTCTTTAATGTATTAAGAAGTCCAGGTGCATTAGATTCATAATGTCTCATGTGACATTCATCCTCTATTGCTCTACCTATTGAATCACATACATTTACAGCTTGATTAGCACCTTCTTTATAACTAAACACTTTATCAAATGTTAGTTTACATGCAATCGCAGCTGCAACCTCAGTATCAACATTAGCTAGCTGACTGTGAATATCTTTAAAAGCTACTCCATTGTAACCTTCATGTATTCTCCTATTAGTCTCATCAATTCTCTTGATAAGTAATGGTAGTAAAGTATCTATAGATGCTACTCCATAAACACTAGCACTAGCATAAGATTGATCTTCTAACTTAATAGTCTGATCTTGAAGACGTTTAAGTCCTTGACTAATAGCCTCACGTTCAAGTTTAATTTGCTCATCCAGTTGAGCTATAGATGGTTTCAAGTTCATCATTGATTTGATCAATTAATAAACGTTTAATTTCATTATAATGTGGATGATCTTTATATAAAGACTTAGTAGCCTCACGAAAATAATCATACACATCTTCTACTGTTCTATTCATAATCTTCTACCTCTCCAGGTACTAAGTAATGTAATTGTTCAGCAGTGGCAACAACAAATTCACTAACTCCTTCATCCATTATTTGTCTAGCTTTATTTTTTGCCCTACCTGCTGTTTGATATACATATTCTGTTATCTCTCCAGTATCAAGGCGTTTCTCACGAATGATACAGTTAATTGATGATGGTATTTCATATCCTCCTATCTTCCAGTCCATGAATTCATCGAATGAAATAGGTAGGAACCATTCAGCAGGACATTCAGCTACAGCATCATAATTATTAGGAAAGTATTTTGGTTTTCGTTTCTTTTTAGGCATTAATCGACCCTCTGTATATCAAGTAAATAGTCATCCATAAATGCTGCTTCTTCTAACGCTTCATACGCTAGATCTTCAACATCTTCTGGATCATCGTGTAAGTAGTGAGAATTGATAATACAATCCCTACCACTTTCTAATAGCAATCTGTACTTAGGCATTGAGTCTCCTTTTCAGTTGTTTAAGTCGTTTCTTTGCTTGTCGTATTGCTTGAGGTTTCTTTCGTCCTCGCTCTTTTCGCTGGACGTCCCCGTTTTTTATTGGGAGTATCCTTTGGCTTTGCATTTTGTAAATCCCTAACTCTTGATAGTAATAACTTATAGTCATCAGCCCAATTGTGTTCAGGATAATGATGTAAGAAAGCTAAGATAGCATTCTCAATAAGTGTGTTATCATTCATCAGTTACACCTCCATGATGCTCATCATTAGTAGGACGGTCTTCTACTTCCTTGATATCAATACCAATAGTATTCATTACGTCCTTGAGCTTTCTAGTAATAAACCACACAATTTCCTTAGGACGTTGTATGGTGACGACAGTGATTGTGATTTGATACTTTTTAGTTTTCATGCTATCTCACATTCTTTAGTAACATAATTCATTGGATTACTAACTAGTAAACCAACTGCATCCTGTTCAAATATATTGATATATGCTTGACATACATCTTGTACTTTCTCAGGATATTTAGTAGTAACAGTAACTAACTTACTGTCTTCTGGTGTACCTTTCCATGCACCTTGTACGTCCTGTACTGTATAACCAGCAAAAGACATACCTAATACATCTCTAAACTGTTCCCAGTTTGCATCAGTAACATATCCACTAGGAGTATTACGTCCAAAGTACATTTGATAAGTCTTTTTCATAGTTTAAAGTAATAAACAATAAGGGGTTGTGAATCCCTAAGAAAAGCCCGAAGGCTTTATTTAGAGAATCTGTTATAGAGCTTCTTAGCTAGTAGCTCAAGATATAAGAAAGGTAATAGACCTAATTCAAAGAGTGTTAAGTCTTTAAGTGTACGTCTTTGTTCGGTAATAACAACTGGCAACTGTTTAGTTGATGTTGGTGATACTTTCTCTTCTTTCTTAACCTCGTATGATTCAGTAGTCATAGTCTTTGGTTTTCTGCGTCTAGCAGCTCTTGGTTTCTTTGTACTTGCTGTCATGCTCTAACCTTCTTTGTGTAGGTTGTACCACGATAGCATAGTCTTGTCTCTGCGTCCTTGATTTGATTCTCAATTAGCTGAGTCTTTAATTTAAAATCAGTCATCATTTAATAATAAATAACGGCGGCGATTGACTGTGAATCAATCAGTAAACCCAATGTTACTTGGGCTTAGAGAGTGAATCTATGCATAAGTTTGAGTCCTTATATCATCAGCTATTATATTAGCTTTGATAGCATCAGTCTCCTCAAGATAACTAATAATGTACTCAACCTGATTTAATGTTAGGTTAAGTTCTATATTAGAATCTTGCTCATGCAGGTACGTCTTGATTAACGACATCTTCTAATTCCTCCTTGTTTAGTTCTAATCTAAAACGATTCATTACACCAGCCTCAAGACCACTAATTACTAGTCTCTCGGTATTACGTCCATGACTACATATCATTAACGAGTCATGTTCTTTGCTGTAATGAACGCAAGGATCATTCATGTAATACTCATGCGTTGTATCAAAATTCATGCTGAGTACCTACCACATAATGCGTGGAATGCGTCCTGGTTAATTAGAACATCTTCAGGTAGTGAATTATATACATCATCATTAGTAAAGATGTACTTAAGTAGTAAGCCTAACTGTGCATTCTCAGCCTTAGTTATGCCCACTACTCCAATTCTTTTAGTCATAGTAATTGCTGAGTAGATTTAATATGAAGGGATTTCGAGTCCCTTATCCAACCTATTATATAGGCTGGAGAAGAGCTTCGTCAACTTCACTTAATACATCGACACATACTGCTTCAATGTATGCCCATGCTACATTGTTCTTATAGAATCTTAAGTTTGCGTCTGCATCCTTAAATAGATTAACTAAGAAGTCTGCATCATAGTTATCTGTGAAGTAGTCCATGATTTCTTCTTCATAGTTATCAAAGAACTTGATGGTGTCACCATAATATATGTGTTGGCTGCACACACCAGATTGACAACCATGAGTAACGATTTGTTCCATTGTTTCCTTGTCATAGGTAGCAATGATTTCATCATAACCTCTCATAATACGTCCTTGATTTAGTGTGAATAGCGAAGAGTTACATTATCACGTTAAGTAATAACTACGGCTTCACTAACGGCTCATAGCAGACTCGAACTGCTTCCAGGTGTTAGACAGACACCGATACTAACCATTATACTAATGAGCCAATCCTAATCATATTTAATTATAATTAGAAACTAATTGCTGACTGTGAGTAATTTAAATAAAGAATAAAATAGGACTTACAGTAACACATGTCAAGTTTCTTGCCTATTCTATTCAATAAGAATTAATCAATAGATCTTGTCGTAAACCGAGACCCGATAGACTAATTAATAGTTTGACTTGGTAAACTTTCAAATACTACTCTTAT
>TARA_R100000664_G_scaffold33201_1_pt1 | contig 11924 bp, 12 predicted proteins | sample TARA_R100000664 | Tara Oceans TARA_R100000664 (sample SAMEA2622705) | marine metagenome | biome: marine biome (ENVO:00000447); feature: deep chlorophyll maximum layer (ENVO:xxxxxxxx); material: "saline water (ENVO:00002010), including plankton (ENVO:xxxxxxxx)" | depth 115 m | reverse complement strand
TACTGTATTAGAGGTAGAAACTCGTAATTTAAAAGAGGACAAAAAAGCATGAGCGCCACTAAAGAAGCAGAAATGTTAATTCAGCCTAAAGACAAGATCGAGCTGACAGAAGAACAGGCACAAATCTGGCGACAGGTTTTTGCTGAACGAAAGCAAATCCAAGAACACGCCCAGGCGTTAGATCAAAAGATTCACACGATGATGGCTGCTGCGGGATGGGCAGGACAAAACATTGTCGAGGGTGACTTAGGTGAAGAACCGTATTTTGTGCTAGAGCGTGTACCTGACGAGTGAGTAGATGGCTAGGCCCCAATACATCAATCTACAATTCCGGCCCGGACTGTTTAAGAATGGCACCGTTTATCAAGCCCAAGGGCGTTGGTACGATGCCGATCTTATGCGATGGAGCAATGGTGCTATTGGTCCGATCGGTGGTTGGCGTAGATGGGGTGAAAGCACTACAGCTGTAACAGGTGTTCCAAGAACAGCAGTTACTTGGATGGACAACTCCAACAACAGATGGATTGGTGTTGGGTCTGCCAGCAAGCTTTATGTGTACGATTCAGCAGCCAGTATATATGACATCACGCCTACGGGTTTTACTGCTGGAACTACTGATGCCGATCCAAACACAGGTTACGGCGATTGGCTATACGGCAAATCGACATATGGCGACCAGCGCCCCGACTTAGGAATCCCCTCTCCGGCAACAATATGGTCGTTTGCCATGTGGGGCGAAGACCTGACGGGATGCACCCCTGACGACGGCAAGCTGTATCAGTGGGACACAAGTGTCGGCACAGGTACTAAAGCCGCCCAGGTTTCTAATTCGCCAGAATACATTACTGCTACAGTTGTTACACCTCAACGCATACAGATGTGTTTTGGAGGCGTAGCCAATGGCGGCTCAGAAGCAAACGCAGACAGGCGCAAGGTTTTTTGGTCGGATTCAGAAGACAACACTACTTGGTCTGCAACTGCTACAAACCTAGCGGGCGATCATTTGATTGAATCTACCGGAGACTTGCTAGGCGCTATTGTTGTGCGTGGTCAAATTTTGATTTTTACCACTGCTGATGCTCACACAGCGACCTTTGTAGGTCTGCCCTATGTTTATCAGTTCGACAACGTAGGCGGCGATTGTGGGCCTGTCTCGATGAACGCTGTAGCGGTTGCAAACAACACTGCTTACTGGATGGGCCGTAACGCAAACGGATTCTTTATGTACGACGGATACACAAGAAGTATTCCGTGCGATGTTGAAGAATTTGTTATGAATAACATGAACGAAGGCCAATCAAGCAAAACGATTGCGTGGCATAACAGTTTGTATTCAGAAATTATTTGGTTTTATCCAAGCGATTCTGAAATAGACTCGTATGTTAGTTATAACTACCTAGAAAACCATTGGTCGGTAGGAACACTTGCCCGCACAGCAGTAACAAGCCGTGGGATTTTTGCATTTCCTATTTTGTTTGATTCGTCAGGTAATCCATATGAGCACGAAGTCGGTGGGACGTATACAGACGTTGATGGCACTACTAAAACGCCTTATGTCGAATCTGGGCCAATACAGCTTGGCGCTGGAAACGAAGTGCTGTCAGCGACATCGTTAATTCCAGATGTTACAGCCCTGGGGGACATTACTACAACTTTTTACACTAAGCTCTACCCTACGGATAGCGACACCAGTCATGGGCCGTACACAATGACTGCGCCTACCCCTGTACGGTTTACAGGCAGAAGTGTAAGAATGCGTTGCACATCAAATTCAGCAAATTCGTGGAATGTCGGCATTCCAAGACTTGAGCTGAAACCGAACGGTAGACGATGAGTACGTCAGGAGCGTCAGGCTCGTCCCGGTTGCGGTTGTCGCCGCCTACTAAGGTTTATGACGCCGTAGGAGAATCAAACCGAAATCTGGCTTTAGAGTTAGCCGATCGAGCAAACTTAAAACGATTTGAAGATGTTGATTTAGCTAATAACGAAAGATTGATCTTGGTCAGCGCTAATGGCACACGTTATAGTGTAGTAGTGTCTAATGCTGGCGTATTGAGCACGACGGCAATATGAAATCAACAGAGCAAAACGGGTTCAATGAAGCATGGGCGCGTAGTACGCCGTTTATTGAAAAAGCGTTAGCAAAAAGCGGCAGAGAATACACTGTCGAAGATGTTTTACGACAAGTGCAGGACAATCATGCAATTTTTTTCCCTGTGGAAAACGGAGCAGCCGTGTTCAAGGTTGCATTGTATCCCCAGCGAAGATTTTTGCGGATATGGCTGTATGGCGGCACAACAGACACGGGCAGGGCGAATCTAGACGCAATCATGGAGGCGGCAGATTATTATGCCGCAGAGCATGAATGTGATGGAATCGAGCTGGTCGGCCGAAAAGGTTGGGAAAAAGTTTTACGCCCTTATGGGTACAAATATAAGAGCGTAACGCTCGTTAAGGATTTAGGAGAATAAAATGGGTGGTGGAAACAGCGATAACCCGATGGACAGCCTTGAGGTTACATCGGCAACCAAAAAAGATCCATTAACAGCGGGGCGGGAAACTCAATTATGGCAACAGGCTCAGAAATTTGCCGCTCAAAGCCCTTTCCAAGCTCAATATGGTGGAATGACTCCTGGGTTTACCCCGATGCAACAACAAGCCCAAAATTATTTAGGTACAGCAATTTTAGGCGATCAGTATTCAGCAGAAAACTTAGGGTTTACCAACTATGCTCGACCTTCAGGTGTAGGCGCGGCACCAAGTTGGTCGTGGCAAAACTCAGGTGCGGGTGACTTTATTGGTGACGGGACAGAAACGGACCCTACGCTAGGGCCTACAAACCCAACCGTGCCTCCACCACCCCCTCCGGGTGGACCAACACCCATTCCAGATCCGGCCGACCCGCCAGCAATCGGTTATGTACCCTCTCCCGATCCAGTCATTCCAAGCCCGCCTCCAACCACAGTCAAGCCGTCACCTGGTGACGTAAACTTAGGAATGGGTGGAGCAGCAAAATCTTCTGTTGAGTACCCGGTTGGTTTAAGTATGGACGAGTACTTATCCAGACCGTCTACGACGCCAGCAGCAAAACAGGCTCAGATAGCACAGTTTGGCTATGCAAAGGCACCCGCTGGGCCAGATTTTATGCCCCAGCCGATGCCACAACCGTCACCAGACATAATGCCCCAGCCTGTCGGCCCGTCAATGCCTGAGACGCCACCAGATATAGCACCTCCGCCTCCGGGCATACCCGCACCTCCGGGCGGTGGCTACTTGGGTCCAGGTGACGTTTTTAGTGCCCAAGGTGTTGGTATGAACGAAATGGATCAAGGCGCATTAGCCACAAAAAGGATGTTGCAAGAAGAAGGAATAGAAAAAGCCGTAGCTGGGTCTATTTTTGATGACCCCAAAAGCATAGATCAGTACATGAACAAGTTAGGTACTGATGCGGCTGTAGCAGACATCACACAAGATTACGAGCGTCTTAAAAACCAAGCGATGGCAAAACAAGCTGGTGCAAGATCGTTTGGTTCTCGGAAAAGCGTAGAAGATGCTGGACTTGCTGGGGACTATTTGCGGACTGTTGCTATGGCAAAAGGCGCTGGTTACGACCGAGCAGCGGCAAGAATGGATGACGCCGCAAAAGCAAGAACAAGTGCAAACCTAGCTAATTTGCAAGCACAGCAAGCGTTTCGTGCTCAGCAAATAGGGGCAGCAGATCAGTTGTCTGGATTAGGAAAGAGAAGGCAGGACGCTACGTTTAATGCCGCGCAACAATTAGCTGATGCTGGCAGAGAACAGCAAATGACACAGTTGCAACAACAGGCGTTCGATTACGAACAATGGTTGCGAGGACAACAGGGTGGCGCTGATGAATTAAGCTTTATGAAAAGCATGATTCCCGGAGGCGACCAGTTCACCTACGGACAGAAGCCAGACAGGCTGAGTCAACTAATAGGCTTAGGTGTTACAGGTGCATCATTTTTGAGTGATGCTAAAGCAAAAGAAAACATCAGGTCAGTAGGCACAAAGAATGGCTTGAACATTTACGAGTTTAACTACCTCGGTCAGCCTACTCGATGGCGCGGTGTAATTGCCCAAGAGGTAATGAAAACACGCCCAGACGCAGTAAGAGAGCGTAATGGTGTGCTTTCAGTGAATTACGATGCGCTTGGCATTGCTATGGAGCTGGTGTAATGCCTCATATACCTGGACACTTGCCAAGGCCCTTTAATCCCGGCGATCGTCGATTGATTGGCATGGGTGCATTTGATCCTGGCTTGGCGGCACGCCCGATAAGACGGCCATTGCCACCATTTTTGTCAGTTAACGACCGTCTTTCTCCAATCAATACGCCAGAAGCAAACGTAAACCTTGGCGCTGACCCATCGTTACGGCAATTTCACCCTTTGTTTCGGCAAAAGCCTATTTCTGGCGAAGGGTTGCTGTCACAAAACAACCGTTTTACGCTATTTAATACGCCCGCCCAAGACTTTCGATCGCCTGTAGATTTTGAGGACTATAAGCCAACAGGACTAAGTGCTATTAGTTCGTACATACAAAGGCATGGTAGTCCCCAATTCCGCGATTTTGGCCCAACACCACCTGGCAGAAGTTTTGCGTCTGAGCGTCCGCTTAATTTAACGCCTGAGCGTGCGGCCATGTTGGCGCATGGGTCGTACCGAGGAGAGCTAGGCATAACGCCAGAACGGGCTGGTATGCTAATACATGGCGCAACAGGAGAATCACAACAAAGCTCTCAAGCACCAAGTGGGGCACAAGGCAGTGGTGAGCCAACGGTGGCAGAATTGATTGCTCGTTTGAATCCAGAGCAAACGCCGCAAAACCCCTTGGCACGGCCATTAGATCAAAAACTTCGCCCAACGCAAATGCCACAAACAGGGTCAATAGCTGGACCGCAATTAGAAGTGGGTGCGGGAATGCCAGACCAAATAGATCAAATAGATGTGCCAGAAACAGACTTTGATGCTGGTCAACCTAGCTTTTTAGATAAAATTGGCGGGTTCTTTAAGCGTCCTGGTATGCAGGATGCGTTATTGGCTGCTGGCGCGACAATGATGTCAGGCAGAGACGCTCAAGGCAACGCATACACTGATCCGCTTCAAGGTATTGGAGCTGGCTTACAAGCCGGGGCACAAGCTTACAAAGCTGATGAGCTTGACCGTCGCGTCGAAGAAGATCGAGAAGTTTTAGAGCAACGTCGCGAACAAGCAGAAGCATCTATTAAAGCATTGATGGAAGGCAGGACAGATGAAGAAATTGCTGCTGTTATGGCAATTTCAGCGGCGGGCACACCAGAAGCTCTGGCAACAGCAGTTCAATTAGCAGGAGAATATGCTGATGACCAGAAAATTCGTACCGTGTTTGGGCAGAGCGAAGGCAGGTATCTGACTCCTGAGCAGCTAGAAATCGCGTTGGTGTATGAAGGCGACGAGCGAGCAAACTACCTTGCTGGAATAGACCAAACAGAAGGCAGAGCCGCCGCAATAAGGTCAATACGTCCCGACCTTAGCGATGACGTTGTAGAGATGATAGCCAGCTCTGGTGAGCGAGTAACCGACAGGTTTATGAGCCGAAATGATGGCTATGTTGTTGTTGAAAGCGGTGATGGTCGGTCTAGACTAGTAGATACTAGATACGGTGCTAAAGACCCAGTTGGTGACCCGTTTGGGGAAGTCGATATTAACATTGGAAACATTGCTTTGCAGCGAGAGCAACTCACGCAACAAGGTTTGGGTGGTGTTTATGATGAAATTCAAGAAGAATATCGCGCCCTGCGCCCGCAGTTATTTGGATTAAAGAATTTTGAAGACGCAATTCTAAAACTTGAAGAAGGAAACGCTTATGTAGGGTGGTTAGGTGGATGGCAGACACGGTTAGGAGAAGTATTTGACGGTGAAAGGGCTGCTACGACGCAAGAGCTACAAAACATTTTCCTAGACCTTGGTTTTGGTTCGTTGCAAGATTTAAAAGGCTCAATCAGTGATAAAGATTTAGAATTAGCCTTAAAACGAGCCGGAGAAACAGGCGACCTGCGTTCTGCATTGATGGACTTAATGCAAAAACGACAAGCCGCAATACGAACACAGTTAAATGCTCACAACGAAAGAGTAGATCGTTTAGAACAATACAATCTGCCAGAATGGGATTCTTGGAAATTGCAAGAAGCTGATGTTGAGCGTTGGTCTGGACGATCAACTGGTCGCGTAGATCCAACAAGCGTAACTGTTGTAGACGCAGAAGGAACGCGCTAATGGATCAAGAATTAGCCGTAGGAACGATCGTAAGGACTGCTGACGGCAGACGAGCGCGTGTTACTGGTTACGACGAGCAAGAACGTCTTATGGTAGAGTATTTAGATACTGCTCCTGCCGTAGATGAATCTGCTTCATTGCCGCCCGTATCGTTAGGCGCAGTTAGCGAAGGTGGCGTTAAAGATTTTGGCAGAACTGCGTTGCAAGGTTTGTCTTTTGGGTTTAGTGACGAGGCCAGAGGGCTTGGGTCTGGACTTGCTAGTTTGGCAAGGGGAGGAACTTTTGGAGAAGGCTACAGTGAAGGTGTTGAAGCTGAACGAGCAGCTTTGCAAGCATACCGAGAACGGAATCCTCTTGCCGCCCTTGCTGCCGAAGGTCTTGGTGGAGTAGCTACCGGATTTGGCGTTGCGGGTGGATTACGAGCATTGCCTGGGCTTGCTCGATTAGCTCGCGGAGGTTCCGCTACAGGAAAACTTGGTCGCGCTCAGGGGGTCCGGGCGGCGCAAGTAGGGCAGACTGGCGGCGGGACTGCTGGTCGCGCACTTGGTAGCCTTGACCCAAGAACATCCGCAGTAGCTTTAGGAGCCACTGAAGGGGGAATATACGGTTTTGGAGCTGGTGAAGACTCTCTAAAACAGAGGCTTACTGGTGCTGCAATAGGTGGTGCTGCTGGTGGCCTAGCTGCACCTGTAATGACAGGCGCAATGGCATTGGCGGGTAAAGGTAAAGGGTTTTTAAGCGATGTCGTAGCTGGTCAGAGAGGAGTCAAAGGAGCAGCAAGTCGGCAAGCAAAAACCGATGAAATGATGGCAGAATCGCTAATGCGCGAAGCGCCAACAGAGTTCACACAAAAAGGTCAGCAGTGGTTACAGACAGCTCGCCGTGTTGTAGATGATGTAAATGCTGGCCGAACCCCCGTAAAGGCGGGAACCGGACGGCGATATACTGCTGATGAAATAGATGCTTTTAAAAAAGGATTGCGTGATTATCAAGAATCTGGACAATCAGTAATAGTAGCTGGTTTGTTGGGCAAAGCCTCAGATGCAATCGAGCGTGATCTTGCACCGAACTTAAACACCCCACGGTTGCTCGCTGATGTTACCGAAGATTTTTCTGCGACAGCAGCACAGGTGACGGGTCAAGGTGGTGACGAAGTTCAAAAGCTAAGAACAAAATTGAATTCCGGCCCGCGTGGAAATCAAACACAATCTAGCTTAAACGATTTAAATGAAGCGGCGCAATTAGATCGAAACATTGGCGGTGTTAGGGCAAGACGGCAAGCTATTGAAACAGAAAAGAAAAACATTGCCAAACAAGATTATGATGCTTTTTACGAGGCTCGTAACGATTGGGACACGATTATAGCAAGTGCCGGATCTGCCGAACGGCCTGGAGTAGTAGCTATTATGTCGCGTTTACGAGATGCGACAAAACAATCTCCAGAATTGCGCCAAAGATTAGTTAATGCTTTTGCGGGTGTAGGTGAAGCCAAGGCTGCTTCTGGTGTTGCAAGGGAGGGTGCTGAACAAGGTCTTGCAAGTGGGCGTGCTTTAGGCTTTAATGAAATTCTAGATGATGTTAGTAAGGCTAACCCTTCTGATTTCGATCAATTTAGAAGGGCTATTAAGCAAGCTAAAGACGAAGCGCATCTTGAAGGAAATTACGATCTTCGGGATAGCTTGAATCAAATTGTGGTCGCAATAGATGACGCTATTGCTGATACATCTACAGCATTTGCAGATGCCCGCAGAGGGTATCAAGCAAACATGAGAAGACTAGAGGCTTACGAAGATGGTGCGAATCTTAAAGACGTTACCACCGAAGACTTGCGGTTTTTACATGACAACCCTTGGACGCTAAGGAAATATTCTTCAATAGAAGGGCTGTCAGGCGATGAGGTGGCAGACATCCGAAAAGCGTTTAGAGAAGGGCATTTAAACTCTATTGCTGATGTTGCAGAAAAACTAGCAGAAGAATCAGACGCTAGAGGAGCAGATTTTGTTCGTCAGCAATACAAGCGCTTGTTTGAGGGTCCAGAAGCGCCATTTGCAAGACACGCAGATGCGATCAACCCCGTTGCATTAAATCGCATTGGTCAAAACTTGGATAGCCGATCGTTGTTAGCCCGCACAAATAAGCGTGCAAGCGACGTAGCAGAACGTGGCGGTTCGATTATCAAAGACGTTACTGCTGTAGAAGGTGCAGTCCCAGCGACAGCCGCACTATATGGTTTAGCCGGACAGTTTGGCGCTATGGGGCGAACAGGCGTTGCAAGCTTAATATACGGTACTAACGCACAGGAAAAATTTGCACAAAATCTCGCCAAGCGATTAGGGCAAAAAGAATCAAAAGGTTTGTTAGACATGGTAGAAACGCTCAAGCGTACTGAACGCAACAGGGTCGGCGGTTTGTTGCGAGAGCGTGGCGCATCTGCTGGTGCCGCTGCATTAACACAACCGATGTCTGCTGATATATCAGCAACACTTCAAAACGAAAGAAGGTACAGGTAATTATGGCTGGTATAGGTGGTTACGGAAGAAAACCAACACAAAGCAGTCCGCATCTGCGTAGACAGCTCGGGATGACAATGAGTCCTACCTCAAGCAAAACCACCCAATACGGTGACGTAAACACGGCTGGTCCTGTGCAAAAAACCATGATAGAAAAAGAAGTTGTCGAAGAATCGACAGAAGAACCGTCATGGCGTCGGGCGTTGCGTGGTATAGGTACAGAGCTGATGCGCGGACAGTTTTAGCTAATTACCCTTAAGAGGTAAAAGCATATGCCGTTTAGAGAAGTGTTATCAGACGAAAAAGGCACGCTGTCGGCAGCTAGGTTGCTATTAGTGTGCTGTTTGGCGTTTACAGGCGTTCTAATCGTCTTTGATGCGGTCCTGTGGGCCACGGTGCCAAATGCCGCCTACGCGCTCTTAGGAACGATTTTTACGGGTTTGTTAGCGTGGACAACTGGACCCAGAATCGCGCAATACTTTGGGCCTCAAATTGGGGCTATAACAAGTGGAATTGGTGCTGCGTTGACTAGGGAGCCAAAACGTCCTTCTATGCTCGACAACTCACCGGATTACCGTGACGACGAGCGATGACCAAAGATGAGTGGGTTAAGACTTGTGCTACAGCTCTTGAGGCTCAGGGCATTACCAATTTTCACCCACTTGAAATTGCAGATGTTGGGCGTGTTGCGTATGCGGTAGGACAACAAAGCGATCGCCCCAGGTGGAAGTCTGTATTAAAGCCACCGCCCTTGAGCCTGTTACCTAATGCCCTTGTCTTGTGCCAACTGCTGTTAGAATTACGCGAAGCTGATCCAGTAGGCTCAGTCCTAGTTAATTCGTGGTATCGAGACAGCCTTTACAATTACAGCATTGGTGGCGCAGGAATGTCTATGCACATGACTTGCGGGGCCGCAGACGTTGTAAAACGTGGCTGGACAACAGATGAAGTAGCAACGTGGTTTGAAGAACATTCCGACGCTAAAGACTTTGGGGTAGGTCGTTACAAGACATTTACCCACATCGACATTAGGGGGAAACTTGGAAGACCAGCACCCGCCAGATGGGGAAGTAGTGAGTAGCGCACCACTAAGCAAATCATCTTCGCTCCCCGCTATTAGCGTTGGCTTTGCTATTGCAATTTTAGTTGCGACATGGGTAGCTGGTGCTCGGTTTACAACGATGGCTCAAGCAGACTCAGCAGCAATGGTGGAGATACAGGATGTGGCTGACAGGCAAAAAAAATACATCGGTACAAGTGGGTTGCTAACACTGCGGTTGCAAGAGATTGACGCCCGTCTAACTGCGCTAGAAACAAAACTGGCTTTGTTGCAACAACAGTTTGACCAAGCGTTTAGGCAAAATACGCCATGATGCTTAATCAATTCAATAGAATCCCGCCGTGGTACTGGCTGCTTATTCCTGTTTTAGCGTTTGTCATTGTCGGAATACGGGGCGCTACCCAGGCAAGCTACTTTAAAGGCATTGCTGATGACGCAGAGGCACGTTTAGTCGTTCAGCAAGAAGTTATTGATTCTGCGTCTAGCTACGCATTAAATCTGACAACTCAACTTGCAAAAGCCGATTCTGCGTTAGCCACACAACGCCGTGAGAGCGCCGAGGAGGTCGCCAGGCTTACCCGTAGCCGCCAAGAGGCTCGACGGCAGTCTGAGGCCCTCTCAGTGGCTCTGAGAGCATCTCTAGACTCTGCTCAAGCGACGACTTTTGATGAAGTTGTTCAGGGTTACGAAAAACAAATAGAATCGTTAGAAGAAACACTAGCTATCGAGCGATCGGTCAGTGCCGCAGAACGTCTTCGGGCAACTCAAGCAACAGAGCTGGTATTAACCTTAGAATCTGTCATTGTAGAACAAGAAGTTCGTTATGAAATAATGGCAACAGAAATCGTTGCTCTGCGTTCTGCAATGCAACCAAGCTTAGGGTTAAGAATTAAGGCTGACTGGTGGCTGGCAGCAGTAGGCTTTGCCGCAGGAGCGTTAGTAACTCGGTAGGAGGGTGAGGTAGTGGGTAGGGTTTATACGCGACACTGTAACGAATGTGGCAAGCTTTACACGGGTGCTGGCAAATCTTTTTGCAGCAAGCCCTGTGATGACAATTCGCGACGGTCAGAGGATAAGAAAAAACCTCCTGTCGATGTCAAAGACTTAGACGAAAAGATTCGCACTAAGGTTGAAGACGAAATTGCTAGTGTCGTTGTTATGGCATCAAAGGCAATTAAAACGCCAGAAGAATTGTTTGAACAAAGCGGTATGGACCCAGACGTTTGGGAAATTATACCTGACCAGGCAGTTGTAAAAACATGGCCTGTGCAAATGAAAGTAGAAGGATACCCGGTCACAATTCCTTGTTTCTATGTAGCCATTAAACTACGAAAACGGTGGGAGCACTCTAGGCTACCAACACCGATCATTATCGACGTACCAACCCCGCCAGCTCCTACCAAGTCGGCGGGTGTTTTTACATCGGTTCATTATTCCGATATACATTTCCCGCATCACGATCCTCGAGTTTTAACAATTCTTTACAAAATTCTAGAAGAATTGCAGCCGGACTTGGTAGTAGATCATGGTGACTTGCTGGATTGCGAACAGTTGTCGCGCTGGCCCAAAGATCCATTTGATAGGACTAGCCTAAAAGATGAATTAAAAATGGCTGCTGAACATTGCGGGATCGTTCACAGTATTACACCGCACGCTGACCATTGGTTCTTAGAAGGCAATCACGAAGCTAGAATCAGAAAAACTATATGGGCGCTTGCCGAATCACGATCGGCTGGAGAGCTGCTTACGCTACCAGACGTAGCAGACGCTCTTAGAATCCCTAAACTGCTTGGGATTGAGGCTTTAGGCTGGGAGTATACTCCGTACCCTAAACATCGCTTGTTGTTTGATCGCTTAGTGCTGTGTCACGGCGAGACGGCAAAAAAAGACTCGGGCGCGTCCGAAAAAGCAGAATACCAGAGGTACGGAAAAGGTGGCATAAGCGGGCACACTCATAGGGTAGGGTTTTATGGCCGTACTGATTACAACGGGGTTCACGGCTGGTGGGGACTCGGCATGAGCGGGAAGATTAGGGATGAATACGTTTCATTCCCGGATTGGCAACAAGGATTCTTGTGC
>TARA_R100000664_G_C2759858_1_pt1 | contig 11952 bp, 10 predicted proteins | sample TARA_R100000664 | Tara Oceans TARA_R100000664 (sample SAMEA2622705) | marine metagenome | biome: marine biome (ENVO:00000447); feature: deep chlorophyll maximum layer (ENVO:xxxxxxxx); material: "saline water (ENVO:00002010), including plankton (ENVO:xxxxxxxx)" | depth 115 m | reverse complement strand
ATTACGTTATAAGGGTCCTGAAAAGGACGATATGTTAATGCTTTATTTAGATTTTCAGCCTCATTAGCTTTTCTTTCCATCATACTATCTTGTCTTAGTCTTTCTAGTCTAGCTGTTAACTCTTCTATAAGTTTACTTTTTTCGTCTATAGCTTCAGATGAAAGACTTGAGTAGTCCATAGTTAATTCACTATCAGGAACTTTTAAAGCTCCACTAAATTTACCTCTTACTCTTCCTAAAGTTTCTTTAGCTAAAGCTGTAAAATATCTCCTAACCCATGCTCTAGCTGGAGAATTTAATTCATTCCATTCTATATCTTGTAAAGGAACGTCCGAAGGTAAGCGTATAATATCTGGGTTTTGTTTATAACAATCATCCGGGTCTCCGTCTACGTCATAATACCAGTACCAAACTCTAGAATTATTCATTTCTGCATTTCCAAAGTCAAAGTTTCCACCTGGAGTGTTATATAAATGTAGGTATTTAGTACCATTAGGTCCCGCAGTAATTCTATAAGTAAGTTCACCACCGATTAATCTATTTTTAAGATTTCTATCTCCCATTCTTAATAATATGTCATAGGCAGGCATCATATAGTAAGAACCCACAATACCCATTTGAGCGAAACCACCGACTCCACCCATACCTACGCCACCAAAACCTCCAAACCCACCTAAAAATGGGTCAATTAACATTTCGTTAAGTTCTGGTCTGGTAAACCACAATACTTCATTTATTTCTCTTCCTGCTGGTATTTGATATATTTGTTGATTTTTTACTAGTGTAACATAATCTTTTTTAAGTATCCAAGGACCACCTGCTTGTAAACCAACTATTTTAGAGTATGCGTAAGTAAATGAAGTTTCCCAATCCAAACTTCTGGTAGTAAATGCTCTGGCTAAGTCAGCCTCACTGACATTTATACCATATAATGAAGACCATTGGTTTTCTATTAACCAGTCTTGTACATACATAGCATAATCTTGAATGGATAGAGTTAAAAGGGAATCTAACATTTCATCCTCTAACTCCACACCAATAATCGGTGCCCCAAGTTGGTGTCTAAGTTGGGTGAATAACCTATTTCTTTCTGTTGTATTTATTCCTGATGACATATGTCTTTTTATTTATAAATATATTTTAATAACTATATACCTATAAATATTTTAATAAGTGTTTAACTCATTAAGTATTTCTTGTAAAATGTCTTCATTATTAATATTATCTCCCATTACAGTATCTATAATATTTTTTTTCTTTTGGAGAATTGAGTATATTGTTTGTTCTATAGTGTTTTCATATATAGGGTAAACACAAGAAACGTTCTTTTTTTGACCTATTCTAAAAGCTCTATCTTCAGCTTGTGCATGGTCTGAAGGTACAAAACTTAAATCATTCATTATAACCACTTCTGCTTCAGTTAAAGTTATTCCTACACCACCAGCTTTTAAATTAGATATAAAAACTTTAACTTCTGGGTTTGTTTGAAATTCGTCTACACTTTTTTGTCTTTCTTCTTTTTTTAATGAACCGTGTAAAACCACAGACACATCTTTAAATTTTTCGTGCATTTCCATTAAAGGTGCGGTAAAGTTAGTAAATACGATTACTTTTTTTTCTTGTTCTAAAGATTGTTCTATTAATTCACAGGTAACTTTAACTTTTTCTTGTGCAATTATTTGTCTTACTTTCATTAGTTTAGCTAAATGTATTGCAAGGTTTGGTTCTTGGTTGGTGTCCGACCAACTTATATAGTCCCCCATTTCTTTTTTATATTCATGAGAAACTAATTCTAAATAAACTGGTGTGATAATTTTATCTGGTAAGTTAACCACTTCTTCTTTTAACCTTCTTAAAACTTTATTTTTAGTTCTATCTCTTAATTCTTCTAGATTAGATGAACCACTCACATTCCATATTTTTCTACCACCAGGGCCTCTAAATTGTTTACCATCACAATATCGTGTAACATAACCAATCCAATTAGTAGAAACCCTACTTTCAACCAATTTTAATAAATTATAATAATTTATGGGTCTAGAGGTCATAGGTGTACCAGAAAGTAACCAACCTCTTTCTGATTTATTTATTATTTCATTCGCAATTTTTGTTCTTTGTGCTTTTGGGTTAGATATGTAATGAGCTTCATCTACAATAACTAAATCAAAATTAGAATCCATAATAGTGGTATTGGGGTTCTTTTCTTTTTTGATACTGTGAAAGTTTTTAAGTATGTCGTAATTTATTATTACGTACTTTCCATCCTCCCATTTTTTTCCATCTACTATGGATATCTTTTCTTTTGAGTAGTTTTCAATCTCTCTTTTCCAATTTACTTTAAGTGAAGCGGGGCAAACAATTAGAATTTTTTTAGCTTTACAAGCGATAGACGCAATTACCGCGGAGGTAGTTTTACCTAAACCCATGTCGTCCGCTAAAATGTATTTTTTATTATTAACTAGTTTTTGAATTGCTTCTTTTTGATGTTCTAAGGGTGGTCTATGTGTGAAGGAAGAGTAATCTACATCTATTTCTTTATGATTTCCTGGAATTATTTGAGATTTAGGAACCCAAAAAGCGTAAAGTTTTTCCGAATCTATTACCTTACCCCAAATATGAAATGACTTTTCTTTTTCTACTAATATTTTCTCAACCCATATTTGAGTTGGTTTTTGTGGTAGTATTTTTTGTTCTTGTAGTTGTTCCCCATAATATGGGTCCACCTCAACCCACTTACGTGCAATTTTAGGTACAGTATCAAAATATTTAAGTATATAGTCTGCTTGTGAGCGTCCTAGTTTATAGTATTTACTAGCACTCTTATCTTTTATATCTAGAATATAGTTATTAGCTCCATTATATGAGCTTAACGACTCAAGAGCTTTTTTTTCAGGTATTTGTATATCCAAAACTCAATAATTTAACGCATAATTATAATCATTATTAAACTATTTATAAAGTATAAACATGTTTTATGGCAAAGAATAGAGTACCTATAACAAGATTAAATAAGTTTTTTGGTGGAGAGGATTTCAATCTTCAGGAGCGTTTAGGGATGGAGTATCTACACGGTGACCTTAACTTTACTTTAGTTTTATTTAGAGTAGATAGAGAAAAAAGTGTGGGTGATAGAGTATATGGTGAAGCGTTACCAGAAGAAATAAGATATTATCCTCCTGTTGAATTTAAAGCTTTAGTGAAGGTTGACCAACCTAGTAACGATTCTTATGCGTCAGGAATTTTAAGGTATTTAGAAAGTGGTAATTTAACGATAAGTGTTTATATAAAACATTTGGAAGAGTTAGGGGTTGATATAACTTATGGAGATTATATAGGTTATCCTGAAACAGAAGATAAGACTAGATATTTTGTAGTAGCAAATGATGGTAAATTAGCTAACGATAATTCTCACACTATTGGGGGTTATAAACCTTTTTACAGAACCATCGTGTGTACACCGACATCAGAAAACGAATTTAAAGGAATTTAAAAATGCCTATTAATAAAAAAATAAAAAAAACTTTAAACATTTATCCGGTGGTGAGAAATCAACCACACTACCCTTCTGGGTATGATGGGTTAAGTACACCTAAAAGAAGAAGACAGTTAGAAGAGTTTATAAGTAAAGACGGAACCTACCTCCCTAAAAGTGTTTTACATGAGGACTTAGACTTAGGGATGTTAGATTTTGTTAAAGATAGATTGAGGGTAAGTGTTAATGGTAAGGATATAAATTTTGTGGACCAAATCCTAACTGTACAAAGATGGGCAGAGTTCTCAAACACTTGGAGTTTTGCGGATTCCGACATGCAAATAGAGTTACCTTTTTTAGCTGTTGTTAGACAACCTGACCCACAGTATGGGACTAATCCAGCTCTTAATTACACTATACCTGATAGAAGAACTTTTCATTACGCAAAGGTACCTACTTGGGATGGTCAAAGAAAAGGTGTAGACCTTTATAAGATACCTCAACCAGTCCCTATTGATATTACTTACGACATAAGAATTGTGTGTAATAGAATGAGAGAATTAAATCAATTTAATAAAGTAATGTTACAAACTTTTACATCTAGACAAGCTTATACATTTGTAAAAGGACATTACATACCAATTATAATGCAAAACATTAGTGACGAAAGTCAAATATCAGATTTAGAAAAGAGAAGATTTTATAACCAAAATTATACTTTACAGTTACAAGGTTTCTTAATAGATGGTGAAGAGTTTGAGGTTACACCCGCAATTTCTCGTTCTATTATATTAACTGAAACTAACACTAAGGTAAAAAAGAGAAAATCACCACCTACACATGAAAATCCAGAAGGACCACATGTAGATGTTTTATGTTATGCTTCAGGAACATCTGCAAGTGCTACGGCAACATTATCTGGTGGTTCAGTAACAGGTATAACGGTAGATGTTACAGGTTCAGGTTATGTCAGTGCACCTTCAGTAGGTATAGTGGGAGGTGGTATACCACTAATTTCCGCAGCAACAGCCACCGCTAATGTAAGTAATGGTGCGGTAACTTCTATAGATGTTACTTACATGGGTACTGGTTACACCTCTACACCAACAGTAGAAATTGGTCCACCAACTACTCTGGATGCAAGTCACGTATTTAATTATAATGGTAATGCTCAGATTATAAAAACAACTAATATTAGTTCTTACACGGTAACAATAAACGGGGTAGAAGTTCCTAGTGCTCCATTTACCACCTATTATGTAACTAAAGGAGATACGATGGCTTTTGTAATCACTAAAATTGACCCTTATAAAGAATCTTGTTTAACCCTTTCAATGACACTAAATTAGTTATCACCATAAATGTCTGGTTTAGGTTTACATTTTTCTTTAATAAGTTTCTCAACAAAAGCAAACATCTTTAAACCGTTTTTATTACAGTAGTTTTTTAAAATTTGGTGTGTGGATGGTGTAATCTTGATATTTTTTGTTCTCTTGGTGTCTCCCATACCTATAAGTATGATAAAAGTAATACTTTTTTCACACACAATAATTATTTAGTTGTTTTACTTAATGCTTTTGAGTTTAATGAGAATATTTATTTAAAAATTGAATAATAATAATTACTAAAAATAAAAACGGAAATGGCTAACGATTCTAACAAAGTATTTGTTTCTCCGGGTGTATATACATCTGAGAGAGATTTAAGTTTTGTAGCACAAAGTGTGGGTGTTACAACATTAGGTTTAGCGGGGGAGACTTTAAGAGGTCCTGCTTTTGAACCAATTTTAATAACTTCTTATGGAGAGTTCCAAACATATTTCGGTACAACAAGTACTGAAAAGTTTGTGGAAACTCAAATCCCTAAGTATGAACTACCTTATATAGCAAAAGCGTATTTACAACAATCAAATCAGCTTTTTGTTACTAGAGTATTAGGTTATTCTGGTTATGACGCTGGACCTTCTTGGTCAGTATTAACTAGGGGAGCTGTAAATTGTGCTACTATACAAACACAATGTACTTCATGGCAAAACATGTACGCTCCAGGATTTTCTAATGTTGAATCTCCTGGCACTTATCCTGGTCCTGGTTATTATCAGTCAGGAACTACGGCTACTACCATGTGTTATGGAGCGACTGGAAGTACTCCTGTTGCTTATGTAGTTGAAAACGTACCTATCGGATTTTCAGCAACTACTGTGACATCAGGTCCTTTAAGTACTTTAGACGGTGGTGTTTCTACACAACCACCTGGAGATGACTGGTACTCATCAAATTTACCAGCTATTCTACTTCCAAACTTAGATGAAACAATTACTAAGTATGACGGTTCAACAACCACACTACGTCAAGACTTAAACGCCTTTTTCTACGCATTATATAATAGTTTTTCACACCCTTCACCACATTGTGTAACGGGAGCTACACCTTGTTATATGAGTGTAACAGGAGCTTCACTAGCTTACCAATATGGTGTAAGTAATTTTGATGTGGGTAATCCATTATCAGGTAATACTTGGCCAGCACCTGTTATAAATGGAGCTACTTTCCAGGATGATAGATTCTGGGATACATTCTCTGGTGTAACATCAAACAGATTAAATTCACAATATAATCCAAATGGTTACGCTGATTCACCTTTCTGTGACGCGGGTAGTAACACTAACGCTAATGATAGTTGGGAATATACTTTCTTTGACTATGTAGATGGAGCTTATACTGGAGTATCATTCACTATTGGTGTTGATGTGGCGGGAGGATTTATAAAAGATGTAAGTACTGTAGATAATACTGTAAAGTATTCTGGTACTGGTGAAATGACAACAACATACTGGAGTGCAGCTACCTACTGTGATTTTGATAATCAAGTAGTTGCGACTTACAGGTCTAGAGGTGTAAGTACTTTATCTTCTGGAGGTCCAGAATATAGGGTGACTGGTGGTACAGATGTAAGATTTGTATGTACAGGAACAACATATGACGATGTATTAACTAATCCGTTCGCAACTTTCGCTATCGATGTTACTGATAAAGAAAATAGAGGATTTAGGTTTGATACTAATATGGCACAAACAGATAAAAAATATGTGAAAAGAGTATTCGGAACTCAACCTTTTGATAAGGATATGTTAGAGGTACCGATTTTCGTTGAGGAGGCTTATCCAAACATGTTAACTCACGCGTATAAAAAAGGTTACGTAAAAGGACTACAATGTACTTTGTTAAACTTACCAGAATTTAGAGCGGTAAGTAACACCAATACGATAGGGTTCTACCAAGAACAATGGCAAACACCTGTTACACCTTGGTTGGTTTCAGAATTACGTGGTAGTAAAGTTTATAAATTATTTAGAGTTGTGTCAGTAGCTGACGGAAACGCGGCTAACACAGCAATTAAAGTTTCTATTGTTAATATTAGTTTAGAAAGAAAAGAGTTTGATTTAATAGTTAGAGATTACTATGATTCGGACGCTTCACCAACAATATTAGAAAAATATACAAGATGTAGTATGAACCCAACAATTAATAGTTATGTTGGTGTTAAGGTTGGTACAGTTAATGGTGACTATGAATTAAAGAGTAGATACATCATGTTAGATATGGACCCAGAATTAGAAATAGATAACAACTTATATGATTCAGTTCCTTGTGGATTTGAGGGTTACATTAGTAGGTCTTATGATTCTATGAGAAGTCCAACGTTATACTACAAAACTAAGTACGATAACCCTGGTGATGTTATATATGACCCACCGTTTGGAACAACTGCTGGTTTAACTAACCAACAATTAAGTTCTGGTGATAAAATAAGAACAACTTATTTAGGTATTTCTGATGTAGCTCCTGGAGCTTATGATGATGACTTCTTCCAATATAAAGGAAAACAAGCACCGACAAATGGTTGTAATGATTCAACTGGTGATGACTGGGCTTGTTTAACCCAAGGTTTCCACTTAGATAGTGGAGCGACATGTTCACAACACAGTGAGTTATGTGCACACATTTTATGTGGTTGTCCTTACGGTTCAACAGCTTCATCAGCAACAACAGACCAATTTGCGGTAGGTGACGCACCTTTCACACAAGAACCTACAGACATTAATAGTCCTTATTATAAATTACAATCTAGAAAATTCACATTAATGCCTTATGGAGGTTTTGATGGTTGGGACATTTATAGAAAGTATAGAAGTAATGACGATAACTATATTAGAGGAAAATCAGGTTTCTTAAATGGAGCGTGTAGTTCTACACAATTCCCTGGAGCAAAAGGTGATGGTTCATTTAAACTATTAACACAAACTCCGTGGGGTGAATCTGGTTACTTCGCTACTACTGACTACTACGCTTACTTGTTCGGTATAAGAACGTTTAGAAATCCAGAAGCAGTAAATATAAACGTATTCTCTACACCAGGTATTGACTATGTAAACAATAGTAACTTAGTTGAAGAGAGTATAGAAATGATTGAAGGTGAAAGAGCTGATTCATTGTATGTGGCAACAACACCAGACTTTAATTTATTTGTATCTTCACCTAGTGACCCAACAAACATAATACAACCAACTGAGGCAGTAGATAATTTAGATAATACTGGTATTGATTCTAACTACACTGCAACGTACTATCCTTGGGTATTACACAACGATACAGAAAATAACACGAGAATTTGGTTACCACCAACATATGATGTAATGAGAAATATCGCTTTAACAGATAACATTTCATTCCCTTGGTTCGCTTCAGCTGGTTATACTCGTGGTATTGTAAACGCGGTTAAAGCTAGAAAGAAACTTACTTTAGATGAAAGAGATACTCTTTACGCTGGTAGAATTAACCCAATCGCTACGTTCTCAGATGTAGGTACTATAATTTGGGGTAATAAAACATTACAAAGTAGAGAGTCTGCTCTTGATAGAATCAATGTAAGAAGATTACTATTACAAGCTAGAAAACTTATTTCGGCAGTAGCTGTTAAGTTAGTGTTCGAACAAAATGACGAACAAGTTAGAAATGAATTCTTAGACTTAGTTAACCCAATACTAGATTCTATTAGAAGAGAAAGAGGTTTAACTGACTTTAGAGTTGTAGTTTCTGATGACCCACAGTTAATTGACCAAAATACTTTAGAAGGTAAAATTTACATAAAACCAACACGTTCTCTTGAGTTTATTAGTGTAGAGTTCTTAATTACACCAACAGGAGCTTCATTTGAGAATATATAAAATTAAAAGAATAAGAAATGAAACATAGTATTAAAAAATCAGAGATAATCGATAGGATGGGATTAAAAATTTCCTTAAAGGAATATGACGGTCCTAACCCTAAACATATAAAATTAACAGAAAATCAGTTCGATAGATTGTTAGAAGCTTATATGGACTATGAGGAATTTGAAATGGGGGAAGTTTTTGGTGACGGTGACTTAGAATTAAGTGAGCCTGAAACACAGGACGTAGTAACTCAATCCGCTGACGACTATTATATGGATACCGAATCACCTAGTGAATTAGGAGAGGAGGAAGAAATGGACGAAATGTGGGGAAATTTAGCAAAAATTGCAGCGGGAGCTGCTGGAACTGCTGCTGTTGATAGATTAGCAGACAAGTATTTGGGTGAAAAAGAAGAAGTAATGGAATCTATTAAAAAAAGTTTTAAACTTATTAGAGAGGAAATAGAAAAAACTTCACCTAAAGGTATAAGAATTGAAGACTATTCAAAAAATGTAATTAGTGAAAGTTTCTATGGTAGTGGTGGTAATAGACATCACCCAGGAGAATCTGCCGCTGCAGGAATAGAAAACATTATTAATAGTATTAAGAAAGGTTACGCTTTTGTTAAAGATTCTAGAACTAGAAAACAGATTGAAAATACTTTGGTTAAGTTAAGTAACTTCATGACTTACACGGCAGAGTTAATAGGGTCTGGTAGAGACCAAAGAGCTCCACAAAGTTATGAATCGTTAGCTCAACCATTACCTTACCCTGATTTAGACGAACCAGAAGAGATGGAAGATATCGATGATGAAATAGAAATCAACGAAGATAGTAGGTGGATGCAAGATGTAGATAAAGATATTGAAAAGAGGGGGACTGAAGGTGTATTCCACAAATGGTGTGATGAACGTGGGTATGACGGTGGATGTGATAAAAAGTGTTGGGATGCCGCTAAAAAAGAAGGGGGTGTTTGGTCAAGAAGAGCAGGATTAGCCAAAGCGTTTTGTGAATCAAGATAAAAATAAAATAAAAAATAACTAAAATGGCAAAATTAATTAAATTAACAGAAAAAGATTTAAGGAGAGTGGTAGACCGCGTAATAGAAGAACAACGAATGGGTAGTGTAGCAGTTGGGATGGATAGTGGTTTCGTAAAGGAAACAGAAGGTAAACCTGAAGATGAACTGGGTGGTCATATGGAAAGAGAAAGAGACGATATGGAGGAAGGGCACTGTGGTGACACACATGAGGATATGGAAATGACTATTTCGGACGCAGACCCAGATTTCCCAACTGATTTAGATAGTGATGATGAAGTTGTTATGGAGGAGTCTAAAACGAGAAAACAATTATTGGAAGATTACGGTTTTAATTTTAACAAATAAAAAATTTATTATTATATAAAAAAGGTCCTTTCGGACCTTTTTTTATTTTATAATCTTACCACCATTCCCAATTATTAATAAAATAATATAAGGACAAAGAAGAGGAGCTTTAAGAAAGTGAGTGAAAATATAAAAATTATACCATCTAGTACTTGGTTCTTCATTCCTTTCAGATTCAATCTCCAAATAGTTTTCTTGTAGTTGTTCTTGGTTTATTATTATAAACCCACACATTACTAATATTGATACGATTATGTAACTAATAATATATTCTATCATTTTCTTTTTATTTTATAATTATACATTCTTTTCTCTTTATTATACTACAAAGATAATAAAATGTTTCAACATAACCAAATAATTTTTATTTGTTTTTTATGTTTTTATTCATAATTTTTTAGTATCTTTGTACAGAATTAAAACATATTATATGAAATTATCACTATTTGATTTCGACAATACATTGGTCGAAACTCCCTATGAAGACAGTCCTTACCTGGACACAGAAGAAAGTTTAGATTCCGATAAATGGAAATTTAAATTTAATGAAAAAACAATTAATAATTATAAAAGTGAATCTACTGATAGTAGTGTTGTAACTGTTTTATTGACTAATAGAATAGATAGTGTGCAACATTGTGTAAAAGAAATTCTATCATCTAAAAAGATTACTTTCGATGAAGAAATGTTTATTAAGGGTAAAGATGGTAATAGGTCTAAAGGTAAAAGAGTAGAAAAGTTATTAAAAAAGTATCCAGATACCACTGAAATAGAATACTGGGAAGATAAAGATAAACACATTAATGATGTGGTTAACTCTTGTAGTAAGTATCCACATATTACGTTGAAAGTTAATAAGGTTATTTAATTTTTTCTATGTTGTCGGAAGGACGGTCACCTAGGTCTATTAATTCCTTGTTGTCAACAGTCCACACATTGTCAAAAATAGGAATCATATTTCTCATATTGTCTTTCACTTTTTGATGGTACTGAGCTACCATTTCTGGTGGTAGACTTCTAGGTCTCTCTTGGTTTCTTTCTTGAGCTAACTCTAAAGGTGTTCTAACATAAACAAGTGTAGTGTTAAAACCATTATTTTTAGCTATAGACCAAACATCTTTCATAACATCTTCTTGTCCTCCACCAGCATCATATACAACATTAACACCTTGGTTTCTTTCTTGGGCTAAAAAGTTTTTAAGAAATCTAACTGTTAAGTTTCGTGGGTCAGAAGTCGTGTAGGTCATATCAAGTATTTGTTTATATCCTTCTGGTGTGGAAATGTTTTCCTCCCAGTCTTCACCCCAAAGTTTTTTTGCGGTCATAACTCTTACTTGGTCTACGTTAAATTCTTTAATATTATCGAGATTAATAAGGTTACGAGTTATAAAACTTTTTCCCGCACCTGGACCACCAGCAATTACTACAAAGTTATTAGTAGGTTGATTAAAACCGATAACCTTCTCCTCAACTAGTAATTCTTCTCTTAATATGTTTTTTATCAAATTTTTCATATAATATAAATATATTTATAACTAAACAATAACCCAATGCTAAACGAAGAAATTAAAAGAATAAAAACATTAATGGTCATTAAAGAGCAAGAATCTTTAGATTTACCATCCTATATGGACTCTACCTATTTAAAAACACCAGAACAAGCTGGTATAGGTGAAGAAGAAACAGACGTTATTGTTTTTGATACAATCAAAGACGCTATAGACCATAATATGAAATTAGTGATGATAAGACCAGAATATGTTAAAACAGCCCGTGAATTTATAGATAATCAAGGTGCTAATGTTTTAGTAGGTACTGTAATTGGTTTTCCATATGGTGATAATAGTCATGGTGAAAAAATGGATGAGGCCTTAAAAG
>TARA_R100000664_G_scaffold28032_1_pt1 | contig 12004 bp, 7 predicted proteins | sample TARA_R100000664 | Tara Oceans TARA_R100000664 (sample SAMEA2622705) | marine metagenome | biome: marine biome (ENVO:00000447); feature: deep chlorophyll maximum layer (ENVO:xxxxxxxx); material: "saline water (ENVO:00002010), including plankton (ENVO:xxxxxxxx)" | depth 115 m | reverse complement strand
GATTACCAGCAGCGTCTCGGTGAATTCCAGAGCGATAACTACTACAAGAACGCTGCGTCAATCAAAGAGGATTACAATCTAAAGATTGAGGCTCTCGCGGAGCAGACCGAGCAGATCCGAGTAAGGACTCTGAACGAGATTAGTAAGGCTTCTGAGTCGGCCGCTAGAGGGTCGTCTATGAGTCTTGCTAGGTCTTCTGAAACGGGCACTACCGGAAACTCTATGATGCTCCAGAGGCAGCAGTACGACAGGGCTGAGGCGCAGTTTGCGAATATCTCTTTCAACAACCTACAGGATATTTACAGACAGAAGCAACGTGAAGCCATGTCGATTAGGGCGGCCAGTCAGAACATGCTGAACAGGGCGATGCCTGCGCCTATGGCTCCTATTGATCCCCCAGCCCCCGTCCAGAACATCCCGCAGCCATCGGCTGCTCCGTTCGTTCTTCAGGGTATTAGTGGAATACTCGGAGGCATCGGCGCTGGATTTAACTTGAATTCTATGATGGGCGCAAATCTGCCGGGAACAGGGGTTGGCGGAGGTAGTGGCGGGTCTTTCCCATTCTCTCCGTCCTACGGTAGTGATCCTAACTTTGTAGGGCCTCTCCCTGAAGATTGACTTCCGTCAGTAACCACAATTAAACAAGAGGATTAATAAATGGATCGATCAAACAGAGTACCGAGGGCTACCCCCGGAGTAACGGCTTCGCCTGTAGATACTGCCGTATTTGCGGGTCAAGAAGGCGCACCGGCCCAGCCCAATCCTCTTGCTAAACCTCAGTTTCAACCTAATATGTTTGACGCTGAAGAAGCGATGCGGATGCAGCGTGCTTTGGGGCAACTTTCAGAAAGTCTGGGAGGCGCTACATTCGCAATCGCCCGCAATGAGCAGATTATCGGTGGGCAATACGAGGAGTATGGGGAGCAGATGGGGGCGATCGCCGCCTACATGAATAGTGAAGGAAGGGTGTTTACAGAGGCCCTTAGTCAAGAACAGATTGAAGCCCTCGACCACCCCCGCGCCCAACTCGGTATGGCTAGAGGCTCTGCGGGAGTCGCCGCAAGGGGCATGTACAAAGACCTCGAAGCAAATTTGGCGGGAATGCGTGTAGGAGATCACGCCAAAGACATCGGCCATTACGCCGCCGCATTTGATGAGGCCCTTAATAAGATGGCGTATGACTATAGCGGTCCCCGGCCGGATCTCTTTAGGCAAGAACTGCTCACGGCTTCCCTCCCCCTTCGCGACCGTTGGGTGTCAGAGAACAGGGCTTGGATTAACACCCAACTTATTAAAGACTCCGAGAGTAATCTGGTCGCGGCCACCAACGATATTATGGAGGCTACATTCGGCAGTCGTAGAGACGTCACTGTTGAATCATCACTACACGACCCTAATAGCCTGAATCCGAACGAGGCGATTTTGGGCCGGATGGGACTCGCAAAAACCCAGAGGATCGTCGGGGTTTCTGACAAGGAACACTTCAATAGACGTGTAGAGGATGCCGCTGCTTCTCTTACGAAGATGATTGACTCCGAGCAGGGGGGACTGATCTCTAGTTCTAATTTGAACGAGATTGTGGCGATGCAACTCATCGACCTTGCAAAGAGCAGTAGCGAACTTTCGGCTTTCGCAGAAGCAGTCCTATTGAAAACCGAGACTGGGCCTGAGGACTCACGAGCGAGCATACTTACGGGGCGCGCGAAAGATGAGTACCTTAAGAGTAAGGACACTATTAAATCCCGTCAGGTAACTGCAAATAAAGCATCCGCTAACAAACAGTTCAAAGAAATGATGGAGCAACAAAAGACGCACCTTGTTAACACCATGATCGGTCAGATGGAAAAAGACCCCTCCATCGTCGGCACTGCTTTGTCCCGAAATATTCAGAGCGTACTACTCGGGGATAGGCAATCCACCACTCTTGAAAACGGTATTAGAGTGAAACTTCATGGAAGCGACACGCTTATATTCACTCCTCCTGAAGGAGGCGTAGCCGATGCTGAGGTCCATCTAAATCTCAGTAAGATGGCTGAGACGGCGAAAACTATGACCCACGCTCGGGCGACTGAGCGGGCCATGCGTGCTAACCCCGCGGTGAGTAGGCTACAGGCGGAGGCGATTGCAACCGCCGAGACTGGGATCTCCAGTCCTCAAGTAAAAGACACTCTTCAGCGAGTCATTAATGTAACGAACCAATACAGGATGATGAGCCAGAACGACTCTAATTTCAATCCAATCAACGACGAGCAGTTCGAGGGGATCCGTCAGGCGGCAAGAGAATCCTATACCGCTTTTCTGACCCTCAGGGAAGCCGGAAGACTAGACACCCTTTCGCAGGATCAGGTTGAATTCTTCGACCTGTTCGATCTTCTAATGACAGACCCGAATCTCTCGCAATTTGGGGGAAATGTCGATAAGACCCTTGACCAGTTATCTAGGGTGAACACGGCCGCCAGTAATTCATGGGATAATGAAGCGGCCAAGGCGCGAATTGGGTCTCACCCCTTTTCCCAAGATCCCGGCACGAACAATTTTGCCATGAATTATGTCGAGCGGCTCGCGAAGGGCCTCCTCAATGTGGGGGCGGTGAACAGTACGGAAGAAGCGGTTGAAATTGCGATAGATTCTTGGAGTAAAAAGACCGTTGAAATGTCCAATGGAATTCGGGTCCTTGAGGAAGACGTTAAATTAAAGACCGAAAGGCCGGTGGTGCGGGAATATAACGAGGGGGACTGGGAACTTCTCTACTTCGATGGGGTAAGAGGGCCAGTCGAGACCGCCGAGCAATTCATTAAGGCCGCCCCGGAACTCGCCGGTATCCTCTGGGACACATTGATGTCAAGACTCCCCGGCGGCGGCGACGTTGACGTCGATCCGACAGAGTTCGGAAGGAGACTTAAAGACACTGTGGTCGGCATCCAAACAAATTTACACCCCAGATTTGAAGAATTAAGCGATAGTCAAATTATGGACGGAGCGTTGGAAGTCCTGAAAACCGCCCCTCCTAGATGGTTTGCAGATAGCATCACTGTTGGGGAATACAAATTTGAAGAATACTATTGGGTTCCTGTACGCGGAAGCCAAGGAAACTTCTTCCAACTCATGGGGAGGACCTCGATAGGCTCGACCGTTCCGATTCTAAACGATAAAAATAAAGAGACTAAAGGGTACTCTCAGATGTGGAGCATCCTAGATATAACCACTTTATTCGCCGAGGGGAACGGATTTGAGTTGGTCGATGGTGAGTACCTTGAAGACACTTCACCTAAGCCTAAAACCCCCCACTGGGCGGACGACCTTGGTCCGGGTCCTATGGGCTCACTTGGTTACTGATTGAGGAGTAATACATATGACAAATAACGTCTTCGATATTACTTCTCCAGAATATGTGGAGCCCACCCCCTCAACCCTGTTCCATACCGTTGAGACCCCGCGGGATCGCTCAATGAGAGAACTCTCTCTTGAGTATGCGTTTCGACCGAATATGGACATCGGCTTTGGAGGCAAGATATATAACGCCTTCGCGAATGAAACTGTTATTGGAGAGGTGCTTAGGGAACTCTCTGCCCCCAACTACAGAGACACTGGGTACGTCGTCACAAAGGAAGATATTGAGAAATACGCTGGAGATATCGATCCGGCAGCAGCGGCCCGCGCAGCAGCATCTTCAAATTCCTTTGGGGAGTTCCTATACGAAACCGATGAGATCCGTCTGACGGAGAAAAGGCGAAAGGAATTATATTCCGGTGGAGCACTCGGGTTTACTACGGGCCTCGGGCTGACCGTACTCGCCGCAGGTGGAGAGGCTGTTGCTCTGTCTATTCTTGCAGGAGCAGTCGGAGGACCGGCAGGGGCGGCGGCTGGAGCGGGGAATGCTATTAACAGGATGACCCGTATTAAGGGGATGCTGAAAGGTATGGGCCTTGCGGCCGCCATCGATGTACCTCTTGAGACAACCAGATACGCCCTCGATAAGACTCTTCGCCCCACGGATCTGATGATTGCTCTTGGAGCATCCGCCGGTATAACTGGCGCGATCGGAGCCTATAAGCCCCACCTCTTCCTCCCAGAACTCCAGAAGGCTTCAGATGTCGCTACTAAACGAGCGGCTGCTAGTGCCCTCAGGGAAGCAGGGGATGAGGAAGCGGCGGAGGCGATCGAGAAGACGATCTCAATGTCTGTCCGAGTAGTAGATCCTGAGGACGGCCTTGAAGACCTTATTGATCTAAAAGGAGCCGAACTCTTCGCAGAAGCGAGGCGTCTTGGGGTACAGACTCATCGCGTAAACGATAAAGGCCGCAAAGTATTTCGGACCCAAGACGATATCCGTAAGGATATCCTCGTCGCGAGGGCTCCAGAGAGCGAAGTTCCAATCGTATCTGAGAAGAAAGCCCTGTTCGCGATGGCGAAAGAAAAGGGCGTTGAAACTACGCGAGTCACAGAGTCCGGCCGAAAGGTCCCGAGGAAGGCTCAGGATGTCAGGGACGACCTGATCAAGATCGCTAGGAAAGAGAAGAAGACTGCGACCCCCGAACAGGTGAGGAAGCAGGCTCTTCGGGATACTGAAGGACTGGGACGTAAAGCCCTCGTACGAATGGCGAAGAAGATTGGAGCAAGGTCTACTGGATCTGCTGAAACAATCCGAGCATCAATCGTGGCGACCCGTGTCAACATCGCGAAGACGGGCAAGAAGACGAGCCTAGACGTCCCGAAGAAACTACCAAAAGGTCTCAAGAAGACTGTATCCCACAAGGGGGGAAAGATTCAACTCAAGGGGAGTTTCGAGAAATTACTCTGGAAACTGGGAACAACAAAAGATAAAGGATCCGACGTCGCGTCTGAAATCCGAAGGATCCTTAAAGAACGCGGATTTGAAGATCCTGACGCCATCGCTAAGGACTTCGTAAAGAAGGCTCGGGCCGCAAAGAAGACCGAAGGTAAAGTCTTCGTCGCTGATGCGGAGAAGATGGATCTGCCCGGTGCGAGACTGGAACTTGAGGACGGCACGGTCGTGACCGGGTTTACTCGACAGACGGAGATGGAGACCAAGGTTGACTCTGACATTCTCGGAGAGGACGCAGATCGGGTAATCACTTTGAACGGCAAACCGATTGCCGAGGGACCTGCTGAGTACGTCGATGAAGTCGCTTATATGGAAACACAGGACCCCGGCTTTATGACCATCACGGGGCATAATCAGGGGACACGAGAAACGATCGCGAGAATAATTGAGACGTTCCCGGCAGACGTTGCGGGACTTAAATGGCTTTACAACATCTTTGCCCCCGTTACTGTGAGGTTCCTCAGAAGTAAGAGTTCGGACGTACGAAAGTTTGCCCAAGAGTTCTTGGAGAACCCTCGATCAGCGACATCCAACGTGACTACGCGTGCCCGGATCGCTTATGAGAATCATTACGGAACTCTTAGGCAGTCAATAAACGCAGCCCGAAAAGAAGCCCACGAAGCCGGTTCAAAACTAACGGACCTTGAGATCCTAAGAGCAGTCCGGTCGGGGGAGGAATTTGATGGCCCTCTCGGAACCGCCGTCAATGCTGTACGGAAATATCACAGAGACGTCAAGGCGTATGGAGCAAAACGAGGACTCGCCCTCGACTCCATCCCAGATGATGGAAGGTACGTTACTCGTTCCTACAACCACTCCGCCTTTACTAAGATCATCAATGATCTAGGCGAGAATGGACGGGAAGAAGTTGAAGAGGTATTTACTCAGGCCATCCTAAAGCATTCAGATGCGGAGGAGATGGGAGTAACGGAAGCGAAGGCGAGGGCCGCCGCGAAGCGTATTGTTGATTGGGGATCTAACCCGAGACAAGTACTCGACGTAAAAGAGACGCGTACCCGACTTGACGTCATCCGAAAAGAACTTATTGACGACGGCATTCCGGAGGAGGAAGTCGATTCCTTTATGGAATTGATCGTTCCAAAGTTGGATACGGAGCCGCATCTCTCAGTCGCTAAACGTCGTATTGCTCTGGATGAAAACTTCTCAGTAACAGTCAACGGCAAGACACTCCACATTGATGAGTTCTTCAATAACAATCTGCTGGAACTGACGGGTCGGTACGGTCAGCGAGTCATTGGCGGGGCTGAAATTCGAGTAGGACTTCAAAACGCTTACGGCAACCCCGACATGACGCGAGCCGACCTGCTATCTCGACTCACTAGGTCTGAGGGCGTGGACGCAGGGGAAGCGAAGTTTGTTGAAAGGGCTGTCGACCACGCGTACAAGGGACTCGCTGGGATGCCTCTCTACGGAAATAGGGAGGGAATGAAGTGGATCATGGGCGCTCAAGCATTCGGTCAGGCCACTATTGGAATGACCCTCGGGTTTGCTCAGATCCCTGAGATTGCTGCGATCGTTATGCGGACGGGGGTTCGAGCCTCCTTCCAGCAGTTGCCTTCCCTTAAAGAGATCGGGAACATCTTCACGATGGGCATCCGAGATATCGCTACAGGTCGGCAGGGACTTGGCCTTGAGGCCCTCAGAAAAATGAAAGATGATCTTTCCTCTGTCCTTGAGACGTGGACTGGTGTCGGCGGTGACTACGCGAGAGGCGATCACTTCATGCGACGCTTGGATGACATGGGATTTGATTCCGAGTATCTGTCCAAGGGAGCGATGCGATATCTCGAATACGGCCGCCAAGTCTCCCTACTGAACCCCCTCGGAATTATGCCGATGGATACGTTCCTGAGGAGGTGGGCGGTTCGCTCTTCCTTCCAGCACTTCGTAAACCAAGCATACGAGGTCGGGGCAGACGGCGTTGTCACTCTTAATAAAGGCTACTGGAAGAACTCCGAGACTCACTTCAAGCAACTTGGGATGAGTGCGGAGGATATTGCGAGGCTCTCTAAAGCGATTAAAGACCCCGGCGTGATCACTACTCGTCCGGGCATGTTCGGTAAATACACCGTTAAAGATATGGATCTGACGAAAGTTAAAGATAAGGAGATCTTTGATAAATTCGCGATCGCGTTGCGTCGTCACTCGGACGGTATGGTTCAACGCCAATCCTTTGGCGAGACCCCGATGTGGATGAGCACGCCCCTCGGTAAACTCCTCGGACAATATCGAGTCTTTATGATGGCTTCTAAATCGAAGCAGTTGGCGGCTGGCATCGCAAGAGGAGACGCCCACGAGGCCGCGAACGTCGTAGGTGCTATCGGACTTGGATCTCTCGCTTACTACATGCAGACTTATTACAGGTCGGCATCGATGGAGTCTGGGGATCGACAGGCTTACTTAGAGAAACGACTGTCTTCTGACTACATTCTTAGGGCGGGAATTATGAAGAGTTCATACTCGACCATCTTCCCGATGTTGATTGACTCGGCTTCGTACACACTTGGAGGAGAGCCTATATTTGATCCATCTATGAGAACTACTGGACTGGGCATTGACCCGCTTCGGGGATCAGTCCCATACAGTATTCTTTACAATAGACTCCTCCCAGCGGGTCGCGAACTAACTGGAGCCGCCTTTAGGGGCGACGAGTTATCGAAACAAGATTTCAGGAATGCACAGGGACTCCTATGGTTCGCAAAGATGCCGGGAGTGGATCAGATGATAAACAGGCTGTTTATCAATCAACTTAACGTACCAGAGAAGGACTAAAAAATGTCATACAGTTTCATTGACTACGGCCTCGGGGATGGGGTAGACCTCACATCCGATCAACAAGCCGGTAATTTCAACAACATCACGTTGGGATACCTCAACACGTCAGATATCTACATCATTCGTACGACATCTCAAGGCGTGAAGACGACTCTCAATTCAAACCAATACACGATTACGGTTGAGGGGTCGGTCACGAACGTCAAGATCCACACGCCCACAAACGGACTCGATAATCCGATTACGATTGATGAGACAGACCTTATCCGTATTGGCCGCACCACTGACGTGACTGATCTGACTCGGACGTTTACGGATGGCTCGGTCCTTAAGGCTGACGACCTAAACGCTGGAAATTATCAACTTCTGTATGCCCTTCAAGAAGACATAGATGTGGGCTTGGGCGCTCTCCCGATTGATACCGATGGTAAATACAACGCAGGCGGCCGTGTAATTAAGAACCTTGGTGAGGGCTCTAACGCGAGCGACAATGTGACTAGGTCTTACGTGGACGACCTGACTCTTTACGGAGCCGCGGTAGCCACACCTCAGTCTTGGACCTTTGCGACGAATTCGTCAGATGTAGACGGGGATGACCGAAAGTTCACTCTAGAAGAACCGGCTTCAACGCACACCACCGAGGAACTTTACATTGTCGAACTTGACGGAGTCATTCAGGTTCCCAGTACGTACACGGTGACGGAATTTGATGGAACATACACCCTGACTTTAACGGGGGCAGCCACAGTACCGAATGGATTGGCTCTGTCCGTAAGGAACATTGGGGTTGGACGTCATCATATCCACCAGCCTTTTAAGGCCGAGACCGGATCTGACGACTCCGTAAAGATCCAAAGGGTTGGAGGTCAGACCGGAAACTTACTCCACGCATACGATGAGCATGCCCCAGCGAACACCCTCGCTAAGATTGATGCGGATGGTGACGCGACCTTTACCGACGTGAACGCGACTGGAAACGCTTCAGTGTCTGGGAATGCTTCAGTGGGTGGAACAGCAGGCATCACCGGCGACTTTGCAATCAACACCAATAAGGTCACTGTGGAGGCTTCCACCGGCAACACGGAGATTGCTGGAACTCTGAACATTGCAGGGGCGACCACGATGGCTGGAGGGCTCTCCGGCAACTTGAATCTACTTGACGGCGTTCTACAGTTGGCCGGTGGTCCGATTAAAACGATCCGCCAGATTACCACGACACAGTTCGACGACACCGCGGATGATTCAGGAGCCACCATGCACTATTCCGACTCTCTGGCGGACGCCCAACGTGTTTATGGGATGTATACGGAAATTACCCCACAACTTTCAAGTTCTACAATCATTCTGCTTGCCACACCTAGAGTCGTCCTCGCGGCTGATGAAGATCTCGACGGCAGCGGGAAGGGCGTGGATGACATTCATGCTCAATTCCGACTCTGTCTAAACAACACAGCGAGGGCTGGTGAAGCGGTCGATGTCGGCATGCTCGGCGGGTCACTCTACCAAGTGAGGCATTCTCAAACAAATAAGGTGGTCGGAGACTCATTCACCTTTACTGAAGGGTCTCATCTGAGTGGAACAGGAGATACTGCAACATCCGTAAACGCGACCAAGAAAGTCACGGATTCTGAATACGACTTGCAGCACTCTTTTGCGTACGGTGTTGCGGTAGCGCCGACAGATGTTGGCGGTTCGGGCAGCAACTTCGATGCAGAGTACTCAAGAATCATCGAGGGCCACTTCCACGAACTTGACGGGCCGGAGGGTGTCTTGAGGTGGTATGGCCGCCTAACAATGTTGTACGTTTATAACAACTCAGACTCATCGACCAAACGATTCGACGTCGTGAGTCAGGTTAGAGAAAATAGTCAGGTAACGCCCCACTTGACTGATGGTTATTCTCAATTTATTGCGATTGAGATTGGGTGACACAAATCTCCACACATAAGGATTAGACTCATGCCAACCAAAGTTGGTTCAGATATGACTACGGGTCTTGTATCAGGCAGTAAAGCCTCTACAACCCCCTCGACTACGTCATCGGGCGATGCAAATAAAATCGTGGCTCTAAACGCCTCAGGACAGGTCCCAGACCACTACGTCAAGATGGACATCAAAGCCCACCAATGGAGATACACCGGAGACTTTGCGGTCGGCACAGGTGAGGTCGTTGTAGACACTGGGGACGGATGGGAGGAAGTCGACACGGCTCCTCAGGACGTCAACGGGACGTCTATGACTGTGAATGAGGGAGTCTTTTCGTTTCCTGAGACAGGCTTGTGGCTAGTTACACTGAACGCTCTGTTTGCCCGCAACTCCGGCGATGTGACTCTGGTGGTCGCGGATCTGTTTGCGACAACGGGCAGTGGAGGCACTACTGAAGTCCGAGTGGGCCAAGGATGTGGCAGCGTCCACACCGACAACCTACAATCTACAGTCGTCGTAAGTTCACTTGTAAATGTTGATAACGTCTCTAACGTCAAAGTAAAAACTAAAGTCAGTGCCTCATCGTCGGGCGCAGACTTTAAAGGCAACTCGACATTTAACCGTTCTTACTTTACATTTCTTAGAGTCAGTCCACTTATTGCCGGTGATTGATTAGAACGGGGGCTCTTTAATGGATAATGAAATATTGATCGCGTTAGGCCGCCTTGAAGGAAAGGTGGACGCCCTCATCGCTCGCCAAGCAATCCATGATGAGGAACTTGATCGCCACGATAAGAGGCTTCGAGATCTTGAACAGTCAAAAGCGTGGGTTCTTGGGGCGGCCGCAGTCATCGGGGCTGCCGCTGCGTTAATTATGAATATGATTGGAGGCGACAGTGGCTGACAAAGATAAGGTACTCAGCGATCTTCACGAAGCGGTCGCAGCAGAACTCCTTAGGCGGGTCCTGTCAGGGGAGGCTAATGCGGCCGACCTCAACGTCGCTCGTGGATTCCTGAAAGACAACGGCATTGACGCCAATGCGGATCAAAGTGAGCCGCTCTCAAATCTCGCCAAATCTCTACCATTTAACATTGAGGATGTAGCATGAAAGAACGTAAGAAAGCATCACTTGAAATTACGCCGAGGTGCGCTAAAGGTTACTCCCCGAAAAAACTAAACGGCCGGTGGGCTTGTGTTCGGGATGAAGAAACGGGTCCGCTTACCGAGGCTAATTGGTTCCACGCCGATAACACCGACGACGACGATGCTGACGGCAGTGGGGACAATGGAAGCAATAACGGCGGAGGAAGTTGGGACACTAACACGGCTGGTGGTTCTAACACTTCTCAGAATCAGACAAAGAGAGTAATCTCAAAAGAGTGAGAAAGAAGTGAATAGAACTAAATGGTAGACACGACCATATTTGATCAGATCAAGGACTTCAGGAACTTCCTCTACCTAGCGTGGGATCACCTGAACCTCCCCGATCCTACGCCTGTCCAGTACGACATCGCGGAGTACATCCAGAATGGCCCCAAGAGACGGGTCGTTCAGGCGTTCCGGGGAGTCGGTAAGTCTTGGGTGACCTCCGCGTACGTCTGTCACCAACTCCTGTTGGACCCGACAAAGAACATTCTCGTCGTATCTGCTTCCAAACAACGAGCAGACGACTTTAGTACGTTCACGCTGCGTCTAATCACGGAAATGTCGATTCTGAAGCACCTAAAACCGACGGAATCTCAGAGAAATTCCAAAGTCGCCTTTGATGTCGGTCCAGCACCGGCCTCCCATGCTCCCTCGGTCGTATCGAAAGGTATTACCAGTCAAATCACGGGAGCGAGAGCGGATCTGATCATCGCTGATGACGTCGAATCGCTTAGTAACAGCCAGACCCAGATGATGAGGGACAAACTCAGCGAGGCAATCAAGGAGTTCGACGCAGTCCTGAAGCCTGATGGCAACATTCTGTTCCTTGGAACCCCCCAGACAGAGTCCTCCATCTACTCCACCCTACAGGAGAGGGGCTTTAAGACGAGAATCTGGCCTGCTAGGTATCCCAAAGAGACTCAAATCAAACGATATGGGGACACTCTAGCACCCTTCATCCTGAAGAACATGGAAGAGGACGAAGAGAGCATCGGGCAGCCAACAGATCCCAAGAGGTTCGACTCTGAGGACCTAATGGAGCGAGAGGCTTCCTACGGCAGGACCGGATTTGCCCTCCAATTCATGCTGGATCCTAGCCTCAGTGACGGCGACAGGTATCCATTGAAACTCAGTGACCTCGTAGTGATGTCCCTGAACCCCCGTGAGGGGCCGGAGAAGCCCATCTGGGCCGCTTCCGCAGAGAATATGATCGCGGACCTACCGAATGTCGGAATGCCGGGAGATCGCTTCTACGGGCCTGTGACGCTAGGTGACGGTTCTTGGGCCTC
>TARA_R100000664_G_scaffold9962_1_pt1 | contig 12040 bp, 15 predicted proteins | sample TARA_R100000664 | Tara Oceans TARA_R100000664 (sample SAMEA2622705) | marine metagenome | biome: marine biome (ENVO:00000447); feature: deep chlorophyll maximum layer (ENVO:xxxxxxxx); material: "saline water (ENVO:00002010), including plankton (ENVO:xxxxxxxx)" | depth 115 m | reverse complement strand
TAGATGTAGCACAACAGCTTGGTAGGGCAGAGGATATGGCTACCCGTCAACGTATGGGTGTTGCTCCAGAGCTGCGACAACAAACTGTAGGACAAGTTGAAGGATTAAAAGCTCAACAACAAGAAAAGCTACAACAGTTTACACAAAAGAAAAGACAACAGTTAAATAAAATACAGCAAAATAAACTTGAACAAATACAAAAAAAAGAAACGTTGTATGCAGAGCGCATTGCTAAAACACAATCTAAAGGTACACAATCTGTACAAAAGTTAGAAGATAGTTTATTATCGAATCAATTAAAACGTATAGAACGTAGATATGAAAATCGAAAAATAACTTTAGAGGCAAACAGGAATAAACTATTAGATAAGCTCGATGATAAACTTGATGAAAAATTAGAAAAGTTACAGTTTAAAGATTCTAAATTTGTAGCTGAAAATAAAAAGATACAAGCGCAACGCAATAAATTACAAAGTGCATATAATGTACAGGCACAAAAAATAGAGAATCGTTATCAAAAAAAATTAAAAGAGGCAGATAAAAAGTATGGTCCTTTGATTAAAGATGCACAAGATAAACTTGCAAGAAGAAATCTTACACCTCAACAAAAGAAACGTATTGATCTTAAAGAAGAAGAAATACGTAATAGAATTGCTCGTGTAAAAAAAGATACAGATGAATTATTAGATCGTTTAAAAAGAAAAAAGCAAGAAGAAATCTTACGTATCAATGATGAAATTGAAGATCAAGTATCTCGTTTGCAGGCTACTACAACTGAACGTGTAACTAGAGAAGAAGCAAAGCAGGAACGTAAAAGTAAACAGTTTGCCAGAGAACGTAAGCTATCTCAGTTAAGCGAAAAGTATGGCAGAAAGAACGTCAATGACTTTTTAAAGCAGCAGGGTATAGGTGAGAGTTACGATGATTTGATGACGGTCATAGATGATGTTGAAGCTAATATGCAGCAGTATGTCAACAGTATATATCGTGCACAACTGTGGGAAAACATTATTAAGAAAGTCTTTACGAAACCTGTAACAAAGTGGGTACAGCCACTGCGAGACATTGATGACATCGACCCTAATATATTTAGAGATGTTATACGTAAGGATACAAATAAGGCATTTTATGAGCCAGATAATGTATTGGCATTTACCCCAGCTAATGTTGAAGCAGTTATTAACAACATCAAAACTCAGATTCCATATTTAAAGCCTTATGGATTGAGGGCTGGACTGGTAGGAGAAGATTTTAATTATCCTCTTATTGAGATGATGAATGACATACAACGTACACAGAATGTAGATCGAGCAATAAAACAGTTTATGCTCGAGCAACCTGACATGTTGATAAATCTAAATCGTATGAATCAGGGGACCCCCGGATTAGAGAATGTAGAGGCTATGTCTGGACTACTGGAGAATGAAATAAATATGTTGTTACGATTCTCTGTGAATCAAGGCAAGGTGACCCAGTTGCAGGTTGATACATTGTTAGATACCATTAAAGAAATTTTGTTTGATGGTGTAATGAAAGATGTCTGGAGGCTATCAGGCAGAGATCAGCAACGTAAGTTTTTAAATGGCTACCTAGGACAGATGGTTAAGAATGGATCTACCAATGTGGACATGAGCCAATACTTAACAAACCTAGTTAATAATGGAATACTAAAAACAAATACGTTTGAAAACATACAGAATCGATCACTGCGTATATTGGCTAGGTTTAAAGATAAAATAACACGCGTTGATATTCCCGATGTCAAGGCACAAAAACTGCTTGATGATGCTATAAAAGAGCTTCCCGAGGTTATTACACGGCTACAAAAAGAATACTTATTGCAGATGATAGGTAGTGCAGAGGGTAAAAGCACAGGCATATTTGGTCAACAGATGATGTACCTACACAATTACATGAGTCGTTTTGGTTTGAGTGAGGATATACTGGCCAATAACCTACGCAACATGAAGCCGACTATTGATTACTTGGGCAAAACAAACATGGCTTTGTTGTATGGTGACATTACCAGTGATCTTATACCGCGAATCATGACACGTTTTAAAGAGGCAGCATTTAGTGAGCGACTACAGCAGATGGCTACACGGATGCAGCCGGTAACCAGTGCAGGATATAATGTATTGTATGCAGCGGATTACCTTTTATCTCAGGCTCGACGACTATCAACAGCCAATATGTTGTATGGTATTGGGCTTCCGACTACACGTTTTCTAGGGTTCAACCGTTTGACTGCTCCTGTAATATGGGGTGCGACTATTGGGTATGGTGGTACAAACCTGAAGCAAGCGATAAAGTTTACAGGACTGTCAGCCGGTATGGGATTGGCCAGCTTGGCTGATCGTGTGTTGGTAAAGAATCGTGGATATAAGGGGTGGTTTGACAGTACTCGTTACCTACATGCACCCGACGATGAGATTATTATCTTTGCCAATAAAAGCAATGCAGGTCGAAACTATACCGCAAAGGAGTTGAGAGATTTAACAGACACCTATGGTATACAGTACAGTAGATCATCGATAGAGTTTTATGACCAAGAGTACAAAGAGCTCTTAGATTTGGTAGGAATAAAACCAGATGGAACAATGAAGGGTGTACCCGCAAAAATTGTTGATGTACTGAACCCTACAAAAACAAACTATCTGGCTCGTATTGCAATGGTACAGGATGCAGAGCTTAGACAGTTTGTATTTGTAGAGAGTTTGAAAGAGGGAGCTACAGTCAAGCAGGCAGCTGACCTAGCAAAGAGATCGATGCTGGACTATACCTCATTGAGTAGCTTTGAACGACAGTACATTGCACGGTATATATACTTCTATGCGTTCATGCGTACAATGGGTGTTGAAACATTGAACTCATTTGCACGTGGTGGTACTGCACCTAGGGTATTGAGAGCACAGAATAGCTTGGCTCAGGCTATGGCTGAAGATGTTGTCGGGTATACAGATGATCAACGTGGTCGTATGTTTAATATATTTGCAGGGTCGGTAGACAAAAAAGATATTTATTTGTCTGGTCCACCTAATCCATTGATGCAGATGTTTGATCTTATGAGTACATCTGCATTGCTGTCAATGAATATAGCCACTGATATATCAGGCACAGGCAGAAAGGATATGATTTATGAGGATGTATTGTTTGATGCTATCTTGTCATCGGGTTTAAAAACTGCTGAATCTAATCCTTTATTTGACACGTTGTTCGAACGTATACGCGCAGCTTCAGGAGGTAGACGTATACGTCAGTTTCCATCAGAGTTAATCTTTGCTGCTGAACAACAGGGGATGCTTGATGAGGTAATACAGATGTATGATCTGGTTGAGATGAATTATGTTAGTCCTGCACGACCTATGACATTGGGTAAAGATGGGGAACCCGGAAAGTACTATACATTTAGAAAGGGAACAGCAGGTAATAAGGGTTACATGCGTTACCTTAAACATCGTTTGATTGGTATGGCATCGTTTAGTTTAGCTGTAGAGTTAGGTTTACAACAGACACCGTACTATGGAGCAATGACACGTAACTGGAGAGATTATTACAAAGCTCAGATGTTGGCTACTCCTCGAGGAACAAAAGTTCCTACCTTTAAATATGTTGTACCTTATAGAGAACAGCAGCCTGTAGGACAACGTACAATACCTACAACAGCACGGTATTTGAAAGGTGCTACCATACAAAAGGATTTACCTGTTGATGTAGATATCGATGTCACTGAGTTACGCGAAGGATTGTGGGGACTCTATATGTTAGGGCTGGTTACACCTACAAAGGCAAAAGATAAAGATCGAGTAATAATGAGAAATTTACAGGATGGGTTACGTTTACTGAATGATCTAGAGAAATCGGCAAACTAATGGAACATTACAAAATTGTAGAGCACTTTGATGCAGAGGTGGATACGGACTGGACCAGCTTTGAGATACAACCAACTGTTAGAGAAATACGCAGTGTGCCTATATTGGCTGGCACTTTATCTGCTCTATGGATTTTTTGTGATAGCAAGGTATCAGCAAACACGTTAACAGTACGAGTCACAGAAGATGAAGATGGTGATAAATGTATAATAGGTGATACTCAGGTTGGGTTGGCTTTGGGTATCACTACACCATCTAAGACCAGCTCAGTGATTAAAATCGAAATAGATGTAGCAGATACGTGGCCCAGTAAGGTTTGGGTAAAGACTGATACAGGTACAGTTAATGTGCGTCAGATTAAAATAACGTGGAGGGTGTGATGCCCATATCATCTAATGTCGATGCGTTTGGATCAGAGGGTACGTTTGGATCAGGTCTGCAAGAAGAAGATGTCTCGTCACAAATCAATGGTGTTACACAAACATTCGTTACTGCCTCTGCTTTTGATACGACCAGCATCGTGATATATTGGAATGGGGTGAGGCAACGTACAGGTGTGGAAATAACTGTCGTCAATGCCAAAACCTTTACAACACAGTTTATTGCACCTAATGGAAGTACATTGGTTGCAGTATATAAACCTCTATAGGAGAATAAAATGACTATACAATTGGTTACCAATCAGCTTGTTGATTCGATTATCAATGAGGACAAGCTGGCCACTGGTTGCGTTGCGTATGCAAAAATTAAATCATCTGATATCGAAACCTCATTGTCTGGGGGCGCATCTAAACTTGCTTCTGCTGCTGCCATTAAGGCATATGTTGATGGACAGGTTGAGACCTACACAGGTGGTGACGGTATTGCCATCGATGGATCAAATGTTATATCTGCTGATCTTGCTACAAACCCGGGTCTTCAGTTCACATCTAATAAACTTGATGTCAAAGTAAAGTCTGAGTCAGGTGGATCTATTACCAAAGATGCTGATGGTCTGTACATTGCTGACTCTGCAATTGGAAATGCGAAGCTGGCAAACTCCACTATATCTGGTGTGGCTCTTGGTGCAAATCTAAATGCTTTATCATTGGCTGCCAATAGTGGTATGACCATGACCAGTTACAATGGGTCTGCTGCTGTATCTGATCTCTCTCTTGTCCTTGATGGTAGTACTCTATCTAAAGGTGCGACGGGTCTCAAAGTAGCTGATCTTGGAATCGATACTGGGCAGCTTGCAACAGCAGCAGTTGAACCCGCTAAGGTTTCATTTGCACCTAACGTTGACAGTGCTACTCCAGACGGTAATGCTACAAACTTTGATCTCTCAGAGACAATACCCGCTGGTTGGGAAGTTGTTTTGGTATTCCGTAACGGTCTTGCTGTTGAGCAGGTTGAATCTTCTCCATCTGGTGTTGATCAGTTTGTGCTGAATCGCACCGGAGGTACTGGTGGTAAATCACGAATTGAGTTTGGAACTGCGCCAGCGTCCTCTCAAAACATTCGTATTTACTACTGGGCTTAATCCTACCTTTATGTTCCTGTTGCCTGTTGTGTATCCTCTATACAACAGGCACTTTTTTTAGGTGATGTATGAACCGACAAAAAATAATAGAACTTATCTTGGGTCAGGGTGGCGCTACTGTATTGGCATGTGTTGCATTGTGGTATATATCACAGCTGTATGTATCTCAAATCAATACAATGATGAAACGTTGTGATGATGATCGTGCTATGTATGCAGAGCATATGAACAAATTATCAGATAAACTAGATGGTATACACCAAGACATACAGGAAATAAAGGATGGCCAAATCTATAAATAAATCAGCAATGAAATGCAACAGTCCTAGAGCTTTACGTAAGGGTGAAGCTGGGTATGGCAAAAAGAAAAAAGTTGTATTGGGTTGCAAAGCTGGTCGTCAGAAGCTGATTAAATATGGGGCTAAAGGGTATGGACACAACTATAGTGACTCTGCCAAAAAGTCTTTTAGAGCACGACATCGTTGCGATAGTGCTGGTGATAAACTGTCTGCTCGTCATTGGGCATGCAAAGATCTTTGGCCGAAGGGCAAAAAAACACAGAATCCAAGTGCGAAAAAACGAACACGGAGATAGTATTATGTCATGTGGTTGCGCTAATAATATGTCAAACAAGTACGGAGGTAGCATGTACGGCAAAAAGAAAGCTGAGAAGAAAGCATACAGCACAATAAAACCACGCAAGGGTGGAATGAAAAAACCATCTGTAGGTGGAAAGAAACTGTATACATATAAGGATATATAATGGGAAAGATAAATCTTACTCCAGCATCATGGGTAAAAATCTTTGCGTTGATTGGTAAGTTGGTCCGATATGCGCAGGGTGGCTTTACTCAGGATGAAAAGTCTGAACTTGTATCTGATCTACTAGATGTCTTAGGTGTATTGGCCGATGACATTGGAGAGGATCTTACGAAATAAATGCCAAAAATACCGCTTAAACAATTATTGTTACGTCATACATCGTATGGTGAAATAAAACGTTTATCGAATGTTGCTGGGTTGCATCCGAACTCTGTGTACTGTTGGTGCAAAGGTCGGAATCAACCTAACATTATATCGATGGTGTGGTTTCTCCGCGCACTGGCAAACGAAAAGGGTTTAGTGTATGAACAGCTCTGGTTAGAATTTTTATATCTTGTCGAGGGGACCGAAGATGCCTATCAAAAAAGTCAAAGGTGGATACAAAGTAAAGAACACCAAAACAAAAAAGGCAATGAGTAAAGCGAAGGCTAAGAAACAACAGGCTGCGATTTACGCAAAGAAGAAGAAGAAGAAGAAATGAACTATAAAAATTGGGGCGAACAAGAACCCGGTCTCTTGTCTGTTTGTCGTAGTCTTGGCTATACGGTATTTACAAAACTCCAAGATTATGATTTAAATCTAATTGGTGTGCGCAGTCCATCGAGAATAGCTGGTCGGTTTGATGATCGGTTTTATGTTATCTATCGTGAACAGGGCCAATGGATACAGGAGGACTATGAGTGCACCACCGATGCATCCATGGAACAACATCTCGATCCAACCAATAAAAAAGGTGTGGCTATTTTAAAAGCTGGCCAGTATCGTGGTGTGTGGAAGCTAGACATGCACCGTGGGAAATACCTCGCGTTGTGTCAACGAGGTGCAGTGGTCACAGTATATCGTGACAATAATGAGGATGGTATCTCTGATCATGACAATAATGAGGATGGTATCTCTGATCATGTCTCAGAGGATACCGGTTGGTTCGGTCTAAACTGTCATCGTGCCCATCCCTATAAGCTGGTGGACAGCACACAGTATTACTCTTCGGGCTGTCAGGTGATACGATCACCTGTGGATTGGGCACGTCTCATATCGTTGTGTCACCTGCAGTATCACCATGGGTTAGGTGATAAATACAGCTATACCCTCCTAGAAAATCCAGTGTAGTTAAAAAAATAAACCCGTCTCTAGGACGGGCTATCTTCAGTAGTAATAAAATATCCTAGGGGATAGACCACCACCCACTTTTATTTTTTTTTAGGCGACGGCATCTCTTACCACCATTGACGAGCTGACAACCATATCTCAGCAGCAGTGATGGGTAGTAGTTGGGATTGCTCACAGGTTTGAGAGAGGGATTGTTACCGTAGATCTCTGCTATCATGTCTGGCATATTCAAAAACTTTACATCTTCCTCATCGAGCGCTGCAATATAGTCCTGTACGAGTGTCTCATGAACACCTTCAATAGTGTAGCTATTGTTGTATGCCTCTCTCATATCTTCCTCAGCTTTAGTTAGATGCCACTGCTCACCATTCTTCTTGTACGCGTGTACCGCTTCAGCCCATAGCTGGTCTCTATTGTACAGTAGCTCGCCCGCATCAAATGCCATAGTGTTTTTGATATAGTCTAGTACGAGATACCAGTACCGACGTGATCCGGTTTTGTCCTTAAATATTTGTAGATCATCGTCATTGGCTGATCCAGCGAATACACAACAGCGAGGTAGCTTTACTTCGTGTGTCGTGTACACGCGTCGATACGTATCAAATGCCTCGTCGAGAAAGTTTTTTATGAGGTTCGCATCTTTTTTGGCTAGTGATGCCAGCTCAGCCATCTCGTGTATCCATGCTGTGCGTAGGATTGAGCGCCCATCTTTCTCACCGATGTTTATTTTGCTGCTGTTGTACCATGGGTAGTTGGTATATTGGCAGCGACCAGATAGTGTTTTAAAAAATGTTCCTTTCCCGTGTCCTTGTCCGGCTTTTAAAACGAGCATGGTGTGTACCTCACACCCGGGTGTGAGTGCTCGCGCTACTGCACTGATCATCCATTTACGAGAATAGGTACGTGATAGCAGTGTGTCAGGTGCTTTCATGTACTTGATCAGCATATTGTTGATGCGTGGTTTACCATCCCATACTAGCCCATTGAGGTACTCGACAATAGGGTTACGGGTATTGGTGTGTGCATGTATTTGTATCGCCTGTTTTATCATGGCTAACTGTAATGTCTGGCTGGGGAAATAGGCGACCCTAAGTTTATTCATGATGTCTACCTCGAGCGCGTCAGTCAATGGCTGATCACCTATGTAGATCTGCTGTCTGATCTCGCATTGCCATATCTTGAGGTTATATTTCTGCTCAAAAAGAGGTAGCATAAGAGCGAGGTTATCTGCGGATTTGAGGTATGACCAGCTAACATTTTTGTCACCATATTTAATCTCTAGTCCACCATCAGTATTGATACAATCAAGGTGTGTTTTGTTTGAGTTACACTCTGTCAGTCTGTAGCGAGCTACACCCCATATGTCCACGGTACGAGATATAAATGCACTACCCACACTACCACTACCACGTGCGTAGCATTGATAGTTACCTGTGGTGTGCTTGGGTAGGTCTTCCCAGTGTGATATGAACCATGAGAAAGGTTTGATCTCACCATCAGCAGCGCGGATGGGTAGGTGTTGTGGAGCGCGTATCAATCTATATCGATCAGTGTTATTGGGTGCAGGTGTGGTGTGCTGTGGTGGAAAGAACTGCTGCTGTTTATGCTCTGTCGATATTTGATTGCTCGATATTTGTACCATGTTTGCTTTGTCCTGTACGATTGCATCTATGTCTAACATGCTACCATCCGATGATACAATGTACGCATTGTGTTTACGAGTATCGAGAGACGAGGGATAGAACCATAGACGGGAACAGTCCTTCGTCTGTATGTCTGTAGGTATATATCGTTTCATAGCTCGCCAGACGATAGGATATTCTCTGGCCAGTATAGGTCTGGAGATAGCGACGATGATACGACACGCGTGACGGTATCCCTTGTACTCAGATAGGTGTGAGTAAGAGGTATAGGCCACGTGGCATAAGTCCTTTATGCCATGTAACAGTGCCTGCATATCCTCAGCTAACATGCCGTCTATATCCCAGACCAGTGCATTGACCTGCTCGACATTGGTTTTGATACGACGACCATTAGTATTTATCCATGTGACAGGAGCGAACAGGGGAAATTGTTCTTTGCCCAGCTCGTATATTTTTTGTCCACGTTGTTGTGTCCTAGCATCTGTGGTTATCAGCACGTCTTGAAAAGCAATACTGGGTGTCATTGTATCGTGTCTAGCATTACTGAGTTGTGACCTAACCCATTGTCCGCGTGGTGCAGGGTGTAGACTGGCTGGGTATTTCCATTCAGTGTATTTTATTTTCTGGTCAGTAATATATTTGTGTGGTATATTGTTAAAGCTTGTCATTGTTTTATTCTTCTTTGTCAAGTGTTGTGTTTAAATAGTGTGGCTGCCAGAGAAATGTTTAATCTCTGGCAGTTTTCTTTTCTTCAGCGAGTAGATTTTTATTAACTTGGATGATGTCGAGCTGGTAGATGTTATCGCTGATGTACAGACCGAGTGCATCCCGTATTGCTTCTTTCATGGTGATTCCTTTTATCTGAGCGATTGCTTTAAATGCTGCATAGACTCGACGGTCGAGTTGTAGTGGGTAACATTTTGATTTAGACATGTCTATTCTCCTCGTGTAGTTGATTGTTGTAATCTTTTGTATTCTCGTAGGAGATCATCCTTCGTACCTCTATAGGCATGTAGGCCACAAATAACATTTACAGTCCCCATGTCACATTCGTTAAGAATATCACTGGCGAGTTCTATTAATTGATAGGCATCAAGATCGCCTCTATTGTAGTCGAGCACTAGTAGGCATACTTTCCTTATATCTGACATCTCTATTCTCCTTGGGTGGTTTGTGCTTGGTATTGTGTCCATGCCTTGAGGCAAAAGAAAACGAGGTAGCCATCCTTGTATGGTTCGATGGCTAGGTAAAGCTGTTTGCGATTGTAGGGTAGTGTTGCCTCGAGCTGTTCGAGTGTAATGTTGGGATAGTATTTCATTATTTTATCATCTGGATGTGGGGATAGTTATTGAGTGTGCAGTGGATGCTGTGTGCATATAGGTGTGGCTCGCGTGATAGGTGTGTCATGACCTTTATCTGTAGCCTGTGATATGTCGTGCGCATCTGCATAGCATACTCAGCATAGGTTGTTTTGTGTGGGTACTCCTCTTGTCTGTCTATAGCCTCCATATAGTTATCATGGGCTGTGCGTAACGCGTTGTTGTAGTCATCTAATGTGATACGGTCTGGTTGACCTAGGGGAAATGCGCGCATGCGTTCAAGGACATCGTCCATGGCTGTGTCAACATGTTTGCAATGTTGTCTGAGCTTTGGTGTCTTGAGGTTTTTGCGCATTGAATATACATAACCATTGCAATCACAATAGCGACAGGTGTATGTATGGTGTGTGTGTGCAGCGAGCTTGTAACGTGGGTCTCTGAATATGTATGGCGCGTGTACCCGAGCACCAAATATTATATTGGTTTTGTATCCTGCACCATGCCATGTAAATCGATATGACAAATACTTGTGGTCGTCTTGTGGTCGTCTTGTGATGTAGTGTACAGTGGATTTTATTTCTCTTGTGTCCATGTGTCCTCTTGTGTTGTGTTATAGTCCTAACATAATACTCTCTTGTGTCTCTTGTGTCAATAAAAAAATAACTCTTGTGTCTCTTGTGTAGATCTCTTGTGTCTCTTGTGTAGATCTCTTGTGAGCTGTGTCCATACCAGCTAGCTGGTATCAAGCGCGCCACCGGGATGCGCAAGAGTAATCCCGGGGGATTGATACTCGAGTTTGATGCCCCGGGTAGAGAAAATAAAAAAGGCTCGCCATAAAGACGAGCCAAAATAAAGAGCAAAAAAATATTAGCGAGTACTATTCTCGATTGTAATCACGAGGTGCAGATAGCTTATAGTCTCATGAAAACGAGGTTCTGTAAAGTCGTGACCTATGATATATCTTCCTACTTTGTCGAGTATAGTTTGAGCAGTGACAAAACCATAATAGCTCGTGTTGTCTGTCAGTGTGTTGTATATCATGAGGTTATAGGGGCCACGGTTATTGGGTGGGTTGGTTATTTTGTATGGTGTGTCATCGATATAATCATCCATGGTTACTCCTATAGCAAAGCCCCCTATATAGGGGGCGCGTTGTGTTGTGTGTTGTGTGTCTAAAGAGCGAATAGCTTTAACTGCTCTGGACGTGTGGACAGGATGCACTTTGTCCACTGGTCAGCCATGGCCTCGGCTATGCCTGTAAATGTCTCGCTCCTATATTTAGGGTTGCGCTTGGCATCACACCATCCCTTTTGAGGTTTGACTATAGAGGTCTCTTTTAAAGGGGGTAGGTTATGCAGCCATAAAAGAGTACGCTTGGTATACGGATGGCCATGTTGCCACGGCTGAATAGCTTGAGTATGCCGAGGTAGTTTAAAGACCTTTAAAGGTGTGGGATTTTCAATGGCTTTGTATTTTATAGGGGCGTTGTATAGGGCCATAAAAAAAGCTCGAGCGTCTAATCCCTTATAGTATCGCTCGAGGTTACATTTCCCGTGCCGAGTTAACCATGGTGCTCCTACTTTAGAGAGATAAGTGCAGGGTGGAAATGCAATCATCATATCATATTGACCAGAGTACGCTTCTTTCAACGCACACCCTTGTATATGTTTCTCTGGATACAACCCACGAGTGGGTTGTATGTCGATAGATGTAGCATCAAAACCGCGCGCGATAAATGCCGAGGTTACCTTT
>TARA_R100000664_G_scaffold7121_1_pt1 | contig 12090 bp, 12 predicted proteins | sample TARA_R100000664 | Tara Oceans TARA_R100000664 (sample SAMEA2622705) | marine metagenome | biome: marine biome (ENVO:00000447); feature: deep chlorophyll maximum layer (ENVO:xxxxxxxx); material: "saline water (ENVO:00002010), including plankton (ENVO:xxxxxxxx)" | depth 115 m | reverse complement strand
CCAACTACCGGGCAATACCCATGTAGTAGATGTATCTAACGCAACACCTGTCCAAGATGGGGATGTGTTTAGTGCAACTAAAGTAAATGACGGTGAGGTATTTAACGTAACTAATGTTTTAGCCATTATCCACCCCTCATTAGCTGAATACCTTTATCGTAATCAGCTTGTAATTTTGCTTGTTGTTTTTCATACCAACTATATTCTGCTGCATCTACAGATAATCTTGTTTGAGCTTCATTTGCATAAGCTTGAGCTATTCCAATTTTAGTTTGAATTTGTTGTAAATAAGCATTGGCAGTAGCAATATATCCTTGTGCTGTATTTGTATATCCGTTAGCAGTACCTAAAAATCCCTGAGCTACATTTCCATATCCATTTGCAGTTGCTATAAAACCTTGAGCAGTTGCATTATAACCTTGTGCAGTATTGCCATAACCCGTAGCTGTACCTAAGTACCCTTGAGCTAATTGAGACTCTCCACTAACTTGATTGACTCTTGCCGAAACCTCACCTACATAAGCTTGAGCTTCTGAAACAGCAGCCTGAGCTTCTGATATAAAACCTTGACCAGCTTGAACGTGAGATGATGCAAGTTCAACGTCTTCTGCTGTATTCGCAGTAACAGCACTATCAAATTGTGTATTTGCCAAAGCTACTGCGGTATTAACTCTCCCAGCCGCAGTCGCTATTGCCGAAGTCGCAGTGTCAACGCTACTACCAATAGAACTTAATGCGGCATCTAAAGTACTATTCGCTAACGCCACCTCTGCTGCCATCTTATCTACTTCGGTGTTCGATAAATCTACCTCTGCATTTGCAAGAGCAACTTCAGCAGCCATTTTATCCACCTCTGCATTGGCTAAAGCAACTTCTGCGTATGCTTTGTCTACCTCTGCATTTGCAAGTCCTATTTCCGTGGCTGCGCTATCAGCTATTGATAGTGTCTCGTCTATTTCTGTATTAATAGCGGTTAAGGCTGTCGTAATATCTGAGTTACCGAGTTTTCCACTCATATTCTGTTGCAATGCTTTTATCGCAGCATAAAGAGTAACAAGATACTCCGCTTCATTTGGAAAATTAGTAATTGTACTCAAACTACTTGCATCTAAAGCAGATGATTGACTGTAAGTAGGAACAGATGCTAGTTTATTACCACTTCCTCCAGATGGTAGTATACTAAACTTACCATCTTGGATATAATATACCGGGTCTGTCGCTGTTGCATACTCCATATCGCTACTATCAGCTGCTCTCCCCCTCTTGCTTGATGGTATATAGCGACAAGGTTGGTCTATCGTCCCATCATTTCTTGTCATAGATAGCACTTTATGACCTTCGGATGTTGTCGTCCCAGAAGTAACTGTTGTTTCTTCAGCTATACGCTCTTGCATAGAACGAGGCATAGCATTAATAACTTCATTAGCCCCTTCTGTTATAAAAGAGTCTAATGCAGTTTCATCACTAAACGTACCTACAAGGTCTACTACTTGTGCACTAAATGTTGCCACGTACTACCCCACCTCTTGATTCAATATCTTCACCCATTGTTGTTTCCGTAAATTCAATTTGGTCTTTTCTAATGGCTGCCGCAAAGTTATGGTCTCTTATAATAATTGCAGGGTCATATAAAGGCTTACTTGCTCTTTTGCCACAAGCCCTACAATAAAACCACCCCTCTGAATTATCAGCGTTACAGTGTTGACAGGACATTAAGCCCCACCAACCACCATGGTAAGTATTCTATCACCATTTAACTGGGTGTGAGTAATAGATAAAACTTTATTGTTTGTTGAATCTAGGGTGTCAATGTAATCTTTTATGTCACGAGCCATTGTTCCCTCATCACCTGTTTCAATACCGGGATTCCCGGGGTGAATAAATACTTTTACTTTTACGTTAGAATAAACAGCCATACTGTCTCCAATTGTTTAAAAATTCTTAGGATGTTCGGGGTTAGCCCTTTATACGACCAACCCCACAGTATCCAAAACTGTTAGCTTTTCACAGCTAAGTATGATTAAGCAGCTGCGGTATTAAAGACCATTTCAGTTGCATCTTTTGCTACGCCATAAGCGTACCAAATAACTCCGTCAGTGAAGACATCAATATAGTCTCCGGGACTTGAGTTAGCGCTACAATTAATATAGTCATCATTATTCACAGCATAATCACCAGCAGCACCATCTACTTCATCTGAAATCATACCAACAACATCGTTACCAGAGCCAAAATCAATATTAACTTTAGCACCCATTCCTTGGTCGGAACCATCGGTGTCTTCTGTTAATAAGATTCTAACATACCAACCAGACTCAAGAGTCGTTGGTAGAGTTACAGCTGTTGCTGAAGCAGGATTAACCAAAATGATTTTTCCACTGTCTTCAGATGTTAAAGTAGTATCAGCGGTGACACGCAAAAATTTAAGCTTATCACCAGCCGCGCCACTGTTTACTTCAAAGAATGCACTTCTCATTATTCAATTACCTCCTATTAACCTGATGTATATTTATCTTCAAAGTTAAATAGAGCATGAGCTTCTGGAAGAGAAACTTCAAGACCTGCTTCAGTTAGAATCATGTCTTTACGTAAGTCTTCATCAGCCGCTTGAACATTAGTCATAATATGCGTATCTCTGTTTACACCATTTCCAATAAGCGGACGATAAGCTACATTATCAAGGTCAACTAAACACATATATGGTGCAGCAAAACCTCTAAATAGAGGTTCTTTAACTAATGTTAAATCACCATGAATTGTTTCAACCTTCATTACTTTATGCCCATAAGAGCCTTTTTCCGCAGACATCATAGGATTCGAAGCAGAATAAGCGCTTGATAGGAAAGTACCTGAGCTATTCATCTTGTTGAAAAATGTAATTACAGGGAGTGAGCATAGAGCAAGCTTTGCCTGACTTCCGCCACGTGCTGGGTCGAAAACCACCTCAAGGTCTGCTAACAACGCATCATAAGTCATCTGACTATCTGCGCGAGTAGAAAAATAACCTTTATCTTCCGTATAAGAAAGAACAGCGTTATCTTTTATTGTAGCTCCTGAGTTTTTAACAATGTGACCAACAATACCATCGGTATAATTGATACCATTTTGACTTGCAGAGTGTCCGAAGAGCATAGCTCTTTCGATATCCACTTTATGTTCACGAAGCTTCAAGTTCCAAATTCTATCCCATTCGCTGGCATAGCCACGGTAAACCGTTGCTCTTGCAGTATTAGTAAGTTCACAGGCTGTCTTAAAAATCTGACAATACCCAGTGCCATTATCTAATTCACGAGACCAAGAATCAGGAGAACCTGAACCCTCTTCAAATGCAGTTCCGATTACAGTACATTTATCGCCATCAGCGCCAGCAGTTGTACTGCCAGTTGCTGCGGAAATTGTACGACCTGTAAAAGTGGTTTCTGTACTACCAACAGAAGGAGCGCTTTCGATTCTTACGATAGCGGTTTCTGGTTCGTTAGTACTACCATTGGTTTCGCCTACAGCGAATACCATGCCTTTAATAAGCCAGCCGGGAGCAGCACCTGCACCGTCATCTACTGTATAAGTAATGCTGCTTCCAGCAGCTGCAACGGTATGTGATGCGTCCAAAGCAAAACTTCTCTCGGACATTTGTATCTTATTACGGTCTTTTAACCATCGGAACTGGGGGTCGTCCGTTGCAACTTTAGCAACCTTAGATAGGTATACAAAGAACGGAGATTCTTCAGGGGCTAAATCAGCAACTCTGTCACTAAAATTATATAACCGCCTTGATGGAATCGTGCTCGATATTACCGCACCGGGTTCACCAAACTTTAACGGGCCGGGATTATTATATGTTGCCATATTATATATCCTTCCTCAGTTTTGTTGTTCTAAAGTACGCTACTACGGCTTCCAGCGTTCACAATACCTTCCCACATCTTATTTTCTTCAGATTTGGGAGAACTAGGAGCTCCTCCTTGAAGGACTCCAGCTGTACGTGGCTGGTTTTGAGCAGCTTTCACTGCTTCAGCCGTCTCGGGGGCGTTACTTTTTTTATTAACGTCCCTATATAGCTTCACTAGATTCGATAACCCAACTTGTTCTTTCGGTTGAGTAACAAAACCCATAAACTCATTGATATCATTATCTGACATCTTATATGTGTTTCGTAATTCATTAACCGTGTTGTTGTAGGTTATCTCCTCTGTCATCTGTCGTTTCTGCTCACCCAACGCATTGTTCACCACATTATTCATCATCTGAACATCTTGGTTCACTCTGAATTTAAATGATGGTGACTCTGGGTTGTAATAAGCTTCCCAAGGGTTAAAATCCTCAGCAGGTAAACCTTGCTGAGCTTCTTGCTGTGGTTGCTGTGCTTGAGGTTGTCCGTTCAAGTTTTTCTGTAAGACGTCCACTAAATCAGGTCTTGATTCTAACAAATCACCAAGAGGTTCAAGCCTTCTAAGCCTATCGTTCTCTGCTTGTGTTTTGTCATACATTGACTGGAATTTGCGGGCTTCAACTTCCCACTCATTCGCTGGAATCGTTTCGCTTTCGGTTTCAACTTCTGGAGCTGAAAAATCTACTTGCTCTTCTGATTCAATGTTTTCCGCTGATTCAACATATTGTTCATCAGCTTCTGCTCTTACTTCTTCAACTATACTTGGGCCACCATCAACCAAACCATCAGCTTGGGGTACGGCCTCTGTCTGTGTATTGTCCATATATTCTCCTTAATAGATGTCTCTATGCTTCTGGAGCAGAACCAGCGTCTTTTGTAATAGATGCCAATTTCTCCGCTTCGAGCTTCACCTTGTTTTGTAGATTGTTTAACTGAACTCTTCTATCAGCTTTGGCGTCTGAAGCGATATCTGTAAGTCGAGATTTAAACTTTTCAACCTCAACCCGTTTTCTGTCGCTAACAGACTCCCTTTGGGCAGTCTGGAGGTCTCCCTCCAAATTCTTTATTTGCTCTCCCATAGCCTGAACCTGTTGCATGAGTTGATTCTTCTCATCGGTTCGGCGTAGGATAGCTTCTTTATCAAATATTTCTGGATTCTTCTTTAAGACCTCTACTTTATCCACAATTCCCATTTGGAATGCTTCCATGTAGACACCAAGCTCAGCCCACTTATTTGTTGGCAATGTAGAGCCCGGCTCAATTCTTAAATCATGTTGTCCTAAATTATGTCGTTCTTTTTTAATGTCTAAGATAGCGCCCACTTTATCATCATAATTATTCACCATCACTTCGGTCATATCATTATTGGCGCTATTTAAACGGAAAATCTTTTTGTAGGTATAATGACCTTTAGATAAATTATACAAGACCTGCCCAAGTCTATTGATACTAAATTCAATATCCCTTAGTTTAGACTTAGGTCTTTCAGTACCTAAAGCAATCATTCTTTCAGTTCCCTTAACTGTCTCAGGTGCTTTCTCTGCAAACCCGTGCATCATTTCTGGTAATCCAAATGTAAAATCAATATAGAACTCACATTGTTGGATAAGTTTATAAAACTCACCAGCAAGTGGTTGTGGAGCAGGGAAGTGAGGTTCTCCTTGAGTAGAGTCTACTTCTATTACTGCGTTTGGATTTGCCCAATCTCTTTCTAACTGTCCTAAATCCTCTACGCTACCTAATGGTACTAGTAACTTTAATCCACCAGATGCCTGAGCATGGGAAAGAGCCAATGACCATAGTTTATTAAGTAAACGTTGCATCGGACGAGCTCTTGACACATCTGACTTTGGATACGGTGTCTCTGTAAATAGATTTGGGATAGGTACGACTGGGTAATGGTCAGTATTGAGGATTGTCTCGTAAAGAACGATTTGACCAATACTTGCACATACCTTAACCCGTGTTTGTTTAACTGGGATAACTTCATATTGGCTTGCTTCTATTTGTTCTCGATTGTTCTCTATAAATTCTTCATACTCATCTTGGCTGAACACAACCTCTTCACCAGTCTGCATATCTATTACGCGATAGAAATCAACCTTAACCTTATAGAATCTCTCTAATATCTGATATTTCTGTCTTTCAAAATAATCTAAATCTTTAGCTTCGGCAGGAGTAAATACTTTCTTACCATTGCTATTCATTGCATCAGGATAATCTTCTTCTAAATAAGTATCTAAATCCTGAATGATTCCTTCTTCTTTTTCTCCAGTTTCTGGATTTTCTTGTTCGCCTAATTCTGGGTAGAGGCTAACGACCTGTTCACCTGTGAGGATTGTAGAGAGGATAACACCTTCAGCGTCATCATACCATCGGTTGCGAGTATTCGGAGAGACGTATACCCTGAATGGGTTGACATAAGTGAACTTGACATCGCCCCTACCAAAATCTGATTCAGGGTCTATATACGCATATAGATATCCCATGCCGGTAGTTGCATAATCGTGAATTGCTTGTTTTAACTGCCAGTCTCCATTTGAGTTGCCCCAAACATATCCCATGATAGTTCTCCACACAGAAGCAACCTTTACATCTGAATCCTCTCTAGGGGTCATTGTAAAAGCAGGAGGTCTGGAAGTTAATACAGCTTTAAATTTTTCAATAGCTGGCCCAATTCTATCCATTGGTACGTCAGCTTGGTTACGGGATTGTAGTTCATCTACCTCTTCATCAGTAAAATGATTCCCATGGTAAAAGTCTACGTCATATCTAGCTTCCGTATCCCAATCCTTACGGGCGTTACGCCAGCGACGGTATAAATCTTGGTTATAATCAGCTCTTTTATCTGTATCTAAGACCATTAGTCCTCTTCGTTAGCTAACCTTTGAACTAAAGCTCTATTAATTAAGCCTTTAACCTGTGGATTTAATGTTTGAGGAGCAATCCCTTTTCTAAATAATAATGCTTGTTGTCTTTTTGATAATGGTGTTTCCATTCCAAAGGATGCAAGATAAGCAGTAGATAGTTTTGGTATTTCCATTTCTGCTGATGTCATTTCTCCACCCTTTATTGTATACCTATCAACGGGCTTTACTCTCCTATCCATACCTATACTACCCATTAATGAATTGTCAAAACTTGCATCTCCCATACCTTCTGGAGGTCTTCTTTCTAAAGCTTGTCCACCTTGAACCATTCCACCCTCCTGATACATTACTGGGCCACCTTGCCTTGCTTTCTTACGACCAGCGCTTTGTGGAATCTTAGACTTTTTCATTCTTTCTTGTAATCTTAAAGAATCTAAATAAGTGTCTATTGTATCACCAGTGAATGGATTAATATTTTGATTGACATCTCTCATACGTAATTGATTCAACAGATGCTGGAACTCATCATCAGTTGTATCTACGGCAGAAGTATCAGTAGGCATTGGCCCCATCAATCCAATGGGAGGGCCATACACTGCTGGATTACGTATTTCTTGCTGTTTACGTGGTAAAGCTTGACCACCGTGCCCGTATTGCTTAATTGGGCCACCTTGTTTATAACCAGCTAAAGACTTTAAAGCTTCTAAATTTGAAAAGTCAAGCTGAGATTCCGTACCAACATTCGGTTCAACGCTTCCACTGTACCCAACTGGGAACATTCCCAATAGTTTTTTACCGGGCGTAACTCGTGCAATATTTTCTGGGTCAACAGCATAGCTTAATCTATCGTCTTCAGAAACCCTATAACCTGAAGGGGTTCCTATTAAAAGTTTTTTTAAAGCACTTTCACCAGAGTCACTTTTGCTAAACCTAGCTATACCTCTAGATGTTTCCTCTGGGTCATAGTTAACCATCGCTGTATTGAATAAATGTTTTATAGCCTTATCATTTTCCGATTCAACCTCTCTTCTTGTTTCCCCGGCAACTTGTATTCCACTTCTTTGCGTATCTTCAGAAAACAAAGGCTGTCCGCGATGTCTTTTATCTATATATCTGTCAGCCTCCTGATATTCTCTATATCCTTTTAACTGAGGGCCAATAAGTGGAAGTTTCTCTAAAAAGCTTATCTCCCCACCTTCTTGATACATAGGGGATTTAGGTTGAGCTAGTCCAGTTTGCATAGAAGCTGAGGCAATTAAAGCATCCATTGCAGTATTACCATTCTCCATCTTCTGGATAGCACGACCTTCGTTAGTAATTTGTTTTAAAACGGGGAGATAATCAGGAACGACCTCTTTTGGAATTATCCATTCGCCGCCCTCTAGTTCAACGGGTTGTTCACCAGCAACAACGCCAGCAACTCCGCCATGTTCGTGAGATGGCCCCCTTACTAAACCGTAACTGGGGAACCTGCTTTTTTTATTAGCCATATGGTATGTGGATTTATAGCTTTATTTAAAATGTTTATAAACAGTCGGGTTAAGATACACTTAACACCTTCTGAATCTAAGAAGGAATTAGTCAATAGTGCAATAAATAATTAATTAATTTCTTGCTCCGGTCATCCAATTGTATTTTTTAAGTTTTGGTAGTAATCTATTTTTACGTTTTGCAGACTTAAAGTCTTCTTTAGTAGTAGCTTGAGATTTAGGAGCACGGGCAAAGTAATCAGCATAGTATAGAGCATCCATGATATCATCATTTCTAGGCTTAGGGTGTTCAAAGAACTCATCTACTATCTCGGTCATCTCTCTTCTAATATATAATTTCTTAGAATTAACGATAGGGCCAAGTGTTGTTTCTAGTCTATCTTCCTTCTTTATTCTGCCGGGAGGTTTAACTCCTTTAAAGATACCGGGCATTAATCGTTTCTCATTAGCACTCATACGAGTTACCATATCCCTAACCATCTCTTGTGCCGCTACAGTCTCAATCGTTACCCTCTTAACAGGACTATATTTCTTTGCTAACTCTATTATCTTCTCTGGAACATCAAATGTTGGTATTCTTTCTCTAAAGTATTCTAGTATATAACGATTATTCTTAGAATCAATTCCCATAACCAGTATGACTTGAAAGTCAGAAGTGGCTGTAGCTGTGGCAGCAAGGTCAACTCCCAGATAAATATTGATTGGAATCACTTCATCACCCTCTACAATGTAGTTAAAATTATTTATGAACTTTCTTTCGCCATTGTAGTGTTGTATCCTATCTATCTTAAAAGAAGCATTGGATATATCTCGAGCATCATTCATATACTCCTGAGCAAACTTATTCACAAGTCCAGCCTCTATAAACTCTTGTTTCTTGTGATTTAGCTTAGATAGAGGGAATTGTTCAGGCCATAATGCTTTCCCATCCTCAATTGCTCTATGGAAGAACACATCCCATGGATATGAACGGTCATCCTCTTTAGCTTTTTTATATCCATCATAGGTCATCTGTAAGAAACTATCATAGTGAACAATAGTACCGGCGAGCCATATCCAGCCTTCATTCCCGGGGGACTCCTCAAGTGCAGGATAAATTGTGGATACGACCCACCTTTTGATTTCATTACGCCTTTCAGGTGTCTTAGTATTCAACTCAGATTCAAAGTCGTCTAAGATGATACCCGTATAACGAACATCTACCTCTGCGCGACCTCTGAGTCTCTGGCTTGTACCTTTGGCTATGATTCTATCTCCTTTAGGCGTAACCAAATCTTTTTCTGTCCAGCGTTTCCCAACGCTACCACCATCCATGTTTCCAAAGTAGTACTTAATTGTTTTATTCGTTTCTAAGTGATATCTTAAATATTTTAAGTGGTCAATAGCCTGACCCTGTTCTTCTGATACCCATGCTATAAAATTCTGGTCATCTTCACCAGAAAAGCATAGTTTATGTAGAATAGCTGATTTAGACAAGATTGATTTACCAAACCCCCTAGGAAGGATAATACAGATACGCTCACCGGGTTTGGTAGAGGTAAGTCTTTTTGATACGGTATAGTGACAGGAGGGAGATGCACTCTTGTGCATAAAGTCTTTAGGTAAGAACGCCCTACCAAAGAACAAGAGGTCTTGATACGATTTAGCTAATATCTCATCCCGACGTGCCATTTCCTCGGGAGGAGGTATAACACTAAAGGTTTCGATTGGCTTCTTGTCTTGCTTCTCGTCTAGCTTTGTAGGCTGCTCTTTTTCTTTGTTGGTTTTCAAATGCTAATTTTCGTTTTAAACGCTTGCGGTTCTTAGCCTCCTTATTGGGCACTATTTACCTACTTTTTTCATAGCTGTCTTGTGTGATTGAGTAAACGTCTGCCCTTTTAGCATTGCATCTACCATTGCCTTTAAGTGTTTAGCGGTATGATGAGATGCATGACGACTCATTGCCGTCTGTTGTCTTTTATTTAAAGCAGTTGTACTCACTCCCTTAACTCTAGGCATGATTACTCCTTATTAGTTTAATATTATATATTACAGTACCCCAGCGTATTTGTTTAGGATATTGCCAAATCTTCTTATTGAGATGCATTTTCTTCAATTAGGCCCGTTTCAAAGGCTTTAAGTTTATCTTTTGAGAAACCAGTGAACTCCTGTATCAATGCTACGGAGTCTGTTTTCTTTTCGGTAGACAATAATCCTGATATCTTCATCAATGTCTCTAAAGCTCTTAACCTATCACCATCCCGGGCATCTGGCTTATCTACCACTGATTTCGCGTTTTCCAATAAATAGGTCTTGGTAATCCCCAAGTCATCCATTAATTGTTCAACTTCTTTGTTTATCAATGTTCTTATCCTCTTTTGTCTTAATAAAATCTTTGCCCTATTGAGAGCATATCGTCTGTTGGTGGTCTTATATACAGCTAAATAGGCCTCAGTCGAGTCTCGACCCATTGCCACCATCTTCGCAAATAACTTTTCACGGGCAGTAATGTACTTACTGGTCTTGTAGCGTGTAAAGGTGTATATGTCTTTCGGAGGTTCACCTTCTAATTTTGACTTATCGTGGGCATAAGCCGTTCCCAGTAAAGTCCGCACGTAGTCCACGTCACCGTTATATTGTCGGCTAAACATCACCGCCCGCCTTAAAATACTAAATACCTGCCCATCATCACTCTTGGCCCACTCTCCTTCTTCTGCCTCCCGCCAGTTATCCTTTAAATCAGCCTTTTTGTGATGTTTCCTAAATTCTTCTTCATTCTCGTATAGGTGGTAATCAACCCCACTAATGGTCTTAACATACATTATTAGGCCTCGGCTGAGAAATCACTATCAAAGATGTCAATTAAAAGGGGGGATTGTATCTCATCTATAATCAATAGTATCTCCATCATATACTCATAATCACCAGTTTCACGAAACTTACACGAAAGAGACTTTAAGGTATCAATCGCGGGAGCGAGGTCTAAGATATCTATTGATGGGTTTGTTTCCATGGCAAAATATAACCTATTTTATAGTTTTTAAACAAGATGAAAAAAAAGTATTGACTCGTATAGGTCAAAACAAATAAATTTCAGTGTCGGTTGAGGCGAGGAAATAATATTATAATACTATTAATACTATTATAGTATATACTATATAGTATATAGTACTATAATACTATAATATTAATAATATTAAATACTATAAAAAAAGAAGAGTATAGTATATACTAAGTATAGTAAGTATTAAGTATAGTAAGTATAGTACCGCGAAGTAGTAGAATAGTACCCGCGAACCATCCCTACCCTAAATTCCCAAAAAATTCTAAAAAATAATATTATTATGTGTGTGGGTCTTTTAATTATAGGCATACTCCCCCCATCTGCAATTTAGGTTGAAAAAGTTAGGTTGAAAAAGTCAATCCGAGTTGAGTTAGGTTCCAATTTGTTCCATCAGTTCCCAACTATTTCACGAGGAGGATGAAAATAAATGGAACAAACCTCAATCTATATCATATATAGTACAGTTACTTGACAATGCGATGACTTGGAAGCCCTCGGTTGGGGGTGGGATTGAGAAGGAATAGTCTTCTCCCAAGTCTTGAGGGTGTCCCAAGGGATAGCACCCAATAAAAGATTTTAATTCTAAAGAAAGGAAATAAAATGGATAAAATAATAGAAGCTATTAAAGCTTTAATTGAAACCTGCGACAATGTTGAGAGCAACTTAGACTATGCAGAGCAAATGGCGAATGACTGCGCAACGAGTATTGAGGACGCTAAAAGAGAAATGGAAGATGTGCGCTCTGATTTAGACTCTATCTTGAGCCAAATTGAGGAAGGTTCGGAACCTGTTGATTTA
>TARA_R100000664_G_scaffold8581_1_pt1 | contig 12097 bp, 14 predicted proteins | sample TARA_R100000664 | Tara Oceans TARA_R100000664 (sample SAMEA2622705) | marine metagenome | biome: marine biome (ENVO:00000447); feature: deep chlorophyll maximum layer (ENVO:xxxxxxxx); material: "saline water (ENVO:00002010), including plankton (ENVO:xxxxxxxx)" | depth 115 m | reverse complement strand
AAAATACGAAATCGCACCAAGAACAATTTTTGTATCAAGTAAAGACAATATAGATGAACTAATTGAGTATGTTGACTTTTGTTCAGATTTAGGAGTTGAATCAATCAAAGTCAATACATTGATACCTTACGAAGTTGAAAAAGCACCACTCACATTAGCAGGAACAAAACCAGTTGAGTATGTTGATAAAATTTATAGAAAAGCTAAACTTAGAGCTTATGAATTAGGTATGGACTTCTTTTATCGTAGGACATTTGTAAAACCATTGGGTTGTGGTGCAGCTTCTTATACATTACAAATTGATGTTGAGGGTAATATATCACCTTGTAGTTGGTATTCAAAACCAACACCATTTAGTTTGTTTGGAAAAACAACAACTACGAAACAAGTTATTTGGGGAAATGCTGCAGAAGATGACATTATGAAACTATGGACCAAACAGAATTGTGTAGGGTTTAGAAAAATACTACATAATAGAATACTACCAAAAGGGTGTAAAGGTTGTCCACAAGGGGAATTAGGTGTTACTTGATGAAAGGCGCTAGACCAATACCTGATAAAACTTCTTACAATTTTATCACTAAAAATATCAACGGAAAATCACTATATGAAAAAAATCTTGTAAAAGACTTTTGTAATTCATATTCAGATTGGATTCAATCATCCAAATTAAACAATTTAGAAAATCTAAACAAATTCAAATCATTACAATTTGTTCACGGAACAGCACAATCATTTGACTTTTTTTATTTAAAACATCATAACAAAAGATTCAGAATATTGAGAGGTGATTTTATGTATCATCAGATAATGTTTAGAAATGATATGAGGTGGGAATATATTTTTGATGACAAATTAAGAAAAGGGGACGCAGTAATTTTATCATTACCTTTTAGTGATTATGGTGATATTCATCCATTTACAGATATGATTTTAAATCAATGTGATAGACTGGATATTCCGGTTTTTGTAGATTGTGCTTATATGATTATGTCAAGAAATATTAATTTTGATTTCAGTAGAAAATGTATAGACGGAGTTTCATTTAGTATGAGTAAAGGATTTTATGGAGCAGAACATTTAAGAATAGGAGTAAGATTTACAAAAGAATACATTGATGACGGAGTAGAAGTATTTAATTCATTTGAAATGGTAAATTGGACAGGTCCAGATATCGGATTAAAATTAATCAATAGATTTGATACAGACTATTTACAAAACAAATATCACAAAAAACAATTAAAGGTTTGTAAAGAATTAAATATACAACCAAGCAAATGTGTAATATTTGGTATAACGGATAAAAACCATAATGAGTTTGGAGAGTTTGATAGAGGGACAGATTGGAGAAGAGTTTGTATTTCCAATCAGATTGGTGATATGGAGGATTTGCATAATGCAAAATAAACTGACAAAGGATGAAGTGTTAAATCACTTTAATATTTTGTATGACGATTTACCAAGGTCTATACAACTTCAATTAGATAAGTTTTTTCCGATACAATACAACGAACTCAATTCTGAACAATACAATGAATATTATGAACTATGTTTAGAGATGTTAAATAAAAAACTTGAAGTTGATTGGCAAGACGACTGGTTTAGTGTCTTACAGAATTTACGAACAAATAATGACAATGTCAAGTCAATTATTCGTCCGAAGTGGTTTAGAAAAAATGCATTTGTAAATATACAGAATTGTTTATCATTAACTGAAACACCTTACTTGGATTGGGAATATCAATTGATTACAAGACAAATGTTGTTTTATACACACTTAAAAGATATAGACAATATATGTGAATTTGGTTCTGGTAGTGGAACAAACTTTTATCTAATAAATCAAATCTTACAAGACAAGAATTTTATTTTATCAGATATTTCGGTTACATCACTAAAGATTATTCAAGAACTAAAAAGAAAACTAAATAGAAACAATTTAACATATAGCAATATAGATATAGAACAAGATATAGATTTAGAATTACCAGATAATACAGCAGTGATTACAACTTCGGTATTGGAGCAGATAGGAGATAACTATAATAATTTTATAAATTTCATACTAAAAGAAAAACCACAGATAGTTATTAATGTTGAACCGATAGTAGAATTATTAGATTCTAAGAATGGGTTTGATAATGTTATGAATTTGTATTGTGAAAAACGAAAATATTTAACAGGTTATTTAACCGAACTTGAAAAGTTAGAAAAACAAAAAAAGATTAAAATAATTATGAAAAAAAGAACTATGGTTTCTGGAACATTTATAGAAAATTCAGTTTTGATATGGAAAGTATTATGAAAATTTATGCACTTGATTTAGAAACTGAATTTTACAAACCCGAAAATGCTCTAAAATGGTTAAACATACCATACACAACTATTACCGATATAGATAATATTCCAAATTGTCCGGATGATATTATTATAGCATCACCAAAACAATTTAAAGACCAGAAAAAAAATTGGGATGAGGAACAATTAGAAACAGCTATGAAAATTCTATCACCTAAATTTAAAAAAGTTATAATGTTTAATGATGATTATACAGGAAATTCAGGTATAGCAAAGGGGTTTCCATTTAAATTAAATAATGTTTATATGTTAGGTTTAGAAAAACGAGTCTATACTAATTACAATGGAAAACGATATAGAAGATTACTAAAAACAAATTGGAATTTTAACTATGTTCATTGTAGAACTTACTTTGATTATCTAAATACAGATAAACCCAATAAGGACAAAAAAAGAAGTAAGATGTATATAAATTTAAACAGAGTCCCTAAAGCACATAGAATCAGATTAATGATGAGATTGATGGAAAATAATTTATTAGACGATGGATACAATTCTCTTATGAGTTTTCCACTTGGTGTTGAAAAAATAAATAAACTTTTATTAGATGATAGAAAAGAAAGAAATTCTGCAGAAGAATATCATCTTCAATTTCCAGAAGAAAATAAAGAAAGTATTCGTAAAATTAACAAACTATTACCTATGACTGTTGATTTTACCAAACCAGGTGGTTCAGGTTTTGCTTTTGGAAGTGCTCTATCTGGTCCATCAAAATTTGCGAACGATTCATACTTCAATATAGTTACTGAAAGTCATTATCGTGAATGGGGTGGTTTTTTATCAAGTGAAAAAATTATGAAACCTTTGATTAGTATGCAACCATTTTTTGTATTAGCACAACCATATACATTAAAATACTTACGAGATAGTGGATTTAAAACTTTTGGTGATATTATTGATGAGTCATATGATAATGAAGTTGATGATATCAAAAGATTCAATATGGTAGTTGATGAAATAACAAAACTTTTTACACAAAATACCTTAGACCAAATTCACGATATATATTATAGTGTGTTTGATATATTAGAACATAATTTTAATCATTTGGAGAAATATTGTAAAAAAGAATTACAGATAATACAGGATATAATTGATGACAAACTATAAATTAAAAACAATATCAACAACAGAAAAAGATTTATTAAATAAAAAATCAAGTTGGTATGATTACGAACAATCTATTTCTGAAAAATATAAAGAATTTTTTTATGATGAATTACTATTTGACTTAGCAAGACCTTGGCCATTAGAAATAAAAGATTGTAAGTTTTTCGCTGGTTCAGGAACAGATGAAGAAGAAAAAGATGATGATAGGTGGGCATTTCGTGGACACGGTGGGACAATATCAGTTAATGATTATCCAAGTTCACTTAAAAATATAGAAAATTGGGAGTATATTTTTAATAAATACAAACCAAAGTTTATATTGGAAACAGGGACAAATAGTGCAATTTTTGGATTTTTATGTTATAAGTTTTTAGATAATGACTTTGAATTAACAACAATTGATTGTGAACCAAATAGTGCAATTTGTGTAGAGGAAGTAAATAAATACTTTAATAATAACTTAATAGAATTTCATAAAATAAATATACCTTGGCACTTAAAGGATTTTTATACGGAAACACAATTTGATTTTGCATTTATAGATTCTGGACACGACGAGGAAATATTAACAGCTGAAATTAATTTTTGTATCAATGAAGATATCCCAATCATAGTGTTTGATGACTATACCTTACCAGAGGTTGATAAAATGATTAACAAATTTTTAAATGATAATCAAGATTATGAAGTTGTTGAAGTATTTAACGGAATAGAAGGTAGTGGAATGGGCGACTTAAAAATTGTAAAAAGAAATGATTAGAAGAAAAATATTAATAACAGGTGGTTGTAGTTTTTCAGATAGCTGGAATTTACCAGAAAGTAAATATCTATACAGACGAACTTGGGTCAATTATATTAAAGAAAAATATAATTTTAAAAAGTATGTCCATATGGGAAATCCAGCATCAGGTAATGAGTTAATTGCAGAACGAATTATTTACGCATTACAAACATTATTAGACAAAGGATATTTATCAGACGACTTATATGTTGGTGTAATGTGGAGTGGTATTGAGAGAAAAGAATTATTTGTTTCAACACAAGAAACAGACAAATATTCTGAATTAGATGATTCAGTTAGACGAGAGGGTGAGAATACACTTATGATGTCACATTATAGTAATGTATTTTCAAATACAAAAGGTATGAGACCAGGAATAGTAAATGTTCCTAATGGATATTTAAAGTCTGGTGGATTACCTTATAAAGACGATTGGTGGAAAACTAAACCACAACGAGATTATTTTAATTTGTGGTATGATAACTTTTATTCAGTAGAAAAACAATTTATAGATACTTTGAAATCAATTTTATTAGTTCAGACATTTTGTGAAAGACATAATATCAAATACTTTATGTCGGTATGGCAGAATATATTTAATGCAAGAAATCCATTGGATAAACATAATATGTTTTATGGAGATTTACCACCAAAGTCATATGGTGATGAGTGTGTAGAATCAAGATTACAGCCAAAGTTTGTAGACATTTTTAATAAAAGTTCAAGATTTTTATGGAACGCTATAGATTTCAATAAGTTTATTTTTTATGAAAATGATAAGGTGATTTATGGTGGATTAACTGAATATGCAAATGTAAACAAATTAGAATTTTGGGAGGACAATGCACACGTTTGTTATAGTGGACATAAGAAATTTATAGATGAATATTCAAAACAGATTGAGGAACAATGGAAGATAAAATAATATTTGGTTTTGATAGAAAGATTGGTGATGATTGGGTGCCAAACGGATATCCACTATCATTAGATAAACTCATTACAGATTTTTCAGAATATGTTAACTATACAGGATTGAATCCAGCGGTTTATCCATTAGGTGTTGTTCCATATGAAACTATGAATAAACAATTAATTAGTGATATCGGTGATAAACCATTTTTATATTATGTAGAACAATTTGGTGCAATAGGAAAAGTAGTTGGAGAGGACGAGGGTTATGAGAATAGTGGATTCTTAAAAAATATGTTAGAAACCACAAAAGAAAAACTACGAAAAAAACAAGGTGCGATTATGATTGTGGCACATACAGAAAGCACTATTGAAACAAAAACAATAATTCATTTACACAATACTCTTGTTGAAGAAAAAATAAGTCCAAATATAGTTGGATATGTAATGGGTAATAATTGGAGTATTTCAAATCAATATAATAATTGGTGTGATAATAATAAAATTAAAGAAAGATTAACATTGGTTAGTTGTTACGAACAAGTTTATAATAAGGGTATGCAATTGTTAAAAAGTGAAGACAACGGAAATACCTTTGTATCAGATGAGGAGTTTCAAGATAAATCTAAAAAAAGAAAACATCAATTTGTATGTTTGAATAGAAGAATACGACCACATAGATATGCTATGATAGCGATGTTACATCACAATAATTTATTAGAGAATAACTTGGTTAGTTTTTCATTAGAAACAGGAAAAGATTTAAATTGTATGGGTGTTAAGGGAAGACCTGATATAGATACAATGAGAAAGATATGTGGAAATCGTGAATTAATGGAAACATATATGTCTTATTATGACGATTTAGATAAAATGTCACCAAGAACAATAGACTTTAATAATTTAGAAGAAATAATGGGAATAGGATTTGAACAAAAGCAACCTTACTTAGATTCATATTTTTCAATCGTAACTGAAACAGGTTTTCCAGAACCATACAAAGGCGCTACTGAAAAGGTATTTAGACCAATACTACATTTTCACCCATTTATTGTTTATGGTTCAGAGGGAACATTATCAATGTTAAAAGATTTAGGATTTAAAACTTTTAGTCCATTTATAGATGAAAGTTATGATAATGAAAAAACCACTTTTAAAAGAATGCAAAAAATAACAAAAGAAATAAAAAGAATATGTAGTATGAGTCAAGATGAAATGCACGAGTGGTATTGTCAAATGGAGGACATATTGGTTCATAATAGAGAATTGATAAAAAAATATGGTGAAAGATATCACGAATCACAAAGAGAGGTTATTGATAATTTATATGAGGAGTTGATAAAATGATATTATTTGTGGGGTGTAGTTATACTTGGGGAGCAGGATTACAATTTGAATATTTGTCAAAAGAAAGGGGTTGGACATCAGATAAAATCAATGCAATTAACCCACCAAAATCACATTTAGAACATTTGGATTATAAATGTGATGAATACAGAAAGAAACATCACTTTCCTAATTTAGTTGCAAAAAAAATGAATATGGCGTATGGATTGGGAAAACTTGGAAATGGCGGGAACAATTATGAGATTGCAAAAATATTAGAACACGCCGGTCTGGAACTATCAGGTCCTGAACCAGTTGAATTAGTAGTGATACAATTTACAGATTGGACACGAAGTTGTCCTGAAATATACAATAGAGCAGATTCTGACGGAACGGACAATACAGATTTTTTATCAAATGACCATATCAAAAAAATTATTAGAACACAAATAGATAACATTAAATTTGGTTGTGAACAACATTTAAAATCCAATTGGATAGGTTGGTCTTGGAGAAATGATTTAGCACAAGTATTGAAAACTAAATATCCAAAGAACTTTCTACCACTTTACCACAAAGGAAAAGAATATGATTCAATGGAGGAACTGATAGTAGTTGGTGTGGATTGGAGATTTGATGACTCATCATTTCAACATAAAGACAATTTAAGAATATGTGATGTTATACAAGGTGTAGATGATACACATTTAAGTTCAACGGGACACAAATTAATAGCAAACTCAATAGTAAGGAGACTAAAATGAATCAATATTGGATAACAAGTTTTGTTCAAAGTAAATTAAATGGTGGTGGTGATTGGCAAGCGTATGGTAAAGAAATGCCATTAGAATCAGAAAGAACATTAGATAAATTTTATGAACCATTAGTGGTTCAAATCGGTGTAGGAGAAGGACACGATACTTGTGAATTGACAAGAGCAGTGAACTATCATAATGGAAAGTTAATAGCTATTGATTGGTTTGAGGGAAACATTTCTACACCTGAAGGTGAATTGATAGACGCCCACAATCATACACAAGATGTGGATAAAATTGACAAACGATATAAAGGTGTTTTAGAAAAGTTAAGAACTGAAACTGATTGTTCAGAAATTACAACACTAATTAAAGGTAATTCGCACGATGAATTAGAAAAACTTGAAGATGAGTCAATTGACATATTGTTTATTGATGGTGGCCACGAATATAGTATTGTAAAAAAAGACATTGAAATCGGTTGGAGAAAACTAAAACCGGGTGGTTATATTTGTGGGGATGACTATTCAGGTGATTATCATTATCACAAAATAGATGAAGTAAGTGAAGAACAATTAGAACAAGATACCATAAAGGGTGATGGATATATTAAAATTGCAGACGGAAATGGTATATTGGTAAGTGTAAACAATGTTCACGCAGGAGTCATTAAAGCAGTTCACGAATTTTTTGACGGACAAGCGAATGTAAATAATTGGGGTAGATATTGGTATTACAAAAAAGATTAATACTTTTTTAGAGTTCTAACTATTTATATACAGAAGTCAAGTGGTGCTAACAGGTAACAACCAAAGACCCAACCGACCACACAAGACTATAAAAATAACGGGGGCACTTTATAGTGTCCTTACATTTGTAAGGATTTTTTTATGTTCAAATATAAAACAGAGGTAAGTAAATTACCAGAAGTTAAGGTTTTTACACCTGACCCACACACAGATTATCGTGGAACAATGTGGACCTATTGGGAAAACTCAATGGATACACCACAATCTAAAATATCTAAATTCACTCGTTCAAGAAAAAATGTCCTAAGAGGATTACACGGAGATAATGAAACTTGGAAACACATTACTTGTGTTTATGGTGCATTTTATCAAGTCGTAGTAGATTATAGAGAAGATAGTCCAAATTATTTAAAATGGGATGGATTTGTTTTAGATGATAAAAATATGAAAAGTGTATTGGTCCCACCAGGTTTTTTAAATGGACACTTATGTTTATCAGATGAGTGTGTGTTTCATTATACACAATCTTATCCAAACGATTATGTTGATTGGCAAGACCAAATATCAGTCAAGTGGAACGACCCAATGTTAAAGATAGAGTGGCCAATAAATAATCCAATATTATACGGAAGAGACAAATGAGTAAAAAAAGAAAATATTTACCAACGATAGAAGATTTGATTGATAGATTGTCAATTTTCCAATTGAAAGAAGTTAAAATACCAGAACACAAGGAAAAGTATGCACAAGACATACACGACATATTAAATGATATTGATATTATATTGGAGGAAAGTCCTGGTGAAGTAAATGCTAAACTACTAAGAGCAGTCATAGTATTAGCGCAAATGAATACTCATATTTGGTATAATGAATCAGATGTGAGAAATGGTGTAAAAGGTAGTGATAATTTATTACTTACACACGGATTAAATGGAATTAGAAACACAGCTAAAAATTACATCACAGATATATTGGGTGGTAGAAAAGACCACAAGATAGATTGTTTAGCTGCAGATTTTAAAGATTGGGAAGTGAGTTGGGAAGATGAAGTTTAAAGAAACAAAAAGTCGTTCAACATCAAAGTCAGTTAGTTGGAGAGTTATAGCTTTTGTAAACTCTTGGTTTGTATTAGCAGTAGGACTTACCAACATACCACTTTGGAATGCAATAATAATGAATCTAACTGGTATATTATTTTTCTATATACACGAGAGAGTTTGGGATAGAGTAGATTATGGGAGATATGTTGAAGAATCTAAATAATTATAAAAAAGTAAGAGATGTAACTTTAACGAAACAGGATTTAATTCAGTTTGAAGAACACATTGTTTCATTGTGGGAAAACGGAAAAATAAAAGCACCAGTTCATTTATCCCACGGAAACGAAGATAAACTGATAGAAGTATTTTCAGTCATTGACAAATCTGATTATATATTTTCCACCTGGAGAAGTCATTATCACGCATTACTTCACGGAATTTCACCAGAATGGATTGAGGATAAAATTTTACAAGGTAAATCAATATCATTATGTAATCTTGACCATAATTTTTATTCATCAGCAATTGTTACGGGTGTATTACCAATTGCACTTGGAACTGCTATCGGATTAAAACGACAAAAGTCAAAACAAAAAGTTTGGTGTTTTGTTGGAGATATGACCTTTGAAACAGGTATATTTTATGAATGTCATAAGTATGCCAGAAACTTTAATTTACCATTGTATTTTGTAGTAGAGGACAATGGAGTTTCCACACAAACACCAACAAAAGCGACTTGGAATAACAGAAGGGATATTCCTGATGATGTAGTTTATTATGAATACAAATCAAAATATCCACATTACGGAACAGGTAAATGGGTAATATTTTAAACATAATAGATAGTAGAAATCATCACAAAAAAACTGATGGTCTTATCCCTTTACAACAAGGACCATTTTTTTCTCAAGAGTTTGATAATAGTTTTGAATATAAATTTCACAATTTAAAATATATTTCAAAAACAAATAACTATTTTTATATAGTTGAAATCGCACACAACTTTGGGATAATTGATGCTATGAGTGATATTTTACAAATGGATAAACTTATTAAGTTAATTAACAATGATAAATGTAAAGTTATATTAGCATACGAATCTGAGGGTGATTTAAATATGTCTGAATTTAATAATTGGTATTCAAAAGTTTGTAAACCAGTTGATAGTCAAGTTAAGTTTTCTAATTTTTATATTTTTCATAGTGATTTAAATTGTAAAAAAAATAATAAAACAAAAATTAATTTTTATCCATCACCTTATTTTTTAGAAAGCACATCATACGATTTAAATCATATAATTAAATATCAAGATGGGCACCTAGTTACTGAAATGGATTATGACTTCCAACACAAAACAATCCAAGACATAGATATTGATAAAAAAACAAAACATTTCTTATCATTTATGAGAGGAATGCATAACCACAGAATAGCTTTAGCTTCATATTTTGAACATAATGACTTGTGGTATGACAATATTATAAGTTTCTTAAAAATACAATGGGATTATACTGGCGTTATACCAGAAATGTTACCTGAAAAATATTGGGAAAGTGCTAACAAATTGGGTGACAGAGAGGCAGTAGAAATAGACACACAAAATTTAAAAAATAAAGGTGGATTTTCAACAATGTTTACAAGTAATTGGGAATTTTACAAAGAAACTTTTTTGAGTGTAGTTTCTGAAACAATTTACGATAATGATAAATTATACTTCACTGAAAAAATATGTAAACCTTTAATGTGTTTACATCCATTTATATTAGTGACTTCACCACATTCTTTAAAAAGATTGCAAAAGTTTGGATTTAAAACTTTTCACCCGTTTATTGATGAGAGTTACGATAGTGAAGAAAATGGTATAAAAAGAATGCAAATGATATTTGACGAATTGGATAAATTTAGAGCAAGACCAATTCAAGAATTAAAAGATTGGTGGAAAGAAATATTACCTATATTGGAGCATAACCAAAAAGTATTTTTAAAACTCGGAAAGAATAAATCAAAAAGAATAAAATATATGGAGAAATTAAATGACTAGAATATTAATAACAGGCGCATCAGGTATGGTAGGAAAACACTTAGTAGATATGTGTTTAGACAAAGGATATTATGTAAGAGGAACAGACATTAGATTAGACGATAGATATTTAGAAGAAAGATATTGGGGAGATAACTTTGATTTCTTTCAAGCAGACTTACGAGACTTTGATAGATGTAAAGTTTTAGTTGATGATATTGATGTGGTGTTTCACGTCGCAGGAGTCAAGGGTTCACCAAAGAGAGCAGCAGAACAACCAAACGATTACTTTACACCAATGTTACAAATGAATACCAACATAGCAGAGGCGTCAAGAATACAAGGAGTTGATTGGTATGTTTACACTTCTACGGTCGGAGTATATCAACCAGCAGAGGTTTTCAAAGAAGATGATGTATGGACAACTTATCCAAGTGAAAATGACAAATACGCCGGTTGGGTAAAACGATTAGGTGAATTACAATTAGATTGTTTTGAAACTCACTATGGATTGAAAAATTATTCAATAGTCAGACCAGCAAATATCTACGGAGAGTATGATGAGTTTGGTGAAGAATCCACAGTAATCGCATCATTAGTTAAGAAAGGTTGTCATAATGATATACTATCAGTATGGGGAGACGGAACACCAATAAGAGATTTTATACACGCAGAAGATGTAGCAAGAGGTATATTGATGTCGTATGAAAAACAAATTACAGAACCTATCAATTTAGGTAGTGGGGACGGAGTTCGTATTAAAGATATCGCAAGTATTGTGGCGACACATTATGGAAAAGAAATAGAATACGATACGACAAAACCAAACGGAGATAACAAAAGACTTATGGATATGACGCGAGCAAATAGTTATGGGTTTTATCCAGAAGTAGATTTAGAAACAGGAATAAAAAGGGTAATAAAATATTATGAACATTTACAAAAATAAAAAAGTAGTAGTAACTGGTGGAAGTGGTTTTATCGGAACACACTTCATACAAGAGTTATTAGATAGAGGTGCTAATGTTAAAACATCAACACACAAC
>TARA_R100000664_G_C2759878_1_pt1 | contig 12120 bp, 14 predicted proteins | sample TARA_R100000664 | Tara Oceans TARA_R100000664 (sample SAMEA2622705) | marine metagenome | biome: marine biome (ENVO:00000447); feature: deep chlorophyll maximum layer (ENVO:xxxxxxxx); material: "saline water (ENVO:00002010), including plankton (ENVO:xxxxxxxx)" | depth 115 m | reverse complement strand
GGATTTTTCTTTGGGGACTGGGTTGACACCACATTCGGTTCCGACACGACAATTACTCTGTCATACCAGACCATTCGTACCAAGTCGTGGAACAATAGATGGTGGATAGAGCGTGGCTTGGCTTGGGTCGCAGATGCTGAAATATACACTGCTTTCTGGACGATTGATGGTGTTCTGGCTACACTTGACGCAGCCGGTACAATATAAAAGGAATTAAACATGAATAGATTTTTAGTAGGCTTTTGCCTTGGAATAATGTTATCCGCTTGTGAAGTGGGCATTACGAATTCTCCTGAAAAGATACAGGATGATACCTCAGAAACCGAAGATGAAGTTACATCTGAAGCCGAAGAAGAGGAACCAGCTGAAGACGAAACAGGAGTAGAAGACATTTCTGAAGATGATACTGAAGAGCCTGAAGAAGACGCTGAAGAGCCACTCGTTGATTTTTCTCAGATCGGACCTTTTTCCGTAACGATTGACAACCGAACCGCAAGTGTAACAGATTGCCCGAGTATGAGCTATCGTGTCTACACTCCCAGTGCAGATGATCCGCCCGTTGTTGTTTTGGGACATGGGTTTGCTCGCGGTTCTAATGTTATGGTTGGCTGGGCTGAGCACCTTGCTTCATGGGGAATTGAAGTCTTGCTTCCTACACTTTGCCACTATAATGTATTCTTTGGCGTTGACCATGAGATGAACGGGCAAAATATGGTAGAGCTTGCAACGCTTCACGGTTCAACATCTGTTGCATATGGTGGACATTCAGCAGGCGGTCTAGCAGCAATAATAGCTACATCCAAAGATCCCGCTTCTATGGGTGTCATAGGCTTGGATATTACAGATACAGAGGGAATACCTGGGGTTGATGATTTTATAGGGAGAGAGTATGCACCGCAAATCGAACAAAGGGCTTTTTCAATAGTAGGTGAACCATCTTCTTGCAACTCAGAAAACAATGGGATAGATTTATTTAGAATGATGGAAAACTATAGAATTATAAAGATTACTAGCTCCGATCATTGTGATTTTGAAAATCCTACTAATTCTATATGCACTGCGGCATGTGAAAATTCAGTTGAAACCTTTACCAATTCAGAAATAAGAGAGTCAATTACAGTACTAGTAACTGCAGCACTAATCTATATTACTGAAATTTCAGAAGACGGTATGTTTGTGTGGGAAGAAGGATTGTTAGACCTTAGAGACGCAGGCTTAATAGTAGATATTGAGTAATTTTTTACTTTTAACCTGTACATTTTTTAATACGTGTTTATTTTTATCTCGTGGTTAGATCTAATAGATTAATCATGCACTTTATACTGTTTACAGATAAAGGAGGTAACATGAGTGCAATTATAAGAAGAAAGATTCCTCACGGAATTACAAGACAGGAATTTTTAACTCCATTTGATAGGCTTTTTGACGACATGGTAACAAATATGTTTCCATCTTTTTCAAGCGATCTAGGCGATGATTTCTTTATGAAAGGGGCGTATCCAAAAGTTAACGTAATAAATAGGGAGAATTCAGTTGAAATAGATGCAGCTATTCCAGGAATGTCAAAAAATGATATTCAAGTTACAGTTGCTGATGGAGTTCTTACAATACAAGGTGAAAGCAATCAAAAAGAAAATGTAGAAGATATTCAATATCTCAAGAGGGAGATTAAACGATCTGGATTTAGAAGATCATTTAACTTAGGAGATAATTTAAATCAAGAAGATATCACTGCAGAGTTTGATAAGGGAATACTAACCCTTACAATACAAAAGCTAAAGCCAGCAAAGTTTAAGATTCAACCTAGAAAGATTGAGATATCATAGTAAATTTATATTCCCGGGCTAAGCCCGGGAGTTTTTTATAATATAAGGAGTTTTTATGTCAAAAGTTATTGGAATTGATCTTGGAACAACAAATTCTGCCGTGGCAGTAATGGAGGGAAAAGATCCAAAGGTTATAAACAACGAAGAAGGGGGAAGAACTACTCCTTCTGTCGTAGGGTATACAGGTGATGGAGATAGGCTTGTAGGAATGGCAGCCAGAAGACAGGCTATCACAAACCCTGAAAACACTGTCTACTCTGTTAAAAGATTTATGGGTGCAAACTTTAATGAATTAAAATCAGAGTTAGAAAACGTGCCATACAAAGTAGTTTCAGGAAATAGTGGAACATGTAGAATAAAAATAGGAGAAAATGAAATTTCCCCACCTGAAATAAGTGCACAGATTTTAATGAAGCTAAAAAGATCTGCTGAAAGATATTTGGGCTCTATTGTGAGCGAGGCAGTTATTACTGTTCCTGCTTATTTTAACGATGCACAGAGACAGGCTACAAAAGATGCAGGAAAGATTGCAGGTCTGGATGTAAAAAGAATTATAAATGAACCCACAGCTGCAGCACTTGCATATGGAATGGATAAAACTGAAGAACAAAAAGTTGCAGTTTTTGACTTAGGCGGAGGAACATTTGATATTTCTATCTTGGATATTTCTGATGGTGTTGTAGAGGTTTTAAGTACAAATGGAGATACACATCTTGGAGGAGATGATATTGATCACATAATAATCGAATGGATTTTTAGTGAATTTAAAAATGATACTGGGATAGATTTATCAAGTGATAAAATGGTTATGCAGAGAGTCAAAGAAGCTGCGGAAAAGGCAAAGATAGAACTATCTTCTACTCAAAAAACAGATATTAGCTTGCCATTTCTTACTGCGGATTCTGCTGGCCCCAAACACCTCTCTATTTCCCTTGAAAGATCAAAGTTTGAACAGATGATAGAATCTTTTGTTGAAAAAACTCTCGTACCTGTAAATAATGCATTAAAAGATGCAAAACTAAAAAAGTCCGACATAGATGAAGTCATCTTAGTTGGAGGATCAACACGAATCCCTGCAGTTAGATCTTCAGTGGAAAAATTCTTTAACAAGAGTGCTAATTCATCTGTTAATCCTGATGAAGTCGTTGCTCTAGGTGCCGCTGTTCAGGGAGGAGTGTTTTCAGGAGATGTTAATGACATACTTCTGCTAGATGTTACACCTCTTTCTCTTGGAATAGAGACAATGGGAGGGATATTTACCAAGCTTATTAAAAGAAATACTACAATACCCTGTTCAAAAAGTGAAGTATTTTCAACAGCAGCTGATAATCAACCTGCAGTTGATATTCACGTTCTACAAGGAGAGAGAGAATTTTCCGGTGATAATAAAACTCTTGGAAATTTTCAACTAGACGGTATACCAATGGCTCCAAGAGGGACGCCGCAGATTGAAGTAACTTTTGACATAGACGCAAATGGTATTGTAAGTGTTTCTGCTAAAGATAAAGCAACTTCAAAAGAGCAGAAAATTACTATAACTAGTAGCGGTACTCTTTCTGATGACGAGGTTAAAAAAATGATTGAAGATGCAGAGTCTTTTGCAGAAGAGGATAAATTAAAAAGAGATATAATTGAAGCCAGAAATTCCTTAGATACACTAGTCTACCAGTCAGAAAAAATGATTAGTGAAAATAGAGAGTCTATATCTATAGAAAATATTGAAGAGGTAGAGAAGAATATTTTACTTGCAAAAGAATCTCTAGATAGTGATAGCTTAGAAAATATTCAATCTGCAAAAAATAGTCTAGAATCAGCAATTCACAACCTCTCTTCTTCTATGTATTCTTCTGCAAAAGATGAAGAGGATAAAGCAGACGTTGATAGTGATATTGTTGATGCAGAGTTTACCGAAGAATAATATTTAAAATTACCTATTAACTTTATAGATATTTTTCAATATATATTAATCGAAGCATGGCTTCATATTACACACATTCACAGGAGAAAAAAATGAGTGATAAAAATAAAAGTGCCGCATTTAACAAGAGCGGCTACGAGCTTAGGGCAGATCTACTAGGCATGGCAATTGGAATATTGGAAAGTAGAAGACAAGGTGCAATTGAAAATGAACACCTAAAGCCAGAGGGTCATCGTCAACCTGTTGACCCTTACACTACAGAAGATGTTATTAAAGAGGCATCTTCGCTATATACTTTTGTAAGAGATACTAGTAAAGTTTAATTTTTTAATATCTGTTATTTTTAAAGAGACTAATTTTTATTAGTCTCTTTTTCTATTTCTAGGGGAGATATCCATTCTGAATCAACATTCGACTCAATATTTCCTCTCCAAAGTATTGTATAAATATTTTTTATTTCTTCTGATTGTGAATCTGAAGTTTTTTGTAAATTGCTTATAACAAGTGCAACACCCATTTCTTTTAAAATTTTATTTGTACTAGACCTTACATATACAAGATCACCTTTCTTAATTTTTTTCATTTTTTCTATTTGTTATTATGCATAATGCTTGAATATTTATATAAAAGAGAGAATAACATATATGAATAGCGGAAAATTTAAAGCACCCTGGCTGTCTATATCAGATATGATGACTGGTCTTATGATGATATTTTTATTTATTAGCGTAAGCTATTCTCATCAGGTTTCACAAGAGTCGGAAGAAGTTATAGAAAAGCAAGATGATATTGAAGAGATTGTTAGAGAGTTAATAGATCATCGATTGCTTATATCTCAAGCACTACATAATGAATTTGATGAAGACTTAGAGGAATGGAATGCTACAATAGTAGATGAAACACTTACTTTTAGATTTGAATCACCCGAGGTTCTATTTAGAGCTGGTGAGGCAAATGTTTCTCCTCTTTTTGAAAATATAATATCTGATTTCTGGCCTAGATATCTTCAAATATTAAATTCACACAATATGGTAATATCTGAAATAAAAATAGAAGGTCATACATCTAGTGAGTGGTCTGGAACTTCATCTAGAGATGATTCTTACTTTAACAATATGAAATTATCACAAGATAGATCAAGAAATGTTCTCTATTCTTGTTATCAAAATACTCCTGAAAATCTTAGGGAGTGGGTTATATCAAATATAACAGCAACAGGATTTTCATTTTCACGACTAAAATATTCAGAAGGAAAAGAAGATCCAGATGCAAGCAGAAGAGTTGAATTTACAATAGTTATTGATACAGAACAAAGTATAACAGAAATTACGGAGACATTCTAATGATATTTGATTACATAAATATTATTTCATTCTTACCTATTGCATTTATTATTCCATGCATTGTTTCACTCTTATATAAAAAAATATCTATAGATCCTTCAAAGCTAGCATATGGAGCAACAGCATCTGGAATATTGCTTACTTTTGTGGGAATTTGGCAAGGATTAATAGGTTTTGATGTTTCAAATACAGAGTCTTCAATTCCAATATTGCTTGAAGGTTTGAAGACTGCATTTGGATCATCAATTTCAGGACTATTTACAGCAATAGTTATAAATCTTCTATTTGTAAGTTCTCAAGAGCCAGAAGAGAGATCATTAGAGAATATTGAGAAACTTTTATTAGATTTAAATAACTCACTTAATTCTTTTACTTTAAATCTTGCAGATGCAAATATTGACGCCTTAGGAAAGGCAATAAATGAACTTGTATCTGGTCTTGAAATGGGAATAAATAGTGAGACACAAGAAACTATTAATAAGTTTAAGGATGCAATAGAAATGCTAAGGTCTTGGCAGGAAAGGTATATAGATGAAATAGCTGCTGTAACAGATGCAATGGATAAAAATGCAATAGTTACTAAATCAACAACTGAACATTTAAATAGAACAAATGAGGTTCTTGGTGAATTAAAACCTGTAACTGAGACAATAGCAGAGAGTATAGGATGGGTACAGAAGGCACTTCCCTCTTTTAGAAAGAGAGGAATTGAAGATATAGAAAAATAATCTCTTTTGATTCTTTTTATATCTTTAATATTTAGTGTATAGTTTGATAATGATAGTATCTCATTCAAACAGATTTATATTTTTTAAACCCATGAAAGTTGCAGGAACTAGCATAGAGTCGGCACTATGGCAATCATGCAATTCTCAAACAGACATATATACAGGTGCACTTCTAAAGTCTGAGATTTTAAGTTCAAAATATGATTTGTCGCCTGTTAATAACTGGTCTGAAAATAAAGTTTTAAATAGAGAAGATGCAATACTATATTTAAGAAAAAACTCTCAGTATGACCTTATTAAAAAAATAAAAGAAGATATCTCTATACACAAGATAAGGCTTGCAGACCCAATCGTTTACGAACACACTAGTCCTAAAATGCTTGCAGAGTCTAATATAATAGATATAAGTAATTACAAGACTATATCTATCATAAGAAACCCTTTTGACATGATAGTTTCATATTATTGGTGGGCGTTTAACGTAGGTGATACTTATTATGATAGCTTTAATGAAAGATATAAGAAAAATAAAAGAAACATATCTTCACTTTCTCCTAAAAAAGATGACACAGTGATTGAAATAAGAGAGAAAATAAAAAAATTTTATAATATGCCTGCAAATTTTTCACAAAGCTACAGAAGAAAAAATAAAAACCAGACAGTTATTGAGTGGATAGCAGAATGGCAAAATGAATTTTTCTTATACAATATGGATTTATGGATTAAATTTGAGGACTTGCATTCTTCATATGCTGATACGTGTGAAAAGCTGTCTATTGAAAAGTTTAATATTCCCAAATTTAAAACTGGATTAAGAAAAAATAAGATAAAACCGATTCACTATTATGATAGTGAATTTTATGAAAATGTAATATGTCTCTTTAGAGAAACATTAGATAAATTTAATTACAATTATTAAAAAGGAAAAGTGTAAAATGAAATCGTGGTATTCAAATTTTTTTAGGAAAGGAAATATTCAAATAAAAGACGTTGAAGTAGTCTATGTAGAAGAAGAGGATGAAATAACTGATGAAATAGAAAAATCTTTATGGGAAATAAAAAACAATCTCGATCTCCCTACAGAAGAAATTGAGATTGCAATTACATCAAGACAAAATTTAAAAAATAAAGTTTCAAATGAATAAAATAGTTATTTTAAAATGGTTGGTTGATTTTTATTTAGAATAACTGGTTTAATCTTGCTTAATATTTTCTTTTCAATTTGGCAAACTCTCATTCTGGTAATACCAAAAATATCCCCTATTGACTGTAGAGTCATGGGACCGTTTTCTGCGCCAATTATAACACAATTTTTGCACTCTTTGTGTTCAATCCAGTATTTACAGCTTTCTTTTTTACAGGGCTCTGGAGAATCCCTATGTAGTTCATAACATTTCATTTTTTATAAATCTCTCATAAAATAATAAACAAGATAGGAAAAATTTACAAATGACAGAAAAAAAGATTTTTATTTTAGACACCTCAGTTCTTTTATATGATAAAAGTTCAATTCACTCATTTCCAGAGTCTAGTGTAGTAATACCTCTAGTAGTACTAGATGAAGTAGATAGATTTAAGGAAAAACCAGGATATGTTGGAGAATGTGCAAGATATGTAAATAGATACCTTGATGAACTTAGGCACGCGGGAGATATTCACAAGGGCGTAAAAATAGAAAATGGACAAACAATTAGGGTTGAAATTAATCATAATGAAAATGTTCCCGAAGGATTGAGCCCGGATCACGCAGACAATAGGATAATAGGTGTAGCTGCCAGCTTATCAAAAAATAAAAGATTAAAAGTTACAGTTATTACTAAAGATATAAACTTTAGAGTAAAGTGTGACGCACTAGGGATTAACTCGGAAGACTACTACAAGGATAGAATAGTTTCTTCTCAATCTCATATATACACGGGTCAGTCTGAAATAGAGGTTTCAAAGAAAGATATTGATAAATTTTTTGAAAATAAAAGACTAGAAATAGATCAGAAAGATAGTGAAAACAAAGTGTGTACTAATCAGTTTATAATTGGAAAATCTCCATGCGGTGGATCACTAATGGGAAGGTTTGATGGAAAAAAAATAGTCCCTATACAGATAAACATGACAGATCTTGTAAAAGTAAGCCCTAGAAACAAAGAGCAAAAATTTGCCCTAGACTTACTTACAAACTCTGATATCCCTCTTGTTACGCTTACTGGAATAGCCGGATCTGGAAAAACATACTTAACTCTAATGGCAGCAATATCAATGTTAAAGTCAGGCCAGTACGAAAGGATAGTAATTACAAGAAGTATTCAACCAGTAGGTAAAGAAATTGGATTTTTACCCGGGGATATAAATGATAAAATGAGTCCGTGGTTAGCACCAATAGAAGATAACTTTAGAGTTGCATTTAAGGATGTTACATACTATAGCGTTATGAGAGAAAAAGGTCAAATAGATGTGGCGCCGCTTTCATTTATTAGAGGAAGAACTTTTAATAATACATTTATAATAGTAGATGAGTCACAAAATACAACCATCCACGAGCTAAAGACAATTATAACTCGTGTTGGAGAAGGTTCCAAAATAGTTCTTCTAGGAGATATTGAGCAAATTGATACACCCTATATAGATGAATTATCAAATGGTCTCACTGTAGTTGTAGAAAAACTAAAAGATAGTGAAATTTCAGGACATGTAACACTCTTAAAAGGTGAAAGATCTAAATTAGCAACTGTTGCATCTAAGCTAATTTAAGATTCGATTTTCTCTTAAGACATACATAGTTATAAATGCACCTGGAGTTTGTAAAAATGGGAAAAGCTTCTTTTAAAAAGAGAGATTTGAATAGGTTTAGAAAGGTATATCCTTATATTAGAAAACAACCTGTATATGAATATTGTTCACATGTTCCAATGGATATAGAGGTAGGAGAGATAACTTTTACTGCAACTGATACTGGATCTCATACTTTTTCTCTATCTTTTACCACTATTCCAACAATTACTGCAATATCTTATGATTCTACTGGAGGCGGTGGAGCTGATGTAAATATTTATGTTCATTCATTATCTACAACATCTGTTACCTTCAAATCTAGTGCACCGTTTACAGGAAAGGTTCACTTTCAAGCAATTAGAGTAGAATGCCCATGAGCCATGAAATAGAATCACAAAAACTGTCATTTATAAATCAAAATAGTATGAGTGTAACATTTAGTTCTACATTTTCAACAATACCTACTGTAGTAGTTACAGGACATGATAATGTTAATTTTTATACTTCTGGAATAACAGCTACAGGATGCACAGTTCACTGCTCAGCAAATATAACTGCCACGGTAAATATTCACATTATTAGTTACAACCCATAGGAAATAGAAAATGTCAGCAGGAGATTTTAAAGCAACAGCAATTTCAGGATCAATAACCCGGCTTGTAGATGGAAAGTCTTACCTAGTTCAAGGATCGGGTATAGAAATAGTATCTGGATCAGATGCCTCACTAAGCTGGGGACAGGTAAAGATATCAGCAACAGGTGGCGGCGGGGGAATGACAAGCTGGAACATAGAGGGCGATAGCGGATCTACGGCCGTTTCTAATGGGCAGACAGTAGATATTGCAGGAGGAACAGGTGTAATTACTTCTGAGTCTTCTAGAACAGTTACTGTCAATCTAGACTATGTGGGTGTAGATAATGCTATTTTAGCTGCAAGCTCAGCCACACCCGTATCGTCTGATATTATATGGTTTAGTGATGGTGATGATAGCACTATTAAAAATGCAGCTATTTCTTCATTGCCATTTGCAGCTGGAACAATGTCAAGTTTTACAATTCAAGATGATAATGGAAATACTCAGACAATAGAGGACTCAGACACACTAGATTTTAAGGATGGAACCGGTGTCAATATTATTGTAAGCGCGACAGACGATGTTACAATAGGTCTAGACTACTCAGCAGGTGACAGCTTTATAATGGCAGCAACTGATGGTACAGGAATAACAGTAGATGCATCTAATGATAAGCTAGCACTATACGATGATGATGCAAGCTTGGTAAAATATGTTAATGTAAGCCAGGTAACTGCAGGAGGAGGATCTCAGTGGACAGACGGTGGAGGTTTAACTGGGCCTTTATATCCAGCAGATAATAGTGGTGCACAAACTGTTATAATAGGTAATACCACTGCTGGAAATGCAGATATAATACTTGGATCAGACGGGTCTGCAATTTTTAATGAACAAGCTTCAGATGCAGACTTTCGAGTTCAATCGCAAAATAATCAAGGAATTATTCTTGTTGATGCAGGGACGGATACTCTTCTTTTTGGAACAAAGGCAACGGTAGCAGCTGATGAAATATTGGGAACAGACGTTGCAATATATCTATCAGGAACAAGTGGTTCAATGGGAGGTGCTACAAGAGGTCTATCTCTTGCATCTGGTGATTTTCTTATAAGCGGAAGCACTGTTATAGGAAAAAGACAAGGTACAAGTATAAACGGATACAAGCTTGAAGTAAGCGGATCATCACGGGCAGGATGCTCGTATAGAGGAAGATTAGAACACATCTATGGTTCGTTTACTTACGACTTAGAAAATCCAGCACCAAGGTTTCTACCACTTGTTCAGACATTTTCAAATTTGACTTCAACTGTGGGTAAAAAGGGAGAAATGATGAGCTCTCTAACCATACCCCATAATGCTAGCATAGCAGGTGTAAAGGTTACACTGTCAGGCTCCGGTACTGTAGCAGTTCCAGGAAATTCTCAGATAGCATTTTACACTTCCACCGGTACATCTTGCAACGTCTTGAGCATTGAGCAAGCAGGAAGTGGATTAACATTTGCAGCTGCACCATCTGGCTTTGCAAGAGGTCAAAGTGCTTTGACAAATATAACGTCGCTAGATGGAACTACTTGGGATTTTGGATGGGGAGGTGTATCTACTTTAGAAAAAGATAGAGTTCTACTTATGGCAATATCTTTTTCAAATGGTCCTAGCGCACCAGGAAAATTTCATGGAAGTTATACAGTAACTCTTGAATATAACGAACTTAGTTGATTTCTATATACTTTTTATCTCTTGATTGTAAGATTGTAATCATAGCTTTAGGGGTATTTGCGTATGTTTGGAACAAGTCCATTTTCAAATGAAAAAAAGTCTACTTTGGAAATAATTCAAAACTCTGATATTATATTTGTATCTGATTTTTTTGTTGAAGATTATGCAGGAGGTGCAGAGCTTACAACAGAAGCTCTTATTACTGCTGGATCAGCTGATGATAAAGCAAAAATCGGAAAGATTAGATCTTCTGATATCACTATGGACTCACTTTCTTCAGGTGTAGATAAGCACTGGGTATTTACAAATTTTGCTGGACTGGATAACGAACTCATTCCAGCAATTATAGCAAATCTCAAATATTCAATAGTTGAATATGATTTTAAGTACTGCTCTTTTAGATCACCTGAAAAGCATTTATTTACAACTGGAAATGAATGTAATTGTCATAATGAGATTCTTGGAAAAATGATATCTGCTTTCTTTCACGGTGCATGTTCTTTATTTTGGATGTCAGAAAGGCAAAGAGATAAATACCTAGACTGTTTTCCATTCTTATCTCAAAAAAGAAATATAATAGTTACGTCAGTATTTTCTAAAAAGTTTTTTGAAAAAATTAGCAAAGTTGACACATCACAAAAGAATGAAACATATATTATTGTTGGAAGCAATAGTTGGATAAAGGGTGTAGAAGATTCAATAGACTATTGTAATAAAAATAATCTAAAGTACGAGGTGGTATCAGGAATATCACATTCTGAAATGATAGATAAAATGGCATCAAGTAAAGGGATGGTATTTTTACCCAGAGGTGGAGATACTTGTCCTAGAATAGTAATTGAAGCTAAGCTTCTAGGTTGTGAGCTTATATTAAATGAAAATGTTATGCATAAAGATGAGGAATGGTTTGCGACAGACAGCATTAGAGACACCCTGGAGTGGTTAACATTAGGTCCATCAAGATTTTGGGGAGAGATAAACAGATCTTTAAATAGACAGCCTACAATAAGCGGATATACTACTACATTAAATTGCATTAAGCAAAATTATCCATTTGAAGCATCTATATCTTCAATGCTTGGATTCTGCGATCAAGTGGTAATTGTAGATGGAGGATCAAGTGATGGAACTATTGAAAAATTAAGAAAAATTGAAAAAGAAAATAGTAATGTAATAGTACATGTTCAAAAAAGAGACTGGGAGTCAAAGAGGTTTGCTGTATTTGACGGACTCCAGAAAGCTCTAGCTAGA
>TARA_R100000664_G_scaffold19150_1_pt1 | contig 12253 bp, 11 predicted proteins | sample TARA_R100000664 | Tara Oceans TARA_R100000664 (sample SAMEA2622705) | marine metagenome | biome: marine biome (ENVO:00000447); feature: deep chlorophyll maximum layer (ENVO:xxxxxxxx); material: "saline water (ENVO:00002010), including plankton (ENVO:xxxxxxxx)" | depth 115 m | reverse complement strand
CAAAGGAGAATTAACTATGAGTTCATGTATTGTTTTTGTTCTATTCGGGGGCCTGACCTTCGCTAGCAGTGGATGTCACCACTCGATTCACCACAGTGATGATATGATTGTACCACACAGTGTGGTATATACTTCACACTTACCTCGACACCGCCGAGTACACCGCGTACACCCTAGTCGCGTTTTTTGGCGCCATCAAGGAGTTCGCTATCAAGAGCGTCATCACATACACCGCCGACACCACAGCCGTGTGCGTTATCACAACCACGTGCGTCCTACACGTCGCCACCATCAGCCCAAGTTGCGCAAGCGAGTGATCACACGCCACTACAACAAAAAAGGCCAATTGCGGAAACGAGTGATTCGCCGTCATTACGGCAACAAACGAAACATTTATTAAGGCTTGACTTTAGTAAATAAAAGCTCTATAATTTCTTATTATGGACAGAACTAGCCCTTCGCCCCACCTAGGAGATAAAATCATGAATCGGATAATGATAATAGACGCATTAAATTTATTCTTGCGTTCCTACATTGTAAACCCCACAATGTCGAAAGGGGGCCATCCCATCGGCGGCACCGCTGGATTTATCAAATCATTACAGAAGCTTACCCGAGAGATTAATCCCACATCTATCGTCATTTGTTGGGATGGTCAAGGTGGAAGCCGTAAAAGAAAACAGCAAAACAAAAACTACAAAGAGGGAAGAAGCCCTGTTCGTTTGAACCGAGACATCAGAGTTCTGAGTGAACAACAGGAGAAGGAAAATAAGATTTGGCAAATGCATCGAATCTTGGAGTATCTTAACAACTTTCCCGTTATTCAATTGATGGCGGACGAGGTAGAGGCTGATGATTTGATCTCTTATGTGTGCCGATACTCTAACTTTGCCGAAGATCAAAAAGTCATTGTATCCAGCGATAAGGACTTTTATCAGTTGCTAGACAATACCACTGTTTTGCATCGACCAATACAAAATACATTTCTAACCAAGCACAATATCATTGAAGAATACGGAATTCACCCCCAGAACTTTGCGCTTGCACGTGCGATTGCTGGCGATAAGTCGGATAATCTGGAAGGCATTCCCGGCGTGGGATTAAAAACTATTGCCAAAAGATTTCCCTTCTTGGGCGAGGAGAGAGACGTCACTATCTCCGAAGTAGTTGAATTCGCAGCCAATCAAGAGAGTAAAATAAAAGCATTTTCAGCGATTATTGAAGGGGAAGAACTAATTAAAGGTAACTATGACCTCATGCAGCTCTATAGCCCCAGTCTGTCTTATCAGGCCAAGCAGAGAGTTGATTGGTCAATTAAGGAGTTTAATTACAGTTTTAACAAAACGAATACGGATCTAATGCTCTTGGAAGATGGCTTGAACGAGAACAACTGGTTTGAATTGTTCCAGAACTTTAGACGTATGTGCAAGAAGCAAGGATAGGATGAAGAAGTGATAGCATTGTTAGAAATTGTAGGCCCGATAATTGTTTTTGGTTTAATGGTACACTGCGCAGTGTGTCTACGCCAATGTAATCGCGGCGACAAATAAAATTATGAGTAAATTAAAACCAATCTTTATTGAAAACAGCCGAGTACCGGTGTGGTTGAGCTATTTGGCTCCCATCGATATTTGGGCGCTTAACTTTGCCTTTATAGTATGGTGTCGAGGCAAGATGGACGATAGAGTTCGTCAACATGAAACCATACACTTTCATCAACAACTGGAACTTCTTTTTGTTTTCCAGTGGATTTTATATGGCCTCTTTAGCGTTATTGGTCGTTTCAAGCACGGCACTTGGAAGCAAGGATATTACCAAAATCCTTTTGAGCTTGAAGCTTATGACAACGATGAGAAAGAAGGCTATCTAGAGACTCGCAAGCTTTGGGCATGGCGACATTACGTGGGGCAATAAAGATGAAAAGTATCGCCACATTTGTTTTGCTTGTAATGTTCACAGCTATGGTTGCTAGCGCAGCACCACCTAAGAAATCTAAATTTTATGATTTTGGAGATCAAATGATCGATGGTGAGATTCGAAAGCCAACAGCTTTGTACACAGATGCTAGAGAAAAAGCTAAATTTAATAGACTCCTTAAATTGAAGAAAAGTTTTCTTCCACAACTCTATAACACCTCCAAAATGAAGGTGTTCAAATAAAAACTTTCAATCCTTTTGTTGGGTTATAAAATAGATTGACTTCTAGAAAATAGCCTTATATACTTACTCTATACTCAAGTCGAGGTGACATGGAAAATCTAGGTTCTTTCGGAAAAAACTTTCAAGAAAATCTCTGTAAATTACTCGTCTATGACCGATCCTTCTGCGAACAGATGCAAGAGGTCTTGGACGTTGGCTTTTTTGATTTAAAATATTTGCAGGTTTTTTCTCGTAAGCTTTTTGGCTATAAAGAGAAGTACAAAACACATCCAACCAACGGTACGTTAAACTCTATATTCAATACAGAATTAGAGGCAGAAAATGAAGTCATCAAGAAACAAGTTAGTGATTTCTTTGTACGTATCAATGCTTCACCCGATGTAGACGATTCTGAGTATATAAAATCTACCAGTTTGGACTTCTGCAAAAAGCAGGTCCTGAAAGATGCCATGATGAAGTCGGTGCCCTTATTGAACAAATGTTCTTTTGAGGAGATTGAGACTTTGATATCCAACGCTCTCAAGCTAGGCATGGATAATAACTTTGGCTATGATTACATAAAAGACTTCGAAGAGCGCTTTGTTTTCAAAGCCCGCAATCCCATTTCCACAGGTTGGTCAAAAATTGACGACATCTGCAAAGGCGGTTTAGGGGTTGGCGAACTTGGAGTGGTAATCGCTCCCACAGGTGCAGGTAAATCTCACGTTCTGGTTCACCTAGGCGCCCAAGCTTTAAAACAGGGAAAGAACGTTGTTCATTTCACGTTGGAACTCTCCGATACAGCAGTTGCTCGCCGTTATGACGCATGTTTAACGGGTTACAATTTGGATGAGTTAAACTACCGCAAAGAAGATATATACGAAAAGATCAAGGAAGTCGATGGCCAGTTACTGGTCAAAGAATATCCCACAAAGTCAGCCACCACTACTACTCTTAAAAATCATCTGGATAAAATTCGCCAAACCCAGATGGAGGTAGATATGATTGTGGTGGATTATGGTGACCTCCTACGGAGCACCAGTACTAATAGAAACAATGAAAAGCGCCATGACCTTGAATCCATTTACGAGGAACTGCGAGGTTTAGCGCAAGAGTTTGGATGTCCAGTTATCACTGCATCCCAGACCAATCGAAAGGGTTTGAATGAGGAAATTATTACAATGGAGTCTATCTCCGAGGCTTTTAACAAGTGCTTTGTAGCTGATTTTATTATTTGTCTTTCGAGAACGATTAGAGATAAAAATGCCAATATTGGTCGTCTGTTTGTTGCAAAGAATCGCAATGGACCTGACGCTATTATATATTCAATTTTTATGGATACAGGGTCTGTTACCATCAAAGTACTGGAGAGAGAAGAAGTTGAGACAGTACGACGGGAACAGGAAGCATCTCGTGCCAAGAAGGACATGAGTAATGCAAGAAAGATTTTTAAGCAGATGAAGAAAGACGAGAGGAAAGGAGAGAACTAGCCATGGAACAAGAAAATCTAGCCAACAAAATTTTATCAGACATCACCGTACATATGAAGTACGCGCGGTATTTACCAGACTTAGAACGTAGAGAGACTTGGGAGGAGCTTGTAACTCGAAATAAAGAGATGCATATCAAAAAGTATCCCCACATGGCCGAAGAAATTGAAACTGCGTATGAGCTTGTTTATAATAAAAAAGTACTACCATCAATGCGTTCAATGCAGTTTGGAGGAAAACCAATTGAGGTGTCTCCTAATCGAATCTTTAACTGTGCCTTTCTACCTTTAAATGACTGGCGCTGTTTTGGAGAGATAATGTTTTTACTCTTAGGGGGCACTGGTGTAGGTTACAGTGTACAACGGCACCATGTAGAATGCCTGCCCGAGATACGAAAGCCCAATAAGAATCGCAGCCGTCGTTTTCTTATTGGAGATTCTATTGAAGGCTGGGCTGATGCCATCAAGGCACTGGTTAAGAACTACTTCCAAGGCGGGGCAAAGATTCGTTTTGACTATAGCGACATTCGCCCCAAAGGCTCACAACTGATCACTTCCGGGGGAACAGCACCGGGACCGCAGCCTTTGAGAGAGTGCATTGTTAAGATTGAAAACCTGCTCCAAGTCAAAGAGGATGGAGACAAGCTAGAACCTATCGAGGTTCACGATATGGTATGTTACATTGCCGATGCTGTTCTGGCTGGTGGGATTCGAAGAGCCGCCCTGATTTCGCTATTTAGCGCAGAGGACGATGAGATGATTGCCGCCAAGACTGGTAACTGGTGGGAGAAAAACCCCCAACGAGGTCGAGCAAACAACTCTATTGTACTCATGCGTCATCGCATTAAAAAAACATACTTTAAGGAGCTATGGGAACGTATCAAGGCTTCTGGAGCAGGCGAACCGGGGTTTTATTTTACCAACGACAAAGACTGGGGGACCAACCCCTGTTGTGAAATTGGCCTACGCCCCTATCAATTCTGCAACCTGACTGAGATTAATGTGAGTGATGTTTCCTCTCAGGAGGAGTATGAGGAACGTGCCCGAGTAGCTGCGTTCATTGGCACCCTTCAGGCTGGCTATACTGACTTTCATTATCTTCGTGATATTTGGAGACGCACGACAGAAAGAGATGCTTTGATTGGTGTCTCAATGACGGGCATTGCTTCTGGAAAAGTATTAAAGCTTGATATGGAAAAGGCTTCTGAGGTTGTGAAAAGAGAAAACAAAAGAGTAGCCTCGTTGATTGGTATCAAGAAAGCAGCACGCACTACGTGTGTTAAACCAGCAGGAACCACTAGCTTAACTCTAGGCACCTCCAGTGGTATTCACGCATGGCACAACAAGTATTATATTCGTCGCTTACGTGTCGGCAAGAGCGAGGCAATCTATCAGCACCTTTTACACAACCACCCCCAACTTCTGGAGGATGAATACTTTCGGCCACACGATACTGCAGTCATTGGAGTACCTCAAAAAGCACCCCATGGATCCATCACACGTCATGAAAAGCCATTGAGTTTGCTAGAACGTATCAAAAGTGTAAATGAAAAATGGGTGGATGGTGGTCACTTATCTGGCCAGAATAGCCATAACGTTTCTGCAACCATCAGTATAAAAGAAAAAGAATGGGAAGAGGTAGGCGAGTGGATGTGGAAAAATCGCAATTGCTACAATGGCTTGAGCGTTCTTCCTCATGACGGTGGGAGCTACAAACAAGCTCCCTTTGAGGACTGCACCCGCGAGGAGTACGAGAAACTGTTAGAATCCCTAGTTTCTCTCGACCTTACTCAAATCGATGAGTCCGAGGATAATACCGATCTTAGCGGAGAAATCGCCTGCGCAGGCGGAAAATGTGACATTTCTTTTTAAATTTCATTGACAAACTAAAAAAACTTAATTAAACTTATATCTATAAACTTTAAAAAGGAGACTTTATGAATAGTTTGAAAGTTGTTGACAATTACTCTACTGATGAAGAAGCAACAAAAGAGCAATATGTTATTAATTACCTTAAATCTATGGTAGCTATCGAAGAGGCCATGGAACCCTTCAAAGAGCAAAAGAAAGAATTGCGCGGCGAGTTCATTGAGAATGGCTGGCTTACCAAAGACGACATTTGGTCAGCGGTTAAAGCCTTTCGCCTGTATAAGCAAGCTGCAGATCTTGATGAATTGAATGATATGTTCGATTTGATTGAGAAACAGTTTGGCCAACGGGAGAGCTTCTAATGAGCGCAGAACCCACTTTTGATCCTAGAAATCGTTACGTTCTTCTCACTGAGGTTAGTGAGGAGACTGTCGATGAGAAGCCAATTGTTCTTCTTCCAGAAGACTATACAGCCAAGCGCAGCCCGTATGGTGTCTATCAGTTGAATCAGATCTCAGCGGATTGCCAAAAGGTTTCCTTGGATGATATTGGAAAATTGATTATGGTAAATGACTCCATGGTTGAAACAGCCAGTCTAGACCAAGGTAATTTTCTTTTGATTCAGGAGAACCATGTATATGGGGTTATTGGGTGAAGGCATGTTTGGCGATAACAAAAGGATTGTTTCCAGTGATGGTTATGGCTTATAGTGAAGTACGCCAAGAGGCCCACTAGTGAAATATGTTTATGGCTCCAGCCTAGCTGCTTTGCAGTACGCGGTGCAGAATAATGCCAAGATTATTCTCGGTGATTTGCGATTTCCGCATGAGTATGAGCCATCTTATATTCACGAAGCATGGAGTTTGTTATACACCAAACTATTATTAAGCGGTCAAAATGTCGGGGGAGACGATGTTAAGACTGTAAGGGTTGGGGAAGACAAATTATTTATCGTTTGCAAAGGAAACATTGTGGTGGAGGCTTCATATGATTGCCTTTGCGTGTTTTCTGATAAAGAGATTGTAGGCTTACCTTCCCCATCGGCGGAAGCGAAAGAGTATGAGGTGGTGGATTATATGAAACCAGTTTCGTTAAAAGTACCCACCTCATACTCTTTGGCCACGGAAGACGACTTTGTTTCCGCCATCCATATCAAGAAAAAATATAAAACAGATCCAGCCCGAATATTTGTAGTTTCAACCCTCACCGACGAGGAACTAGACAATTTTGAATACTCAGATACAATGGCACGATTCAAAGCCGAAGACCTCTTAGTCACGAATGGCTTTCAAGGAATCATGGTTGGATCAACTAGAAAGCCAGTTGCTCTGGAAGTGAACCAGCGAGAAGTCTTTAAAAAGATGGACCAATACGAATCCACAGATAGGGTAAGGTTTTTCTATGGAAATCAATGAGATAAACAAACAGCGGTTTAGTCTCGCTGGTGTTGTACCCGTCGATGGTCAACCTTTGGACTTTGGATTTCCATGGCACGATAGTTTAGCGCCGGTTGGTCAAAACTACCTAGCAGTTGAAAAGGCTGTGTTTGACTGCGCAGTTGCAGGTTGTGATACAATCTGGGTTGTCTGCCCCAAGGAGATGCAACCCCTGATTCGCTATCGCATGGGTGACTATGTGGTTGACCCCATCATTTACCACAACAAGCTAACGTTTGCTAAATTTCCTGAGAAAAAAGAAATACCAATTTATTACGTACCAACTCATCCCAAAGATGCTGGAAGACGAGAGAGTCTATCATGGAGTATTATCACAGGTGCGCACAATGCATATCGACTTTCTCGAAAGATTAGCCGGTGGGTTACTCCTGATAAATATTTTGTCGCGTTTCCGTATGGAATGTTTAGTCCCTATTATTTACGCCAGAAAAGAAGTGCAATTAAAAGCGCTAATCCTTTTTATGTTTCATTTGAAGGAAAAAACTTTAAAGACGGTTACTACTTACCTTTCACCTTTGATGCAGAGGACTTTATCAATTGCCGCCGTCATTTTCGTGCTAGTGAAAAACGGGCGTATGCAGACTTTAAAGAGCCGCTTCCACCAGAGGAAAGATATACCGGCAGATTTTTTAAACATGATTTTGTATTCGAACAGGTAAAAACCGAAGATGGTGTAGAAGTTGAGGTGCCTTGGTATGAAGACATTTCAACGTGGGAAAAATTAAAAAAATGGCTTTCTAGTGAGAATAAGCTTGACAAACCGGCAGAGTTTTTGTTATCATACAACGAATGGAATCCAATAGGAGAAGAACTTGAGACAGAAGAGTAGCATCCCTTTCGTGGGACTTCACGCCCACACCGGCCCCGGCTCACCCTTTGATGGCCTAGGCTACCCCAAAGAACACATGGAAAGCGCGTTTATGAATGGTTGTGATGCATTGGCGCAAACCGACCACGGCAACATGAATTCCTTTGCTTATCAGGTGCAACATGCACAAGAGATGATGAAGGAGGGTAAAGACTTTAAACCCATCTTCGGAGTCGAAGCTTACTTTCTTCCTGATCTAGATCAATGGCGAGAGGAACTAGAACGCGCTCGTCAAGATAAAAAGTCCAAAAAAACCATTGATACTTCCAAAGCTGGTACCACGATTGAAGACGAGGGAGGTTCAAAGAGTAAGAACAAGAACATCCTTAATCGCCGCCGCCATCTTATTCTTTTGGCTCAGAATCAAACTGGATTAAATAATATTTTCAGTATGGTATCTAAGTCCTATAATAGTGAAAACTTCTATCGCTTCCCTCGAATGGACTACAAAATGCTAGAGGAGCACAAAGAAGGTGTCATCGCCGCTTCTGCTTGTTTGGGTGGTGTTTATGCTGGTGACTACTGGGAAAATCGAGAGAAGGGCGACGAAGCCGTGATGGCTGCATTCCGTGAAACCACAGAAAAAATGCTGGGAATCTATGGCGATCGGTGGTACGGAGAACTGCAGTGGAACAAAATTGCCGATCAGCACGCCCTTAATAAATTTATTATTCAAGTATGCAAAGAGTATGATGTAAAGCTAATATCCACAGCCGATAGTCACTATCCCAGCCAACAAGCATGGAGAGATAGAGAGCTATACAAACGCTTGGGATGGCTCAGTAAAGGGACACCTCCTTGGGCTAAGGACAAAGATTTTCCTGCAGATGTGGAGGAGATCGGCTACGAACTCTTTCCCAAGAACGGTGACCAGATGTGGGAAGCCTATAAGTTTTACTCTGAAAAGGTTGGCTCCACTTACGATGATGATGTAATTCGTGAAAGTATCGAGCGCACCCATCACATTGCTCATGAACGCATTGAGCGCTTCATGCCCGACAATACTGTTCGACTTCCGGATTTTGTAGTTCCAAGTGGCCATACTGCTGACGGCGCACTCATCGCTGCATGTGCTGATGGCTTGCGTCATCGTGGCTTCAAGGGTGAGAAGGAATATCTCGACCGTCTAAAGGGTGAATTAGAGGTGATTGCAGATAGAGGATTCAGTAAATATTTCCTTACCATGAAAGCAATTGCTGATCGAGCCACAGACGTTCAACTCACTGGCGCTGGTCGAGGATCGGCAGCAGGTAGTTTGGTGGCCTATGCTTTGGGAATTACTCAGGTAGATCCTATTAAATATAACCTTCTTTTCTCTCGCTTTTTGAGGAAAGATGCTCAAGACTACCCCGACATCGATTATGATGTTAGCGACCCAATGGAACTCAAAGAAACGTTAATTTCAGAATGGGGTCACAACACCGTTGTTCCTATTTCAAACTTTAATAAACTTCAACTTCGCTCTCTCATAAAGGACATTGCAAAGTTTTATGATGTCCCCTTCGTGGAGGCAAACTCCGTTACCTCTAAGATGTTAGCAGAGGCAACTCCGATTGCCAAGAAAGTGCGGGGAATCAAGGCGGGCGTCTACAGCCCCACCTTCGAAGAGGTAATGGAATACTCGGATAGTTTGAAACGCTTTCTCGCCAAGTATCCCCAGATCAAGACCCACGTCGAGGCTCTGGTTGGAGAAGTGCGCTCTGTATCTCGCCATGCGGGAGGTGTGGTGATCGGTGAAGAGTTGGACAAATATATGCCTCTTATTAATAGCGGAGGTGTAACTCAAACGCCATGGTCCGAGGGCCAACATGTCAGACAGCTAGAGCCAATGGGTTTTATTAAGTTTGATATTCTGGGCCTTTCCACTTTAAAGATGATTGAGGGTGCTGTTTACCACATCCTAAAGCGTCATCATAATATTGAGGAGCCAACATTTGAAGATGTTAAAAACTACTACGACGAACATCTTCACCCTGAAAAGATTGATCTAAACGACCAGAACGTTTACAAGAACATCTTTCACGAGGCCAAGTGGGCAGGCGTCTTTCAGTTTACTGAAAAGGGCGCACAAACCTTTTGCAAGAGAGCGAAGCCTAAAAATATCATTGATATCGCAGCTATCACTAGTATCTACCGTCCGGGTCCATTATCAGCTAACGTTCATGAATTATACGTGGAAGCTAAAAACAATCCCGGTGGAATAAATTATGGCCACGATATAGTTAAAGATGTAACCAAAGAAACTTACGGGTTCCTTATCTTTCAGGAACAAATTGCATTGTTGGCTCACAAGCTCGGAGAGGACTTAACTCTGGATGATGCCAACCTCTTACGTAAACTATTGACGAAAAAAGGAACAGGAAAGGGAAATGACAAGAAAACAAGAATCCACACAAAGTTCATCAAAGGTTGTGTCTCTAAGGGAATATCGACTGAGGAAGCAGAGAAACTTTGGCAGAAATTTGAATATTTTAGTGGCTATGGTTTTAATAAGTCTCATGCTGTTTCCTACTCTATTATTTCTTATCAATGTGCTTGGCTTCTAAATTACTATCCCTCTGAGTGGATGGCGGCATTTCTAGACAAGGAGCCAGAAAGCCGTAAGGAGCGGGCAATTAACTGTGCTAAGAAGTTTGGCTTCAAGTTGGAACCAATTAACATTAACAAATCGGGAGCCGTGTGGGAGATTTCCGAAGACGGCAAAACCCTCATTCAGCCCTTAACATCCATCAAGGGACTAGGAGAAAAAGCAATTGAACAAATACTCTTACATCGACCATTTAACACTATTGAAGAGTTTCTCTTTAACGAGGAGGTTACATATGCTAAACTCAATAAAAAAGCAATTGACGTCTTGGTTCGAGCCGAAGCACTAACCCCCTTAAAAGATGAGAGGTTTAACAACCTTAAGCACTTTTGGTCTGCTGTGGCCGAAGAGCGACCGAAAAACAAGAAGCGTTTGAATGCGTTAATCGAGGAGCACAAGAATGTGGAAGAGTTTTCGCGAAGTGAGTTTATTGAGAACAAGGTAAACTTGAGTGGACTCTACCCCTTTGAGTTGGTCATCACTGATGATATTGTTAAACGTTTGGATCACTATTCTATTCCCCCTATCTCTGAATATGATAAGCATCTAGAAGTAGTTTGGTTTATTGTACGGGAGGTGATTCAACGAAAAACTGTGAAGGGCCGTCCCTATTATATCGTCAAGACGTTGGATACCAATTCAGTCATGACTGATATTAAATGTTGGGGAGTTGATCCCCGACGAGACAAGATCTTTTTGAACCGTCCTTACATGGCAAAGCTAAAGCACGAGGAACAATGGGGCTTTTCCACACGAGGCGGGCTGGGAAGTTGGAAACTGCTAGGATAAAAAGGAGAGATAGCATGGATCTAAAAGTAGCGAGATTGAGAGAAGATGCAAAATTACCGCACCGGGTTTACCCCACCGATGCCGGTATGGATTTATTTTATTGTCCGAATGGTGATAGAATTCACATTATCAGAGAGGAGGGAAGAGCCGTCGAACCAAGAGAATCAGTGCTTTTGCCTACTGGAATACGGGTAGAGGTTCCATATGGTTATATGCTAGAAGTTAAAAATAAGTCGGGTGTTGCATCCAAGCGTCAACTAGTGGTTGGGGCTTGCGTTGTGGATCCCGGTTATGAGGGAGAGCTTTATGTGAACTTACACAACTTGGGCCTATCGACCCAATATATAAAACCGGGTACAAAGATTGCACAAGCAGTATTAGTGCCCATTAGTCACTGTGGGGTGGAAGAAGTAACCCTTGAGGACTTCGATAAACAAAGCCAACGTGGTTCAGGTGGTTTTGGAAGTACAGGGGATATCTAAAATATGTCTACTAATTAAGAAAAAAGGGAGAAAAAACAATGAGTTTGAAATATACTTTAAAAAAAGACGATACGGGTCAAGAGGTAGCCCGTCTTCAAAAAGCCTTAAAAATAACAGCCGATGGAAAATTTGGACCCAAAACAGAGGGAGCTGTAAAGGATTATCAAGAGGATCATGCCCTCGCCGTCGATGGCCTTGCTGGTAAGCGAACCCTTACCTCTTTGGGGATAAACGTGACCGCCGCCACGGACTTGTCCAGTTGGAATGGCACGGTAGATTTTGAAAAAATAAAAGCGGCTGGTTGTCCTGCAGCTTGGATTAAGCTCACAGAGGGAACAACGCATCAGAACCCCGGCAGAGAAAAGAAGTTTGAAAGTGCTCGAAAAGCGGGTATGATTGTGGGAGCATATCATTTCGGCAGATCGGATACTTACGCTGGTGACCCACGAGATTGGGAGAAGGAAGCTAATAACTTTTTAGTTCAACTTGAAAAGGTTGGTTGTCATAGTGGCGACTTGGTACCTGTTTTAGATGTAGAGGCAGGAATGAAGACAGATGACAATCATAATGTTAA
>TARA_R100000664_G_C2759888_1_pt1 | contig 12317 bp, 20 predicted proteins | sample TARA_R100000664 | Tara Oceans TARA_R100000664 (sample SAMEA2622705) | marine metagenome | biome: marine biome (ENVO:00000447); feature: deep chlorophyll maximum layer (ENVO:xxxxxxxx); material: "saline water (ENVO:00002010), including plankton (ENVO:xxxxxxxx)" | depth 115 m | reverse complement strand
CACCACTTGATGGTCCTATCCCAGCGGGAGAAGTTATTGGGGGTGCAATAGGTGCGGGACTTGGAGGTGCTGCTGGTGGTTTTATTGGTAGTCAGTTTGATAGTGATGATGAAGAAGAATTAGAAAATATAATACAGGGTGAATTTTACGAAGAAGGGACTAATGGAGTTAAAAAAGAATTATATAAAACGTTAAAATTAGCTAAACCTGGTGAATTTACGGAAGAGGAGAGAAATGATAGTCTTTTATCAAAAATTATGGCAAAAATAAAAGGGGTTAGTGCACAACAAATGGAGTACAATAGAAAAAATGACCTACCTTTAGATTGGCAGGGGTCAGTTGAAGGTTATCATGAATTTATTACGAATAAAAGGTTCTATTCTGGAAGTAATTAATATTTATATAAAAAGAATTTTATTATGATAAAAAAAATCCTAAAAGAAATGAATGAAATGAGAAAGATGATGGGTCTTCCTCAGATTTCAGAACAAGATAGCCCAGGACATGGTGGAAACAAAGGTTCTTTTTCTCCTCGTGGAGGAACTGGAGCTGGTTCAGCTGGTTCTTATATTTCAGCAGGAGCTTTTGACCCAGGTGGGATACTAACTACTAGTGGTAGAAAAAAAGATAGAGGTGAGTTACCAGAAGTAGTAGATATCACTGGTGGTGAAACAGGGACGTTTCAAACTGTAGATGTGAATATACCTACAGATAATATAGATACACGAGCAAGTAAAAAACAAAAACAAGCTGACGATAAATACAATCAAGAAAGAGCAGTTAATATTTTTAAAGTAGTAAATCCAGATACAAAAACTAATGACCCTGGAGATAATATAACAGTATGGGATTGGGATTCAGGGCATGATGTAATAGAGGACACCGTAGATGACACTACTTTAGATGATACTATAAATGGGGATGACATAACTCAAGACGATACAGACCATGACGGCCCTACTATAACCACATGGGACCCAGATGATGAAAACCCAGACCCTTACGATGATAGAGACCCAGGGAAACAAAGAGACCCTAAACCTAAAGGACATAATAAAACAATTAGAAGAGCGGCATGTTGTAAAAAATGTAAAAACGGCAAGTTCTCAAATATTTGTGATGACAATAATAAAAAAGAAAGAGGATGTGTATACGCCACTATTTCAGATTGTCAATTAGCTAAAAGATAAATTAAAATAATTAAAATAATTAAACATGGCACGAAAAGTAATAAAATTAAACGAAAAACAATTAAGTAATATTGTTAAACGAGTTATAAGTGAAAAAACTAGAAACTCTAGAAGACCAATCAAAGAACAATCTTTTAATCCTTTTGATGTAGAGGAGAAAAAAGAACAAAATTCATTAACTTTTGATGAGATTAGTAAACTGTTTGGTATCTCACCTAATGAAATAAAAAGTAAAGTTAAATCTAAAGGTGCGGGTGGAGCAGCAGCTGAAGCAGCTAAAATGAAAATAGTACAATATCCTGGAGATAAAACTTGGGAGTACACTCAAATTGATGGCGTATGGCATACAAGAAAAAAAGGTAGTAAAGAATTTATATCACTCGCAGATGCTAAGTACAAATCTACTGTAGATAAATTAAATAAAGCGTTCCCTAAAGGGGCTGTCGCTGGAACTGAAGAATCTCAAGGAGACTCCGAGAAAGAAAAAGGAAAAGAGGAAGCGGTTGAACAACTTAAAACATGTGCTCAAAAATTCCCACCTAAAAATACAGATGTTTATAATAGAATTTATGATGCTGTTAAAGGATGGGGTACAGATGAGAAAGCTTTATTTAGAGCTTTAGATGAGTTAAATAATTGGTCAGAATGGGTTTCTATGAACAAAGCTGTAGAATGTGCAACTAGTAAAACTAGATTTGGTAAGAAATTTACTAATATGTATGATTTTATTGCTGACGACCTAAGTGGAAACGACTTAAGAGAGTTTAGAACTATATTAAGAGAACTGAAAAAAACTAAGGGACAAGGGGGAGAGACACAACAAGCGGGATAAAAAATGAAAATAACTGAATCACAAATACAGAAGGTAATTCAAAAAGTAATTAAAGAAGAAAGTCCATCTGAAAATGATTTAATTGACCAGTTACGTGCCATGTTAAAAAGCTGGAAAAAATATGAATCTATAGGTGGAAGAAGAACCGCACAAGGTTGTATTAATGATTTAGTTGAAGTTTTAAGTGACTACACTGGAGAAGATGAAAGTGTACGAGCAGAAGAAGGTGTTTTATCAATTCATGAACAAGCTACATCCGATTTAGAAATCTCAAAAGGATTCACCCAAACAGACCGTAAATTACTAAATCGTATTTACGATGCTGTAGTGGGTGGAGGAGCTTCTGGAGGTTTTAAGGGTGGTAGAAAAAGAGCTTTACCTTCTTTAGGTGCATTACCGTCAGAATAATTTATTCTTTAGTTTCTGTAGACTCTTCTGTTTTTTCCTGAGATTTAGGATTAAATAAAACATTTTGAATCCTGAGTAAATCTTGTCGTAAACCATTCATACCAAAAGATAAATTTCTTAACATTTGTTGTGTTTGTATCGCTAATTCTTCAAGGGTGATTTCCTCTAAGTTATGTTCTAAAATAAACTCTATTCTTTTTACTAAATCTTCTGGAGTAGTAAAATCTCTGTGAGGTAACCAGTGGTCTCCAGATATTTTTACTTGTGGTGTCACATTAGCTGTAGTCAATCTAGTGACAGCTAACCACTCTTTTTTATTCTCGTCAACGTTAATATCAACTTCAGTAAAATCGATTTCCGATTCTTTTAATGCATTTTTAACTTTTTCACAAAATGCACAAGTATTTGATGTGTAAATTCTTATTTCCATTTTTAATTATTTTTTAGGGTAAAGGTTATCAGGTCTAAAAGTGTTGGTAGTTGGATTAACTTCTTCTTTACTATCCCCTACCTTTTTACCACTTTCTTCCATTTTTTTATTGTATTCTTCCATCATTCGTTCTTTCATGTCATCGAATTTTTTCATGGCAATATTTTTTTCTTGTATTTTAGAATTCTTCCAAGCTTGGACTTTCTTCTTATGGTTTTTTCTATTTCTTGATTTTGGCATAATTGTTATTTTGTTTTTATATAAAGTTTTCTATTTTTAATATACATAACTCCTAAAGGAATTTGTTTTAATTGTCTACCTGATAGGTCATATATGTTAGCATCAATTTCAAATCTATCAATTGCAAGTTCTTCTATGTTTGTTGTATTACCCATACTAAATAATACCCATGAACCTGTATTCTGGTCAAAAATTACTGAGTCACATCTAGTACATACTTCCACTGCATTTGCTTCATAAAGATATGCGTCATAACAAATTTTAAGGGTATCCGTAGTCATAATTTGTCCAAAATAAGCAAACATACCATTTCCTGCATAACACATACCATTAGTACATACTCCCCAATATACTGTTATAGAATCAGGATTGTGTACTATGTTTGATGTATCAAGACCTACATTAAATCCTTGAGACTGGTCTGTCCAGTATGTTATTGAATCACAGCAAAAATACGGTACTAAATTCTCAGTCTGTGCCTGTGTTTGGTTTAGTCCAAGCAAAACTAATACTACTAATAATAATTTTTTCATAATTTTTTATTTTAAATATAATACCTTTTTTTTAAAAAGACAACTAAGTCCACATAAAAGGTATTTATAATATAATGAAAGATTTCATAAGGAAAATATTAAGAGAGAGTGTATTTTTACAAGAAAATGAATATGCGGAGCAACGTCTAGATAGATACATGCCACCAAATGTTAAAAAAACATTATTTAAGTTATGGGACCAAGAGGGTAGACCTAATTATAACCAATTAAAGTTGGTAGGTGTACATCCAGATGAAGATGAGGATTCACATACTGATTTTAGAAATATAGGAGATATAGTTTACCCACTTTTGGTTATAGAGTGGTTAGGTGGTATAGAAAACACACCCTTAGCGAAATCGGGATGGCAAACTACTAATGAAATGGGGTTTACTAAATTAAAGTATAAAGTAGAACCATTAAGATTTGATTATCTATATGATGAGTCAGTGAATTTTGGTGACCCAGGATATGCGTGTTATGATATTAGAATAACACTAGATAAGGACGGTGATTTAGACCTTCCTATGACCTACAATAATAAAGAAGATATTAATTACTACGACGAAGGACCTTTTATACAGGCCTTATTCCCACCACAAAGTAGGGATAAACTAATGCCATGGTCTAATTACAACGATGACCAAATGGAAACTATAGAATCTTTATGGGATACGACTGAACATAGTAGAAATGAAATGACTGGTGTGATGCAGTTCTGTCGAGTAGAAATTAAATTAGTCTAAAAATTTTATTAACCCCATTGCTTTATAGACTTCAGCTGCAGACGATGTACTATTTCCGCCCACACTCCAGTAATCTACTTCATTATAAGCGTCATAATCATATTGTTTATAATCATAGATGGTAGCACGGACACCATTATCAAATTTAATTTCCCACTCTAATTGTACTTTACCATCACTACTTCCCTGGTCATAGTTTGGTGGTCCAAACACATTCTCTATATCCTTATAAAAAAAACCATCTAATTCTCCTTGCCTGCTTCCCCCCACAAATGGAAAATTTGCGGACGTTTCAAAGTCTCTTGGTTGTAATTCATCTATTATTTTTTGTACATCAAAAAATCCTGGAATATCAGGGTCATAACTATTAACAAATGCATTAAATAAAACAGAATAAAAAATATCATCTTGATTCCCATACTCACCTGTCATCATTTTAGGGCTAATTCCAAACAATTTAGAACTATTTTGAAGAGCCTCCATAATTTTTCTTTGGAATTGGTAGGTATTTTCTGGTTTTTCATTTAGTTCTGCTATAGTATCTAAATCCATAATAACCTCCATATCTAGTTGTCTGGTCACTACATAGTGAAACATTCTTTGTAATTCTGTTAAGTCCATATTCATAAATATCTAGAAATTATTGAGTAGTACCTGAAAATAAATCTAAAGTTAATTGATTTTTATTGGTATATTTTTTACTTCTTGTGGTTGTAGGTTGGTATTTTTTAGGGGTGGTTTTTATTTTTCTAACATGGGAAGCGACATAGGAACCATTTTTTCTATAATACCCCTTAACTCTAACTTCTTTTACCATATTTACTATTATATAATTAACCACAACAAAAGATAACTAAATTTTCTTATAAAACCAAATATTTATAATAAAAGAATAATATGAAATCACATTATAAACACAAAGAACCTAAACAATTTAATGAATACAATCAATCAAAAGTTCATTATAATGTTTCAGCGGAAGAAAAAGAAAGAATAAAAAAACTAAATAATTTAAAAGGTTTAAAAGAATCTTATTTAGCTGGTTTAGGAAGTGGGACGAAGATGTCTATAAAAGATAAAGGACATATAATGAATCAAGATAGAACAGGGTTAGTGATAAACCACCTCAACCAAGTATCTGAATACGCATCTAAAGAAAATACACATAAGTTTGTACAAGAAATAGAAGAATTTGAAAATAGAATAAAACCTCTTTACCCTGAAAAATTAGAAGAAGATACAAAAGATACGATTTCACGTTTATTACAAAAACATGGAACTAAAAAAGATATTAATTATTTTAAAAAATTAAGTTCCATAAATGAAGGTACTGGTAAAAATTCAGCGGGTAGTTATGATTCGGCTTTTGCTTGGAGGGAAGACGAACCAGCTTTAGACCACCAAGATATGTTTGATGAGGAAGTAGAATTAGATGAAGGTGGATGTGGTGACCATGGAGATTATAGTGATACTGAAGAAATGGTAATAGACGACCAACCTACAGATGATGTAGATATAGTTTTAGCTATCGAACCAGAAGATGACGATGTAGAGATGGTAGATTTATCTACAGGTGAATTTAAATTAGGTAATATATTTTCTTTATAATTTTTTATTTTGAAAAACTTTAATCGTGTACTTTTTTACGGGTTAGTTTTAGGTCATCATTTATTTATCATTCTTTTACTTTTTAGTCCATTCTATCTTATAGTTAATGAACCTTTTTATATTTGGGCCCCTCTTAACATATGGATTTTACATTTAATGTTTTCTCCAGTGTTGGTGTGTCCTGCAACAATATGGGAAAATAGGTTAAGACGGAAACTAGATAAAAAAGAAATAAAAACTTTTTTTCTACATTATTATATTAATCCTTTAAAACGATTATGGTATTATGGAAGACTCTAATATTTATATTATATGAAACTATTAATCACCGAAAAACAATTAAAAAGATTATCTAACACCCTACTCGAACAAAAGGCGGATAAAGAGAGAAAGATGGAACTTAAAGTAGTGGCTAGAAATAATAAAGATATGGAACTTTCTAGTGAGGTGACGTCACATCCCTATTATAAAATGTTTATGAAAAAGTTGAGTGATACGGGTGAACTTAGATTTAAAAATGCCAGTCTACGTTATTTACTAGAAGACCTTACCTTAGACGATACTGAAAGAATTGCTATATTAGATAGATTTGCTGAGTTATTAAATAAAGGTGGGAAACCAAAGAAAAAATATAGAAAAATTAAATATATAAGTATTAATGGTAAAAATATGGAACCAGAGATAGTAGGGGATGATATAGAAGATGAAATACCGACACCTTGTCCGACAATAGAATTTACAATCGATGCTATCGCAGAAGGACCATATAAACCTTTTGAAAATAATAGTTATAAACTAGGTAAAGGTTTAAAAGATGACATTTCAGTATTAATTGACGATATCAAAGGGGTACAAAATGATTTTAATGATAAAATTAAAATTAAAGTAGTTAAGTTTGACGTAAAAACCTCTGCTAATAGAATGTTAAACGGTGGAGCATATAAAGGAAAAAGTTTCCTTAAGTTATCTGAAGATAGAGCTAAAAATGTGGTTAATTATATAACTAATGCTTTACAAAATATAGGTGTTGAGGTTATATCACCGACTGTAGATTTTAAAGCCGTTAATGGTGATGGGTCTAGTGGTCCTAATCCACCAGCTCCTTCTAGTTTAGCTAAAGATGAGGGAGAAAATCAGACAATTGACAATACTCAAGACCGTAATTTATTTGGTTCGCCTCTATCCAGTATTAGGGAGTATGACCAATTTAAATATTGTAAAGTAGAGTTAATTGTGAGTGGAAAAGTAGAAGAAGAAAAACCAGATGAGGGTGAAGTAGGTGGAAGTGAAGAGTCAAAAGAAACACCACAAGAGTGGAAGGTATACTTAGGTATGAAAAGAGGCATACAAATAAAATGGCCTGACTGGAAAATAAGGTTTAGAAAAAGATATAAAAACCCAAGACGTAAAAAAATCAAAAGTAAACATAAAACAGCGTGTTGGTATGGCTAAAATTATCATTAATAAAAAACAATACACCAAACTTGTTAATGAAGGATTAATTGATGTTTTAAAACAGGCAGTCATTCAGGCTTCTAAAAATCCAGAAGTTAAAAAACTAATTAAACAAGCTATGACTAATGCTCTTAAAAAAGGAGCTGCCGAACTAGAAAAATTTACAAGAAATCCAGAAGATTATATCGAAGCCCTAGCTAAAAATCCAGTAGAAACACCACCTAAAACTAGAAAAAGACCCCAACCTCAAGAAACGGAGGTAGAAGTAGAAGTGGAGGTAGACGAATCACCAGAGATAACAGCTAAAAAGGAAGAAATCAGAAAAAATGAAGACATTTTACAGGAATTAAAGAGTAAAAAGAAAAAAACCGCACACGATAGGAATATCATACCTATGATTGAAATCAATCTTACTAAATTAAAAAGAGAACTTAGAGAATTAGAAGGTAAAAAATAGATTTTAAAAAAATTTTTACTATATTTTACATATGAGTAAAAAATATCCCGATAATATCGTATACGACTACAAAACTAAAAAATTTGACGCCAAAATCAAAGAGTACCCCACTAGTGTAGGAGCTCAAAATTTTGCACCTTTACAAATAGATAAAAGTGATGGAATCAAAGCAAACAAATATTTTGAATCTAGACTTAACGAACTTAAAGAAGAATATAAAAAACTCGTAGAAGAGTACAACTGGACAAGTCTCGTCTATGAATCTGAATACAACTTCCAACCCATACAAGGAGAACCTTACCATCTTTATGAAAAAAAAGACAAAGGGTTATTTTTAAGTTTAATCTCCCCCGAAGAATGGAAACAACCCTATGTGGGCACTTTTAAGTTATTAAATAACGGAAAATGGGAAAAGATTAATTTATAATTTTATATCTTACTTTTGGTAGAATTAATAAAATTACTTATCTTTGTATTATGAAGAAATCTACTAAAATAGTCTCAATTGGTTGGAAAGAAAGTGAAAGATTTGTGGCTATGGGTAAACTTATACAACAACGTAAAGCGAGACGCTTATATTATTCTTGTGATAAGTTTTATTATGAAGTAGAAAGAGGTATTAAGGTATAAAAAAAGGGACAAAAGTCCCTTTTTCTTTAGATGTCTTTTCCCTTTTATTTTAAGTATAATTTATTTAACTAGTTACATTTATAAATATTTCTCAGGTCCCCTATTTCCAGAAAATTTGGACACCTAAAATCGTACCTGATAACAACAAACATAAAATAGTTTTCATTGTGAAGCCCTCCCCCTTAAATAACCAGGTAAAAAGGCTAAAAATAATTATTCCACAAGCGAAAGCTAAAAACCTTTGAGGCCATAATAACCCGTCAAATCCACTCACACCGTATCTTGTAGCTTCTAGAAACAACCAAGTTATTGGTATTCCTGTGAGTATTAAAAGTGATTCGTATTTTTTAAAAACAGGCCAGACAAACTGTCCGTTGAGTTGTAACCATACCATCATTTGAGCTATTATAAAAATTAAAAGGGCAAAAATTATATCTTTATTCATTCTAATATTGTTTTTGTTTTAATTATACAGATATTATTTAATTAAGTCCACAAGTATTTATAGTATATGGAAAATTTTGAATTAGATGATATAGCAAAGGAAGGTTTAGAAAACTACAAACCAGAATTAGTTCATAAATTTATGAATGAGTTTTGGCCTACATACAGTAGTGACGTTTATAGTGCTCTTTATCGAACATACCACCCAAGTAGTTATACGGATAGTTTTAACTCCCCAACCTATTACTATCGCGACGCTGAAGAAGCGGTCAAATCTGCAGAAAGAGAAGGTTTAAAATTAGGTTTATTAGATGGTTATCTATCCCGACCTGGATTTTGGGGAGGTGTAGATGCAAATATAACATATGCACACGATGGTAATTTAAAAGCGTTAAGAGCCGTTTTAATGTTTGATAGATTTTATGATATTGTTGAAGAATTTAGGTGTTATTGTGGTGAAAATGGAATTGACCCTGATTGTGTAGGAAGATGTTTAGGTGATTTTCCACCTGCAATATGGGGCGTTGATGCGTCTTTAGTGGGTACACTAAAAGAAGATTATAATATTTTCCATGATTACATGATTGAACTACAGTCAAAAGGATTTCCAGTTACCGATTTTATAGATAAAAGAAAATTAAAAAAAATCTATTTAGTGGATAATGAGGAAGAAATGTCTGTAGAAGAATACAAAGAAAAAAATACAAATAAAATTAACGAATCTTTAAGTAAAGAAAAACAAGACTTAAATCCACCTGTTGAAGTGGGGGACGTTATTGAGTTAATTCACATGGATGACCCGTACAATCCTATTCCTCCATTTACTAAAGGTGTAGTTATGGGTTGGGATAGTGTCGGTACTCTAGGTGAAAAAATGTTGGTGCGATGGATTATAGACCCAGAGATTCCTGAATTTAGAAACATGCCCCTAATAGTGGACGCAGATGTCTACAGAAAGGTAGAAACACCAAAACCGACAGACCTTAATTTACCTAATAATCCATCATTAATAAGTGAAGCAATAACTCAAGAAATCAAATACCGTAAATTAGGTGAGTCTCAATTTAAAGGTAGGACTTTCGTTTTCTTTAACGGTCCTTCAGTTTCATATAAAGACCCTGAAGCTCAAAATATGGTTTTTAATGGACCTAACGGTAGAGCTGTTATAGATTCTATCTATGTTAATCTAACTAAAAGTGGAAAAGCTTTTTATGTTCAATATGACCAGAATACACGAGCAGTATTAGACCCTTTATTAAACTTTAAAGAGGAAAAAAGTGGGCCCTGTAATTTTACATGGGTAATGTCACCAAAATATTGGAACAATACACAATGGAGACGTAAATTACAAAGAACAATACAAGACACCCTTAACGAAATGTATAGTGAATATAAAGCGGGTGACGGTGAACCTACCGAATACCACATTAAAAATGGTTTTGTAAATGTTCCAGGTACCGACGCTTATGGTACAAATCATGGGTGGTCAATCCTAAATTTCTTTAACACAAATCCACATGTTAGACGTATTTTGGTTAAAGCTTATGAAACACATAAAAATGAAAGTGGTGACTGTAATTTTAACATAGACGAATTTACTAATTGGCTTTATTTAAATAGGAATGAAATATTCGGACTCAACCAACCTCTGTTTAATCAAATGGTTAAAGAGAACCAAGGGTCATGGAAAAGAGGACAAAATAAAGAAGATGAGGTAGCTAAACATTTAGAAGCGGTTTATGGAGATGACTGGAAGGCGGTATATGATGGTGAACCAGGTATTTTTAAAGATGCTTTACAAGGAGTAGATATAACCCTTGTTAATTCTAAAACTAATGAAGAACTAAGATTTCAAGCAAAACCTTTAGCTAGTGTAACTGAATTAGATGGTCCTAGTGGTACAGAGTGGTGGGTACATTCAGGTTGGTTAAAAGCTTATAATAAAGATTTAGTTTCTCATTACGTGTTCGGACCTTCCAAAAAAGGTGAAACTTATATTTTTAAAAATGAAGGTCAACCACCTAGATATAAAGAGAAAAAAGAATACATGGTGTTTAATGAACCGTATGTTGGCCATGTATTAAAAGAAAATAACACACCATTAGGTCAAGACGCACTGAGAGAAGCTTTATTTAGTCGTTAGTTTCTTTAGGTATATAGGGGATAGTCATTGAATCCTTTAATGCCTCATAACTATATTTGTGATATAAAGTTTTATTAATCAATTCCTCCATTTCAGCAGACCTTAAAGTACTATTAGAACGCCAATCGTAATAATTAGATTCGTCTGGTGGTAAATAATAACCCTCATCTCTATATGTAGTAATTCCAGGCCACCTTCCAGGGTTAGTTAACGATTCTATTTTCCTTTTTCTTTCTTTAGCCAATTCTACTTGTTCACAATTTTCTTTTTCTGTTTCTGTAAAATAAAAATAATTAGGTTTACTTTCTAAAAATAATTCTTTTTTGATTTTTGATATCATATCTTCGGGTATAGTTAGTAACATAGAATCCACTCTATCGTCAACACTGTTCCACCAAGACAAATCTTGCTTTTTTCCTTTTTCGTCTATTTCCCAATAAACAGCCCACTTAGTGTTGGTTTTTCTTTCTATTACGTATATTAGTATCCCTTCTCTGGAATATTTGTAAAAAACGTGAGGGTCTTGTTTACTAGAGGTACACCACTTAGTATTAAAACCATATTTTAAACTACTTTTTATATTCAAAGGTTTTACTATAAGCCAGTCACTACTACGATGGATTTGTTTATATTCTAATTTAGTTCTTTTTATCTTCATTTTTGGTGTATTTTGTTAACTTAAAGTTATTACCTTTTTTATTTCTAGATAAAAATAAGGTGTATATTATAAATGTAATTACAAAAAAAAGTATAATTTCTAACATTTTATCGGATTTATATAAAGAATAAAAAATTTTATTAAGTATGGAAACTATTTATTTAAAAAACTTATCAATGGCAAGACTAACAAATGAACATTTACATAGTGAAATTAAACTTGTAAAAAACGATATAGAATATCTTAAGGAAGGTCAAGCTAAAATGCAGGCTGACATCACTATGATTAAAAAAGTTTTACTTGACCCAGATAATGGAGCAATATCAAGAGTTAACCGTAATACAGATTTTAGAAAAAAAGCAAACGCTGCGTTATGGTCTGTGTGGGTAGCTATGGTAGGTGTAATCGCAAAATTAATTTTCTGGAACTAATTTATTTTTTATAATTTTTTACTTTTTCACTTATAGATTCAGCTATGGGGCAATCACCTTTTATCCCTAGTTTTTGATATATAGGTTGGTCATATACTACTTTAGGGTAGTG